>Ga0208191_1001663_pt1 | contig 10654 bp, 13 predicted proteins | sample June2015DPH_13_5_FD_184709 | JGI IMG/M metagenome (GOLD analysis project Ga0208191, IMG submission 184709) | Peatland microbial communities from SPRUCE experiment site at the Marcell Experimental Forest, Minnesota, USA - June2015DPH_13_40... | ecosystem: Environmental > Terrestrial > Soil >... | reverse complement strand
TGGCAGGCTGAGAAAACCTTGCTCCAAAAGTGATAAGGCCGTGATCATCCCCAGCCCGCTTGTTCTATTCGCGCCCATCGACGAGAGCGCTACCACCCGCGGGGGCACTACCTTGGTCAGCGCCTCGACATAGTTCGCAATCACGCCCTTTGCTTCTCTGTAATCAGGCGAGGGTGCCCATACAGCCGGCAACATAACAAACGCGCCCTCAACACCTTTGAGCGCCGCCGCTATGGCTGTCGCATCGTTCCAGTCTCCATCCACCAACTCCACGCCTTGTTCTGCCCACTTCGCCGCTTTCTCGCGATTGCGCACAAGTGCTCGCACCTGTTTGCCTTGCTTCAGCAGATGCCGCGCGGTGGCGCCTCCAACTTTTCCAGTAATGCCCATGACTAAATACATGCTCGTTTCTCCTTATCGTGCGCAACGAAACCTTATTTGCCTGGAGCGCAGCGACATGTTTTGCAACCTTCGGCATAGGCTGCGATAGTAGCGGCAAAGTCGAAAGGTTGACTATTATAGGTTTATTTAGGGAGGACAGTCTGGCCAGCACGACTTCTCAATCCCTTAACCGCGCCCCTGCACCATCCGCCACAGATCTTGGCTGGCAGCCGCAATGCCCCTTAAAGCGGTTAGGCCAGGATTAAGAAGATGGGACTTAGTTTTCAAAATTGTAGTTCGAGTCATTTGCCAATTTCTATCCGGTAAATACTGTAGAGTGCAATTTCGCCTCAACACGCCCAGTTCAGTCGCGAATCCGCGTTCCAGTGGCTAAGCTCCGACAAATGCGCGCATCAACGTGCCCATGATGTTCCTCGAATAGAAGACGAGAATGGCTGCCGCAACAGCATGTTGTAAAACGCGACGAACGGTCCCACGAGGCGCGAAGGAGAACCTGCGGGTTACTCGCTGCGCTGCGGAATGAGATCGATGTTGGTCGCACCCGGCTCCGTCCCCGGGTGTCGCTTTCTGAATTTCATGCCAAGGAGTCGCCGCGGAGAAGCAAGCCTCAATCCTCTTTATAGCGTCCTCGCGAGAGGTGAAGCCAACTGCAATGATGCTCGGTGTTGCGATGAGTGCGCGCAATGATTCTTCGTCGCGATACGCGAGTACGAATCGGTCGGAACGGCGATCAGTCCAACGGGATTCTATTACTGCAAACAGTTCGCTCGAAGATTCAGCTAACTCGTTCACAACTTTCCTCATTCCTCGCATGCCGATGAGACTCGGCACACACTGAGTCGTAGCAACCTGGATGCCAAACAGTTTTCGTTGGCGAGGCGCTTCAAGGCGATCCGCATTGCGCTCTGACGACCAGCGGGTGATGTCCGCGATGGACTCAACACTGCATTTCATTCCCTGAATCGTGTCACGGCCGATACGGTTCCTTCTCCTATGGGACAAGTCCGCACCTCGACATGGGGTCGTGCCATCGACACTGCAATGTTGGGAGACTCTTCCACGTCCAACGGAATGGCAAGAAAACGCGACTATGCGGTTTGGCATCGTGCTTGCCTTACTACTCAGCGAGGAAACACAACGGAGCTTCAATGCCGACCCCTACAGTTGTAATCCCTTCATCCCTGGACATCGCAGCGCGAAATAGCGCGGCCAGTCGTGGTACTTCACTCGACAATCTTGTTGGTGTGGCGCTGGGCGAGTACCTGGACTCCAAGCGGCATCGGATGTATCAGATTTCGACGTCAACTGCTCTCGTCGATGGCGTTGCCCAGGGCGCAGTGTCAGCCCAGACCTTGTTGGAACACGGCGACTTCGGCCTGGGCACTCTTGAAACTCTTGATGGAGAGATGGTCATTCTCGACGGCACAATCTATCAGGTCAGGGGCAACGGAAGCGTGAAGCGTCGCTAAGACGATTTTCAAAACGCCGGGGCCTGTGCTGATCGGAGTGCATGTCGACTATCGCGATAGCGTGGAACGCTTTGAGCAGGTCCACGAGGGCAGCACGGTGTGATTTGGTAATCGTGTTCTAGCGAAGATAGAGACCAGATTGTTTTCTAACCATCATCTTGGTGCGACAGGAAGGAATGATATGAGCGTGACACAGAAAAAACATTTAGGCGCTACAACCACGGTACTCGACGCCCCACACAGGTCCAAAACACAGGAAAGCAGTGACATTCCCTCACGAGCGCGCAAGCTGGCAGCGGAGGCGATTGGAAGTTGACAGTCACATCGATACGGTTCAGCGCGTATTGGTGATGGGGGAAGACCTGGCCAAACGGTGGGATGTGGGTCACGTGGATATTCCACGGCTGCACGAGGGTGGCACGCATGCGCCGTTTTTCGCGCCGTGGGTTCCCGTGTATTTTCCAGGTTCGGAAGCAGTACGCAGGACGCCGGATCTGCGGGATGCTATGCAATCGCTGTTCGACACGCACAAAGATCAGATCGAACACGCGACCACGGCGGCCGACATCGAGCGGATCGTGAAGACGGGCAAGATCGCGGCGTTTCTCACAGTCGAGGGCGGGCACACGATCGACGACGATCTGCGCGTGCTGCGCATGTACTACCAGTTGGGGATACGGTCGATGACTCTGACGCATTCGCGCAACAACAACTGGGTGGATTCCTCAACCGACGAGCCAGCGCACAATGGGCTGACGGATTTCGGCAAGGAAGTAGTGCGGGAGATGAACCGGCTAGGAATGATAGTCGACGTTTCGCTCGAAGGAACTTTGTTTAGTCAGCCATTGATGGGTGGCTACGCTAATGTCGACGACGACGTGTCCGAGGTTCCGGGCGGTACTTATCGCGGCGTGGCTCCGCGATCGTTCGACGCCAAGTTGGGGCAGTGGTCGATCTGGTGGATGGACAGTAGGATGCCACGCGCGCCGATGGATCCACCCGTGAGAGGGAGCTTCCAGAACGGCGTGGGTACCTTCTACGCCGACGATACCGAGAATGGGAAACCAATACGGATACGATTCATATGGTCCCAGATCACACCCACCTCATGTCACTGGGAGCAGGCGTATTCGCCTGATGGTGGGAAAACGTGGGAAACCAATTGGATACAGGACCTGAAACGAGTGCAATAGTTGGCTCGGCAGACATATGGGCCGTGATTTCGCCAACGCGTGGAAAGAAAAGACGATTGCGAATGATAGGACCTTAGAGAGTCACGTCGAGGGCACCTCGGGAGAATGAAAAACACGCGCTCAGTAATGCGCACCAGAAACGATGCCAGGCTGTGACGCAGATTATGGAAGCCAAAGCCGTGGGTCATCATCTACTAGTTTGCCTTCGTCGTCTCGGTGCGATGAAAGAATGCCCACCTTACACTGCCGCTGGCCGCAGATAATCTTCCACAAGCATGTTAGCCACACGCGGTTGCTGGCCCTTGAGCTTGAACGAGGGAAACACCCAATCCCCCGGCTGAGAATATGGCGTCTTACGTTTCCAGCGAAACATGAATTCGGCTAGCAAAGGATGCAGCGGCACTGGGCCTTTCGAGGTTTTGCTTTTCGGCCAACCCACTTTGCCGCATGTCCATGTGCGGCGCACCTGGATGACGGCTTCAGCAAAACTCACGTCTTGCCATTGCAGCCCGAGGCACTCTGAGATGCGCAGACCTGTGCCAGCGGCTAAGAGCGTTAGAGTACGTTCCGGCTCTCGTAGGTTAAGCAATACTGCGTATGCTTGTTCCGGGGTCAGAATCATCGCTTCGTACTCGCTGGTGGTCTTGCAACGGACGAAGCGCATCGGGTTCGACTCCTGATTTCGAGGAATCAACCCGTAACGTTGGCTGTGCCTGTAGACCAGCGACATAACACGGCGCATCTTGTCGAGCGTTGGATTTGCAAGGCCCTCTTTGCGCTTCAAGGCTTTCAACCATTCCCCGACCTCCGGCGGTTCGAGACCCAGCGCGACCCGGTTCCCCCATTGTGGCAGCAGTCGATTGCGGAGCACTCGCTCGTAACCTCTGATTGTCGTGTGTGCTTTTGGATGGATAGATTCGGTGGGTTCTACGAGCTCATGTTCCGCGTAGTGATGTGCCAGATCCGCAACGTTACACATCCGCGGAAATCCACCTGGTTGATGTGGAGGTGCTGTCTTTCGACCTCCGCCCATGCACAGCTTTTGCTGGAGAAGTCTTTGACAAGGCCAATTGGAATTTTGTTCTCGACGCGCTTACCGTCGGACTTCCGCACGGTACGGAAGAACGGCACCCAAGTTTCACCCCGGCTGCGTTTTTCTCTCTTTAGCCAACCTTGTTGATGTCTCTGTGCCATTTAGAGTCTCTCCTTGATTACGAAGAACTTAATTCGAATCGCTAGATTTTCAGTCCGCTCTTAGTCCGCTTCGGTCCGCGGCATGGCTGAGAATGGCAATCAGCATTGTCCGCTGGATGCAATCACCCTGTACTTCACCAACAAACGTTATCCACTTGCCAAGCGAATATTGACCAAGCGTAAGCCCACGTTGGCATCCTCGCTGGCGCAGGTTCTTGGCTGAACGCGAGAATGCCGACGGGAAAACACTCTCTTGATATTATACCACCTGTGGTGGTACATTTTGTTGAGGAGATCGTTATGACTGAACTGTTTTCTGTGAATGAGGCGGCGGCCATTGCGGAAGTGTCGCCCGAAACGATTCGGACGGCACTGGAAAAGAAATCAGTGAAGCCGTCACACAGACGGAAAACCGGAAAGGCGGTGCGGCATCAGTTCTCCGTTGGCGACGTACTTCTTGTGAAGCTGTTGGTTGAATTCCCTTTCCCCTTGAGCCGGCAGGACAAAGAATCTCTAGCACAAATCTTGGCGCGTGGAGATACGAAAGCATCACACTGGTCTAAAGAAGGCGCTGATATTGTGTACCGCTCCGGGAAAATCCAGCTACTGGTTGAGTGCAAGTCATTCCGGCAAACGGTTGCCAAGAATTTGGCAGCCTTCCGCTGGGGCAGGCGGCGTATCGTCTCCTCACCCGAAGTTTTGGGGGGAGAACCCGTTTTTCGTGGAACTCGAATTCCAATACAGCATGTCGCATCGCTCTTTCGAAAGGGTGCTCCCGAACAAGAGATCGTGGAAGATTTTCCCAGCCTCAGTGAGCGAGACCTAGAATACGCTCGCCTATTTTCTCGCTTTGGTGAAAAGCCGGGACGCCCCAGAAAGCATCTGGCCATTCGCAGGAAGCGTAGGACCACGTAGCCATGCGCCTGCTCCTAGATGAATATCTCGCCGGCGTTGGTCGCCAGATTGGCCGAGGTTGGCATATATGCTCAATCCGTACCGCACGTCGGCTTAGCTGGTCGGGCGGATCATGAGATATGGCAATATGCGCTTGATCACGATTTTGCAGTTGTTACGACAAATGCGCGAGACTTCATCGAACTCCTCGATGTGGATGTGCATCCAGGGTTGATCGTCTTGCGCGAGAGTGGATTGAGTCGCGACGAACAGTGGAGGCGCATCCAGCCTGTAGTCGAGTATGTGAAGAATTCGGGAGATAAAGACTTCTTGCTCAACAAGCTCATTGAGATTGCTGGTACGGGACGATTTGAAACGCGCGAGATTCCGTCCCCTTGATGGTAGTGCCATCACTGATGACGGATCTGCCTGTGCGATGAATCATGGTGGAAACAAGTCTACCTGAGTCAAGGGCATACCCATCCTAGGCAATTTAGAGGGTGCTTTTGGCCCTTTCGAGTGCGGAAAAACGTGCTCGATACTCGCAACAATTTCTCTGCATAACTGAGCATCACCGAGATTCTGCAGCTCAATCGCCACTGGCATCGCATAGCAATCTTAACCGAAGAGCTCGCCGCCCATTAGTTGGTGCAAACCGGTCAAAGCCCTGGGGAAGGGGTGCCGAGGTGATCTCTGGCTCTCTGGCGAGTTTATCGGAGCCGTCCTACGGCTCCTTACCAGCTGAAGGACTTCAGGAACAATGACGGACAGGTACATCATGGGGTAGACGGTAGGTAATCCGTATGAGTTTCTCAGAGATAATTCTCTTCGTTGCTAACGGCCGCCTTCGGCTTCACCTAACACGACTCGCAGGGAACGGCCATTGTGATGGCTCTTGCCAGCGCGACCGTCACCTTGGTGATCTACGCGCGAAAGAAGCTCTTACGTGGGTCGGGCTGTCACGATGAGCCCAGCCGACACACGAACAAAACTGGCATGGGCTCGGTGCTTACTTCCTTCATCGCGCCCATTGACTGCAAAGGAGGTTCTGAAATCTACGGCAGAACTGCACTGTCGAAGCTGAACGTCTACGCCGTTGATGTTGAATCGGAACGGAGCATTGGGTTTACTGGGATAATGGTCATTGAGCATGTTTGCGATCCTATAGGCCCTAAGAGATGCTATCGGCGTACAGTTCCGAGGCCGCGGAATCATGACAGTCCAAATTCGGAGTCAGCAAAGCATCGCTGGTCTGCCCGCATTCGAGGTGCGGAGGTTTTTTCGACACGTGAAGGGTTGGCACGCCAACGCTTTCGGCAAGAAGTGGATGATGAAATATCTCAACCTGCGAGAGCGCAAGGCTGCGCAGGCGATTCGTAGCCTGATTCGCGAAGGGTATGTTGTACGTAACGGCAAACGCGACGACGAAACCGCTTTCGAATTTACGGATCTGGGCCGCTCACTTGTAAGGGCGTCAGGAGCGAGGAGGATCACCCGAACAACGGCGGCTGAGGCACTCCAGGCCTTCATGGCGCGAGTGAAAACGGTGAACGAAAACCCACGTTTTTTGTACACTGTTAGTGCGGTAGTGGTTTTCGGCAGCTATTTGAAAAACGTCGGTGAACTTGGTGATCTGGATCTTGCAGTGCAACTCAAGTCTCGGATTGCGAACGCCGAGCAGCGGGTTACCAAGGAGTTGGAGTATGCCCGCAGCTCCGGTCGCTCATTTTCCCGATTCATTGATCAACTGACCTGGGCGCATGACGAGGTGATGCTGGCGCTAAAAGCGAGGAAGCGGACAATCAGCGTGCAGCCGTGGTCCTCGTTTGTAGGCATGGAGAAGGATAGCGATTTCAGGTATAACGTACTCCTTGGAGACGCTGAAAGCATTCGCGCGGAACTGGAAGTAATGAACATGGAACAGGGCAAAGGTCGGCGGCGATGATGTCGAGGGTTCATTTAAGGGTCCAACAACAGCGCCCTTGTACCCCGCGATCCGATGGACGTTTCTTGGTCCAATTATGGTCCAGTTATTCGCAAGGTCTGGTTCTCGAACGTCCTGCAGCGGCTTTGAAATTCTCTGTGACGGCCATTCGTGTCGCGTGATTTCAAGGCCGGTTGCCGCAGTACTTTCACGGCGGTAGCAATGCACGCGATGGCGATTGTGGCGGGGCGCCCTGCATTGTTCGCAGCCCACAAAAAGGCCCACAAAACGGTTGACCTGGGGTGACTATCAATGGCTTACGGTGTCGTCCTTCGTCGGGCACCTCGACAGGCTAGAAGACCAAATCATGAGATCTAGGGCCGCCAACGCTTGCGGCCCGAAGCGGGCAGGTAGCTGATCATAAGTTGCATGTTCGCCTGGAACGTGGTTTCGGGTGCCGCTTCCAGACACCCTTGGTGGTACAACTCACAGGCGTAGCGGCGCAGATGTTGGACCAGGGGGGCACCCACCCCGGCGTGAGCGAAGGACTCGATCAGCATGTCCATGATGGGAACAAACTCCGAGTCGTCGAGCGGATTCCGGTCGTTATGTGCAAACCAGTCTTCAAGCTGCATTTTGCCGAGACGCAGCAGGGCCGCTTCCGTGTCTGTGGGTTGTTGGCCGTCATCCCGGCGCGCAGGTGGCGGAATGTTCGTGGTCGCGTAGCTGCCGTAAAGGGGCGGTAGTTCCTGGGGCGGAAGACGCAGAGCGATGCTCCGCGCCTGGCCCGGCGCGCGCGTGATTAACCCACGCCGTTCGAGAGTCAGGATTGTCGAATGCACGCTCGGAGGGGTAACTTGAAAGAACCTCGCCATCTCCGCCTCTGCGGGCGGGCGTCCGTGCAGGGTCGTGTAATGGTGGATGAAGGCGAGAAACTGGCCTTGTCGACTAGTGTAAGGCGGTTTCATCCCCATTATTTATCTTCCGGCTCTGAACGAGAATCTGGATAAATGCGCATACTACGCGGCTTTCTGAAGAACGACGAATTCGGTCTTGGTGGCCGCCAAGCGCTGCGCCTTCAGCAGCAGTCGATAACCGCGGCCGCGGCGGAGCAAAGCTTTGATGTTGCCGTTGACCGCTTCTATCACACCCATGGGTACCTTCGTCCGGCAGTAGTTCAGGATGCCCTCGAGATGATCCAGCAACATGCGGGCTAGTTTCTCCATCGGTTTCAGCCGCTGCCAGCCCAACTGGTCGATCCAGCTCTGCAGGTAACGCAACATGGCCCCTTCGTAGGTGTAATTCCACAACTGCGAGAGGCTCTCCTTGAGGAGATAGGCTTTGAGAATGCGCCGGTTCAGAGCAAACAGCGCGTTCAACTGACGCCGCTTGCCGCGATCCAGGTTGAGCCAACTGCTCAAAAGCAGCCAGCGCTTCCCCCGTACCAGATCCCGCGCGGCTCCTCCTTTGCGGAAGAACTCTGCCCGCCGCACTTCGTCCACCGCTTGGCTGGCATGCTGCAGAATGTGAAACTTGTCGTACACGATCCGGCACTCCGCTACCCACTGCTCCAGGCTTTGCCGGAACGGTTCCCACATGTCTACACAGGCGGCTCGAATCGCACTTCGTTGAAACCCACTCAGATGCTTCTCGAAAAACTCGTCCAGCGTCTCTTTCTTCCGCTCTCGGCCGAACCACAGTGGTTCTCCCGTCTCCAGGTTCGTCACCACCGTCAGAAACTTCTGTTTCTTCCCCAGATAGATCTCATCGACTCCCATTTGCCGCAAGCCGGATCGGCGTCGGCCTTCCGACCATCGCCGAAGATAGCACAAGTCGATGGCGCGCACCGTACTCGCCACCAAACCAAACTGCCGGGCCACTCGTCGTACCGATGCGCTCTCACAGGCTTGTCCCACCGCTTCCTCAAAGCGCTTGCTGAAGGGTGCCTTGCCCGGCAAAAGCGGTACTTTCTCCGCCTTGATCCCGCAATCCGGACAGCGCACGCGATAGAGCTCGATCACCACCGTCGTGCGGTATTCGGACCACGGCAGATCCCGTACCTCCCGCTCGTAGGTCTCGGCAATGTCCTGAATCCTCCGCCCACAGCCGCAACACTCCAGTTTGCGGTTGCCCCGCTTGCGTCGCACCCATAGCAGCCCATAGCAGCGTCTTGGTTCCTTCGTTGATCTCGCTGCGGTAGACTCGGTACCCCGGCCATCGCAGAATCTTCGTCCATTCACTCTCGCTCATTCTGCTGAGGGTACTGAAAAAACCGCAACTCGAAAACCCCCGTCAATCGATCATTTATTCAGATTCCTGCACAGAGCCTATCTTCCAAGGCTCCAACGTTGTTCAATAATCTCTACTCCGGCTGCGCCGTTCAGGACGTTGCCATGACCCTTGGACTGGGTACGTTAATCTCTCGTCGCGTGCTGGTCCCCCGTCATGTGACTCCCCGTAGAGTCAACGAGAACATCCTTCACTCCTGCTCCAAAAGAGCCTTTACGTGGAGAAACGAAGTGACGAGCGTAAGCGTCTTCAATATTGTGGTCGCCTGTCTTTGAAAACCGCAAGAGGGGGCGAGAGCCCTTGGTCCATCGTTTGTAAACGGTGAGCGAGGGCTTGAGATCCAGATCGTGCGCGTGCATCCGCAAAATACGCAAGATTCGGCTGGCCTTGCCTAAATTGCAGCGTATGACCCTCTCGAGATACGCAATCCGGCCGCGCCTCCAGTTCTCCACCGATTCCGGGGAAAGCAGATCCATACGAATAAAGAGTTCCAACGGAGCAACGAATCCCTTTTCCCGAAGAAGACCCTCAACCGCTTTCACAATCCGAGCGTAGTATGGATCCTGCCGGTAATTGGCCACGGTTATTTTCTTCAAGAGAGCGTCCTCGCTATCCCGGAGCGTCTTTCCAATCCACCTAACACACCGCGTGTCTCCAACTCAAAAGACCGATCCGGTCGATGCTTGCGTGCTCCGCGAATCTGCTCTTCTCGACTGCAAGAAATCGGATTCATTCACAGGGATGAATCTGTATATCGCGCAAAAGATCTGCCTCGGTCACAGTGACGGGAAGACGCCCGAATGCGGTAAATTCCTGAAGCATAGTCTCCAGCAGGGATACATCGCCGGCTTGGGGCGAGACGTAGGTAAAGCACTGGTGAAGGACACTCCGAGGTGGCAACCTGCTTCAAGCGAACCATCATATGAGCACACGATACCACTTTCAAACTTATTCGCGGACGGGGATGGCCGGGCATCATTTCAGAAATGGAGCAGCTTCCGTACGGCGAAACGGGAGCGGTGCGGATCAACGACTGGCGAGTTCTGCAGATGGAATGACTGGTCCAGTGCGGGCTCAAAGGTCGCGGCTGGCGAAAGAGACTCGCGACATTTTCATCCGATGACATTCTGGCGGTGCACATCCGCATCCGCTTAGCTGTCCTATAGCACGAGCACATCGTTGCCGCGCGACTTCAGAGCGCGGTCAAACGTGATCAACTTCAAGCCTGCCACGGCCGTGAAAGCCAACATGTACGCGTCTGCCCAGACCTTTGGAGAGCGACTAGGCAT
>Ga0208191_1001661_pt1 | contig 10664 bp, 11 predicted proteins | sample June2015DPH_13_5_FD_184709 | JGI IMG/M metagenome (GOLD analysis project Ga0208191, IMG submission 184709) | Peatland microbial communities from SPRUCE experiment site at the Marcell Experimental Forest, Minnesota, USA - June2015DPH_13_40... | ecosystem: Environmental > Terrestrial > Soil >... | reverse complement strand
GCCCGAGGTTGACAGGGAAGGGACCTTGGAGAGGCTTTTTAGCGATCTGGCTTCGTTTACAGCCGATGCTCTATTGAGAGAACGGGTTGACAACGAATGATTTCGGATCACTTCCGAGTCGGAGAGAAACCGCCCGGAAGAGGACATAAGGGGACACTTTCGTGGTTAGAGCGTCTGAGAGGCAGTCTTGAGGATAGCGCTGGGCCCTAGACTTTCTCCGTGAGCTTGGTTATGCGCGAAAATATGTCGACTGGCACGGGGAAAACCAAGGTAGTGTTCTTTTCCACTCCGATTTCAGTCAATGTCTGGAGATAGCGGAGCTGGATGCTGACCGGTTCCTCGGCCAACAAGCGAGCGGCATCCACTAATCGCTGTGCCGCCGAGAACTCGCCCTCAGCATGGATGATCTTCGACCGCTTTTCGCGCTCTGCTTCTGCTTGCTTGGCCATGGCGCGCAGCATAGACTCCGGCAAGTCCACCTGCTTGACCTCCACATTCACCACTTTAACGCCCCACGGGGCGGTGTGCGCATCAAGAATGCTCTGCAGGCGTATGTTGATCTTTTCCCGGTGGGCCAGCAATTCGTCCAGCTCAGCCTCGCCCAGTACTGAGCGCAGAGTCGTCTGGGCAAATTGCGAAGTCTGGTTGAGGTAATCGGAGACCTCGACTACTGCCTGCCGCGGATCTATTACGCGTAGAAAGATAACTGCGTTCACCTTCAAGGTGACGTTGTCGCGGGTGATGATGTCCTGCGGTTTTACCTCTAGCGCATCCTGGCGTAGAGAAATCCGCACCATGCGGTCTACCGGCGCAAACACCAGGATGATTCCCGGTCCCTTGGCATAGGGTAGTAACCGCCCCAGGCGGAAGATGACGCCGCGTTCGTACTCGCGCAAGATCTTAATCGAGCTGAGGGCATATAACACGACGATAATTGCGACGATAGCGGGGACGGGAATCATGGGCAGCCTCCGGCAAACGAAATTGAAGTGCGCACTTGTTGCCTCATGCGGCCCAGCCACCCTCGTTTTCCGTTGGGCTCCCGAAGCGCCATAGTCCGCAGACATTTGGTCTCATAACGCCATCCTTGAGCGTCGCAGGTAAAAGAGGAACGCTCGGCCGCTTGTCGGGATCAGCAACAGAAGGGGGCTGCTATGGATTGGCGCCGAATTCGGTAGAGAACCCCTCCACCCTCTACATTCTCCTTGCCGATTACTTGTTTTACTGTGATCCGCGTCACGACGCGGCAACTTTCCTCAGAGATTGCAAATTCGGCCAAACTTCCGTGATCCTGATCACCAAAATCGTGACGCATCCGGCAACCATTGATCTTGACCAAGAGACTAAAGGCCGTCATCGACAAACTATGAATGACTTTGGAAACTCCTCCGTGATGCGAGTCACATCTGAGCGTGAGTAGCCTTGTAGTGCCGCCAAGTCGCACGCAGGAGCTATTTACGAGGTTTGTTATAGCGCGTAAGTTGGAATCGAGCAGTTTTCGGGGGAGGGCTGTTCAACGATAGCACCCCATCACTTGAAAGAGTCTGGGGCGCTTTCGTTTTGGTGCTGTTCGCGCTCTCAGCCCAGCGTTTTTGCTTTGGGGTCATTGCAAACAGAGGCACAAGCAGGGACGCAGCAAGTCAAGACGAGGGCAGACTCAGGAGCGAGGCGCGAGCCGCCCCTCGACTGATGTCGGGCACAATGACTAATTCAAGAACGATGATCCCGGAGAGGTCAACCTAATACTCCTCGACCTCGCGTCAATAAAGAAAAAGGCCTGCTGTGGAGTTCTGATTTAATCCCTCCCTCAGACGCGCCAATATAGCGATCAAACGCCGCAGCAGTTTCCTCTTTCAGTTACGCTGCTTCGACTGGCTGCGCAGCGAGGCAACCCAGCGTTCCCGGAGAGAAGCACGCCCCGTGCTGTTCTTAGAGCTATCTATTCGTTTAGAGGACAAGCCCGGCATCTTTCAGGGCGGAGTATCTGTTCTTCGGACAGGTCGAGATGGCGTACGACGAACTTGCCTGACACCAGCACGTCCGGGCGACCTGCATCAGCCAGGTAATCTCCCGCCAGTTCAAGCGCGCGGTATTTTGTGGGCGCCAGCAGGTAGATGCTGTCGGTGTCATGCAAGGCGACTTCATATAGATTCATAAGCTCCCCTCCGTCATTTCTTGCGGCACCTCCTCCGATGCCAGGTGTTGCCGGCAGGTACGGTCAGCTTGGCTCAATCAGCAATAGCCGATTTTCTCCAGTCCTGCTTGAGCTGTTCCAGAATGTCATCTGCCAATATGTTTCTATCGAAGGCCCCGGATTTTGTAGTTCTCCAAATGAGTTTCTGAGAGCGAGGGTCCACAAGCGTAACTTCTGCCATCGTCCGCCGTACAACCACCTTGGCGGGCACGATCGTACTCTCAGTTCGACAAGTGAGAATCGCGTCAGCATCTTCCGGCTTTGAAGCGATCTCAACTACCGTCCATTTTTCAAGACGAGCCTTGACCAGGAGCACGAAATCATCTGAGGACGGAGCCACGTAGATCGTCCTGATTTGGTGCAGCAGGATGGGCCCGGCTGAAATAATGGCCTGTGCGGCCAGAAATCCTGCGGACGCCAATAGCAACGCGACGATTAGCGGGGTTGCCCAGCGAATTCGCAGCAGTCGCTGACGTAAGGCTGAGGAGTTCATGAGGGTCCACCTTCCTTTCTTGACTGCTTCTAAGCGCCCGCGAGGGCCAGGAAGTGGGTAGTCATCTTGATAAATGACACAACCGGAGACAAATTGCAGTGCGTGTAATCACGAACGCACGTGAGAACGAGCCACCTTCACGTTTCAAAAACTCCAAAACGAGGCACTCGAGGCTCTCAGTGCGGAAGCGTGCTTGCCATTCAGCCGTCCAACCCTGGCCTGTGGTGCAGCGTGGCCATCGGATCGGCAGGTCCGTAACCCCTCCCAATCGCGAGGCCGGCGCGGATGGCCGCGGTGGTGAAATCCTTAGCCGCAGTAACGCTTTCTAGGATCGTTTTGTTGTGGGCCAGAGTGGCCGCAATGGCCGAAGCGAAGATGCAACCGGTACCGTGCGTATTCTTGGTGTCGATATGCTCAGTTCGAAATTCAGTAAACTCATGGCCGTCGTAGAGAAGGTCGGCGGCTATGTTTTCCAGATGACCGCCCTTGACGACAACATTTTCCGGTCCAAGGTCGCGGATCGCTCGGGCAGCCTCTTTCATTTGTTCAAGCGTCTTGATTTCGCGTCCTGTGAGCGCTCCGGCCTCGTGCAGGTTGGGCGTGAGCACTGTAGCTAGCGGCAGCAACTTGGTCTTGAGAGCCGCAATGGCATCGGACTTCAACAGAGGAGCGCCACTTTTGGCGATCATCACCGGGTCCACGACCAGCGGTCCTAACTTGTGGCCTGAGATTGCGGCTGCAACCGCGTCGATGATTGCGGTACTAGCGAGCATCCCCGTCTTTACCGCATCGCACCCAATGTCGCTTACGCAAGCTTCTATCTGCTTCACCACAAACTTCGGCTCGATCTCCAATACCCCATAGACTCCGGTCGTGTTTTGTGCCGTGAGAGCGGTAATTGCGGTCATGCCAAAGGCGCCCAACGCCGAGACCGTTTTCAGGTCGGCCTGAATCCCGGCCCCGCCGCTGGAGTCCGATCCTGCGACGATTAGGACGCGAGGTATCTTCATCGCTCACCTGACTTCCCGTAGCGAAATTGTGCCCCAATCATATTGGCCACTGTTTCATCTTCCAGGCCATCTCCCAGAACAGCCACTCATAGCGGCTGCTGGCGAGAAACGCGGTCTCCAGCTTCCGCAATTCGCGTTCGGGCAGACCTGCGGCGAGATTGTCGAGCAGATCACGGCACCAGTGGGCCAGTTCGGCAAATTCTCTGGAGCTGTACATCGCGACCCACTTGGCATAACGCATGTCGCTGGGGGCGGGTTGCGCCGCTAGGCGCTGGCCGATTTCGCTGAATGCCCACATACAAGGTAACAACGCTGCAGCCAACTCGGCGAAATCGCCAGTTGCTCCCACTCGCAACAAGAAATCGGTGTAGCCCCGAGTTGTAGGCGCAGGGAGTTCTCGTTCGAGTTCCTCGCGGCTGATCCCGAATTCGGCGGCGTACGCTCGGTGCAGGTTCATCTCGGTTTCCACAGTTTCCTTGAACAGCGTGGCGAAGCGGGTCATCGTCTCCAGCTCCGGACTGCGTGCCGCGGCCAGAGCCAGAAGACGCGCATACTCGATGAGGAATACATAATCCTGGCGCAACCAGAACTTGAATCGTTCCAGACTCAGGGTTCCATCGCCAATCCCTCGCACAAACGGATGTTGGTGTTGTGCTTCCCAAATTCCAGCCGCTTTTTGGCGCAGGCGCTCGGTGAATCGCTCTGCCATAGGGCCTCGCACCTCTCATCTTACTCGCGCGCTCCGAGCGCGGCAGGATTACCAAGCTACCAGAGCTCGGCTCGTCCCCCGCAATCACAAGACCGCGTGTGCATCATCACAGTGCCAACTGCCTAATCGCGCGTATGGTTGTAGATAAGAAGCACATGTTCTCCGAACGCTACGAAATCGTTTGCGAACAGGCCTCAGAATGTTCCCACAGGGCAAGGGCGAGTCTGGACTTGCTCAGGCCGATGGTGGTATCCGACTATGCACCTTTCTTTTGGAGCGAAAAGTTCGGACTGGGGGGCGAGCTGGATCAAGCCATCATCGACCGTTCTGCCGAGGTCAAAGCGGACCTTTACGGTGGGCGAGTCTTCGTGATCGTTCCGATCTATGTGACCAGCATCTGTGAGGAGCAGTGTATCTATTGCAATTTTCGCGGAGGAAACAAAGGGATTGGAGTCGAGCGCCGGCGACTGACGGACGACGAACTCGCGCAAGAGGCGACCTATCTCATCGAAGAGAAGGGGTTGAGAGTTCTTGAGCTGGTCTACTCAACCGATCCGCGGATGCGAGTCGATGCGATGTGTCGTCATGTTGAACTGGTGCGGCGTTTGTTAGACCAGCATGGTGGCGGTCTCGTCGGAATCAGCGCCGAGGCATTGGAAGAAAGCGATTACCGTCGCTTGATCGACGCAGGGTTGTGCTGGTCGGTGCTCTGGCAGGAAACTTACGACAAGGCTCGATACGCCTTGCTGCATCCCGGTAAAACTAAAAAGGCGAACTTCGCATACCGCCTGGACGCCTATGAACGCATGCTGGCTTCTGGTGTTGAGCACATCGGCATTGGAGTGCTCTCGGGCCTTTCCAACTGGAGATGGGACTGGACCATGCTGATGCTGCATGAGCAATACCTGCAGCAGCACTATGGAGGTGGCGCCACCATTCTCGGTACTCCCCGTCTGAAGCTGGCTCCCGGAGCCCTTCTTCAAGAGTCGCCATTCATACCCACTCGCGAAGAGTTTCTGGTGACCGTTGCTCTTCATAACATGTTTTCGCCGACGACCGCAGCGTTTGTCAGCACGCGAGAAGACTGGGACGTATGCGTTGAGCTGGCGAGAGGAGGCGGCTGTCTCTTTACGCTCAACTGTTCCACCACCCCGGGTGGTTATGCACTTCAGCACGGTGGATGCCAGTTCACGGCTCATTCGTACGATGCGCCGATCTATTCCACCAAACTAAAGTCGGAAGGGCTTGAGCCGGCGTTCAATTGGAGCGCGGGAGATTTATCTGGCGAGTACCAGCCTGGTGTAGCGGTTTGTGGAGCCGCTCAAAAGCGATGAGCACTCTGTATTCGCAGAGGACGCGGCGCTTCCAGTCACAACACGGGCGAAGGTTGCTGGTACAGCCCGTGTGGGGCGATCAACATGCCGACCATCGCGAGTTGGGACAAGCTGACGTCTAAGGCGAAGCAGGCCGTGCAAGCCGCCAACTATCTGGCCTCCAAGCACGGCAACCCCGAGCTAACGCCCGTCCATCTGCTCGCGATCCTCCTGGCAGACCGCGAAGGCATGGTAGTGCCGGTGCTGAGCAAGCTTGGTATCGACAGCCCAGCAATGCTGGCGGAGGCTCGACACCAGATCGACCGCCTGCCAGCGCTTTGGGCCGGCGGCGCCTTGAAGGCTGAACCCTCCCCAGCCGCCAGCGAAGTCCTCGAGCAGGCTTTTCAGGAGGCGGCCGACCTCGACGATGAACACGTCTCCACCGAACACCTGCTCTTGGCCATCATGGGCCTCCAGAGCGATCCTGCCCAAGCGCTGCTGGCGCGGCATGGTGCCAGTCGCGATGCCATCTTAATGGCGCTGACCACCGTTCGCAGCCCTCAGCAACCGGCGGGCCCAAGCGCGGAAACCAAATCTGGAACGCTGGAGCTTTATGCCCGCGATCTTACCGATTTGGCTCGCCGCGGCAAGCTCGACCCGGTCATCGGACGCGATGACGAAATCCGTCGCGTGATCCAGGTGCTGTTGCGCCGCACCAAGAACAATCCCGTGCTGATTGGCGAGCCCGGCGTGGGCAAGACTGCGATCGTCGAAGGTCTGACCCAACGCATCGTCTGCGCCGATGTCCCTGAGCCGCTCAAGACCAAGCGTCTGATAGCCCTCGATCTGGGTGCGATGGTGGCGGGCACCAAGTACCGCGGCGAGTTTGAAGATCGCCTGAAAGCGCTCATCAGGGAGATCGAGGACTCGCAGGGGCAGATCATCACGTTTATTGACGAACTGCACACGCTGGTTGGAGCGGGAGCGGCGGAAGGCGCAATCGACGCCTCCAATATGTTGAAGCCGGCGCTGGCGCGCGGGGAGTTGCGCGCCGTCGGCGCTACAACTTTGAGCGAATACCGGAAGCACATCGAGAAAGACCCGGCGCTTGAACGTCGATTCCAGACTGTCTTCGTGGCCGAGCCCAGCGTGGCGGACACTATCTCTATCTTGCGCGGCCTGCAAGAGCGTTACGAGCTGCACCATGGGGTCCGCATCAAGGACTCGGCCCTGGTTGCCGCAGCCACATTCTCGAACCGCTACATCGCTGATCGCTTCCTGCCGGACAAGGCCATCGACTTAGTCGACGAGGCCGCTGCCGCCCTGCGCATGCAGATCGATTCCGTCCCGGTGGACATCGACCAACTCGAGCGTCGTGCCACGCAATTGCTTATCGAGAAGCGTGCACTCGACCGGGAGGACGACGCCAACTCGCAGGAGAGGTTGCGAATCCTGGAAAGTGAGCTTACCGAAACCCAGAACCAAGTCAACGTGCTGAAGGTTTGCTGGAAAAAGGAGAAAGAAACGATCGGCCGAATGCGCGAGCTCCAGCAGACGATCAAGCAACTGAAGTTGCAGAAGCAGACAGCGTCCTGCGATGCAGGCGTGCCGAAGGCAGGCAATAAGCGCCAGGGCGCGCTTCGCCAAGCCGAGCAGGAGCTGCGCAAGCTCCAATCCGAACTCGACCAGCAGCGCAGTTCGCGCATGCTCAAGGAAGAAGTGGATGAAGACGAGATCGCGCACATCGTCTCTAAGTGGACCGGCATTCCCGTGTCCCGGATGCTGGAAGGCGAGGTGAAGAAGCTGGTCGAGATGGAAGACCGGCTGCGCACCCGCGTGGTCGGACAGGATCCCGCTTTGGAGCGGATTGCCAACGCCATCCGTCGTGCACGCACCGGGCTCTCCGATCCCAAGCGTCCTATCGGCTCTTTCATCTTCTTGGGGCCCACAGGTGTAGGCAAGACCGAACTCGCGCGCGCCTTGGCTGAGTTCCTTTTTGACGATGAGCGAGCCTTGGTGCGCATCGACATGTCTGAATACATGGAGAAGTATGCCGTGTCGCGGCTGATCGGCGCGCCGCCCGGATACGTCGGCTACGAGGAAGGCGGCCAGCTCACCGAATCTGTGCGCCGCCGTCCTTACTCGGTCGTGCTTTTCGACGAGGTCGAGAAGGCCCACCAGGATGTATTCAACATCCTGCTGCAGATCATGGACGACGGCCGCCTCACCGACGGGAAAGGCCGTACAGTAGACTTCCGCAATACCGTTCTCATCATGACCTCCAACATCAACTCGGCACACCTCACTGCTGAATGGCTGCGCACACCCGAGAATTTTGAGCGGGCACGCAAGCAAGTGATGGACGTGCTGCGGGCACACTTCAAGCCTGAATTCCTCAACCGCGTAGATGACTTCATTATTTTCAATCCGCTGGGCACAGAGGAACTGACCAAGATTATTGATCTGCGACTGGAGGAGGTGCGGCGCTTATTGGCCGACCGCCAAATCACTTTTGAGCTGACCGATTCTGCCAAGGAACTACTCCTGCGTGAGGGCAACGATCCTAACTTTGGCGCGCGGCCCCTAAAGCGCTCTATCCAACGGCTGGTGCAGGATCCGCTGGCCGTCAAAATCCTGCATGACGAGGTACGCCACGGCGACCATGTCGTGGCGGACGCGGAGCAAGGCAAAATGAAGTTCGTGGCCAGCCGCTAGCTTTTCAATCCGGATATTACAGGGGCCCGCGCGGCATGCGAACCAGCCAACAGCAGGACCGAGCGGCCAAATCGTGTCAGCCGCCCGATGAGGAAGCAAGTTGTCTTTCTTGCCTCGGATCAAGCACGATGGGTACCCCGCTCTGATCTTTGTGGGTGGTGCGATCAAGACTATTTTCCCAGCGTCAGTGTTAGTTCCCGCAAGAAATCATAGACCGCCGACGGCGGCAGAGTCTTGAGGTCGCTTCGATGCTGTTTCCGGAATGCGGTCACGAGACTGGGAGCATACTCCATTCTGACATGGTCGCAATTAGCTTTGAACACCTTGCGCAACGTCACGTTTTTTGCCAAATTTGGTCGCGCATACTTAATCCGGATCGGCCATCGTCGCAAGACCTCCGGTGGGAGGTGCGCCAATGACGACGGGTTCGCAGCGACCATCACCGTAACATTGTCATAGAATCGTTTCATGCCTTGCGTCCCAATCTTGAAACTCTCAAAGTGACGCGGGTCAAAGGTCATATCATCAATGTAGAGCACGGTCCTCCATGGTCCCTCGGCCATGCGTCCCTCGGCGCAACTATGACTGTCATCACCCACCCATGTGCGCGTGCTGGCTCGCGTCACGGCGAGAGGCATTGGGCGGCAATTTCCGGCGGCACCGGGTTGTAGAAGAACCAGGATGCCCACTCGAACCCCGTCACGCGGACAATTTGCGGCAAGATTTGCAAGTGCCAGTGGAAGTCGTCTTCGATGGTGTTCCAATAGCCCGCTCTCGGGCGCAAAAAGGGTCTGTCCTGGAGCGACAAGTTGTAGGGTGGCCCGCCCAGGGTGTGGTCCAACTTCTGCAGGACATCGCGCAGAATCCGTGCCAGGTTTTCTATTTGCCCAGGACTGATCCGGCTGAACCCGCTGCTGTGAAATTTGGGGAACACTCCCATCTCGAACGGAAAACGCGAGGCGAACGGAGCAAACGCCACAAAATCGGCATTCTCGGCAATTAGCCGCCGGCCTTTGAGCTCTTGCTGGAGTACGTCGCAGTAGATGCACCGCTCCTTCAAGGCAAAGTAGTCGCGAGCGACTATAAGCTTCGTTTTAAGTGAGCGCGGTGTTACCGACAGGGCCATCAACTGTGAGATGGAATGACTAATGGTGTGCGCGCCGGCTCCTTCGCCGTGGTTCTTGAAGATGAGCACGTAGCGCATCCGCTTATCCCCCTCCAGATCGATGATGCGAGCCGCGTAAGCTCTAATAACGTCAGAGATCTCATGGACCTCCAGTTCGTGTAGGCTGCGGTCGTGTCGCGGTGTTTCCACGATGATCTCGTGGGCGCCTACGCCGTTCATCAGATCGTGGAACCCTTCAGCGCGTCGTCCCAATTCCCCTTCGATCCGCAATAGTGGATTGGAATTGGAGACCACCCGCACAGACCACCCGGGCCCGTTGGGGGACGAGCCCGGATTGCGGATGGCGAAGACTTCCGGCGGCGTAGCAGCCTCGTTGGTTTCGCAGAACGGGCAGAACATCGTTTCCCGCACGAATCTCTTGAAGTGAAAATCCGAGGGCCGTACGGTGTTGGTCTCGGCCACGATTACCCAGCTGCCAGTAAAAATATCTTTGCGCATTTGAGACATTAGGGCCTCACGGTGCGGAGTTTGGTCGCAACTTCCCTCTTAATCTTTTCTACAAAGTCTCGGAGAATTGGGGGCGAATTTCAGTCGCCATGCTCACGCTTGTTCCAATGAACAAAAGCCGACTCCCGCGCGGCGGCTTCAAAGCAACCGCCTGCGCCAACTCGACTGTCTCTAAGCTCCGCTCGGGCCCCAGCCTATTGCGACGCCAAGCCTGCGCCCGAAGGCGGTTCCAACACGAATTGATCATCCATGATGGGCCCATTGATGGTCAGCTTCGTTACTTCAAGCTTGATGGAGTATTCCTCCTGTGGTCGCCAAATCTGTATGTTCGTTGGGAAAAACACCTTATTGAATTCCCGATATTCGTCGTACAGCACGTCGGTGACGATAGACCCTTGTTCGTCATACAAGACCTGCTGGTGTGGCTGCAGATCAGTTCGGTCAAACACGGTTTTGCGCGATAGGTACCACCCGTGGCTGTTCTGTTTGATGATGTCGAGCGTATAGTCCGGCTGCAGCACCAGTTTCTGCGTCCCAGGATCGATCACCTTGTGCTCGCCCTCTTCTAGCACGGCAAGTTCGTTCTGCAGGTCTACA
>Ga0208191_1001647_pt1 | contig 10706 bp, 10 predicted proteins | sample June2015DPH_13_5_FD_184709 | JGI IMG/M metagenome (GOLD analysis project Ga0208191, IMG submission 184709) | Peatland microbial communities from SPRUCE experiment site at the Marcell Experimental Forest, Minnesota, USA - June2015DPH_13_40... | ecosystem: Environmental > Terrestrial > Soil >... | reverse complement strand
CTCGCCGCAGCCCATGATGAATCCGACTAGAGCCCCCTCGAACATCGCAACAGACCACTTTTCCCACGCCATGCGTCGGGAGATCTACGAACAGCCTCAAGCCATTGCCAAAACTGTAGACCGGCACCTCCAGAACGACATTCTTTTTCCCGGCGCGCTGCATTCGATCGAGAGCGCACTCCTCACTTTCGAGAAGCTGATCATCGCCGCCAGCGGGTCCAGCCGGCACGCGGGACTGGCCGGCGAGATCATGATCGAAGATCTTTCCGGCGTCGCCGTCGACGTGGAGTACGCCAGCGAGTACTGCTATCGCTCCACGCACGCCGCGGTTGATCCCATCGTAATGGTGGTCACGCAATCCGGCGAAACTGCGGACACTATCGCCGCACAGCGCGAGGCACTCACCCGCGGCGTCAAGACTATCGCCGTCTCCAACGTAGCAGACGCTACCATTCCTCGTGAAGCGAGTGCCGCTTTGATCACCGGAGCCGGCCCCGAACTCGCCGTGCCCGCCACCAAGAGTTTCACCACCCAGGTCACCGTTCTCTACCTGATGGCATTGTTCCTCGCGCGCAAGCGCGGCCGCATGACCTCCGAGGTTACGCGCTCCTATCTCCATCGGCTCTTACAGCTTCCCGAAGCCATTGACCGCAACCTCCGCGCTTGGGACGATCTCGCCGCCCAATTCGCAGACAAGCAGTATCACGCAGAAAAATTCCTCTATCTCGGACGCGGCATTCACTACGCCATCGCGCGTGAGGGCGCGCTCAAGCTCAAGGAGATCTCATACGCGCACGCCGAAGGTTATCCCGCCGGAGAGCTGAAACACGGGCCGAACGCGCTGGTCGATGAAAAACTTCCCGTAGTTGTGCTAGCCACCTGCGACCGGCACGATCCTGATTCCGTATTGCGCTACCGCCGCACTCTCGAGGTTATGAAGGAAGTTCGATCCAGGCACGGCCGCCTGGTGACGGTGGCCACCGAGGGCGATCGCGAAATCACCAGCATTTCCGACGATGTATTCTTCGTCCCCGCCGCTCCGGAACTGCTGCTGCCGATCGTCGAAGTGATCCCGCTTCAACTCTTCGCCTATTACGTAGCAACGAAAAAAGGTTGTAACGTGGACCGCCCGCGAAATCTGGTGAAGGCGGTGGTCACCGAATAATGTCGATTGTCATCCTGAGGCGACATGCCTTTCGTCGCCGAAGGATCTGGCCGAGCCGCGCGATGTGTCGCGTTCTTTGCGACACAATATGCGCGCGTTAGGCCCGCTTCCTTATCGAACTCATGCCCAACGCCAATCCATCTCACCTCGATCTGCAAGCCACCGCAAAAGAAATCATGCGGCTACACGGATTTCAACCCGACTTCCCTCCCACCGTCCTGCAACAGCTAACGGACCTGCGCGCGCATCCTCCACAAATAGCCTCCGGGAAAGATGTTCGCGACCTCCGAAATCTTCTGTGGTCCTCGATCGACAACGACACCTCCCGCGACCTCGACCAGATCGAAGTTGCAGAGCGTCTGCCCAACGGCGACATGAAGGTTCTCGTAGGCATAGCCGACGTAGACGCGTTTGTCCCTAAGCAAACCGCCATCGATCAGCACGCCGCCAGAGAAACCACAACCGTCTATGCCGGCGTCCGAAATTTCCCCATGCTGCCGGAAGAGCTTTCCACCGGCAAGACTTCCCTGCTCGAAAATCAAGACTGCTTAAGCGTGGTCATCGAATTCGTGGCCGATGCCGGCGGCCACGTCACTTCCAGCGACGTCTATCGCGCCCTGGCTCGCAACCGCGCACAACTCCAGTACAACTCCGTCGGAGCGTGGCTGGAAGGCACAGCAACAGCACCAGCCAAAGTAGCGGCCTCCACCGATCTGCAGGCACAGCTTCGCCTGCAAAACGAAATCGCGCAGAAGCTGAAAAACCAGCGCTTTGCAAATGGTGCGCTCAACCTCCAGACTGACGAACTCCGTCCCCTGATATTGAATGACCAGGTAGTCGACATGGAGAAGCAGCAGAAGAATCATGCCACCGAGTTGATTGAAGACTTCATGATCGCCGCCAACGGCGTGGTGGCGCGGATGCTGGAAAAGGTTTCATCGCTGCGTCGCATCGTGAAACAGCCGGAGCGCTGGGACCGAATTGTTCAACTCGCCGCAACCTTCGGCGAGAAACTTCCGCCCGACCCTGATTCCAAAGCGCTCAACGATTTTCTCCTGAAGCGCAAAGCGTCCGACCCCGATCATTTTGCTGACCTCTCGCTAGCCGTCATCAAGTTAATCGGCCCCGGAGAATACGTCCTCGAACGCCCCGGCGATCCCTCGCCTGGCCACTTCGGTCTTGCGGTTCAGGACTACACTCACTCTACCGCTCCCAACCGCCGATTTCCTGACATCGTGACCCAGCGCCTGATCAAGGCTGTGCTCGCGGGCCAACCCAATCCTTACTCGGAAAATGAGCTCACAGCAATCGCCGCCAACTGCACACAGAAAGAAGATGCCGCGCGCAAGGTCGAACGCGAAATGTCCAAGCGCCTCGCCGCCATCGCCATGCAAAATCGAATCGGCGCGATCTTCGACGCCATTGTCACCGGCGTCACTCCGCATGGAACCTTCGTCCGCGCCCTGCAACCTCATGTGGAAGGATTATTGGCGCAAGGCGCCCAAGGCATCGACGTCGGAGATAAACTCCGCGTCAAACTGATTCGCACCGACGTGCAGCACGGCTACATCGATTTTGCCCGCGCCTAATCGCCAATAGATGGGACGCTCCGTCCCCGACGGATCATCACGCAAGGCAATAGTCCTCAGTAACTTCGCCAGTTACCCTTGACGCAGGAGTTTGTGCGGAGAAAGGGCGGCAGTTTCTTTGCTCAAATGGCGCAATCTCGTTTGCGGCATGATGATCGTCATTGTGCCCTCATCACTCATCGCGCAAGGCACTGGCCGTGCCCTGCTGCACAGTGATGGAGGAACTTGGCTCAATGGAGATCCAGCGCCTGAGACGTCCGCGATTTTCCCCGACTCCCTCGTCCAGACGCAGCAAGGCTACAGCGCGAGAATCGATGCGGAGGGGTCCAGCGTCCAAGTGCGACCCGAAACCGTGGTGCAATTCCAGGGCGACGAACTCACCCTCGACCATGGTCGCCTGCAACTGGATACCGCACGCGAAATGAAGGTGATCATCGGCTGCATCACTGTGAGCCCCATAACTTCAGACCGAACCCAATTACGATGTGACGGATGTCGATGGAAAAGTCAAAGTAGTGGCTTACAAGAATGACGTCAAGATCCAATTACACGGCTCAGCCCTCCGGAGATCAAAAAGGGAACATCATCCGATGTCATCGTAAGAGAAGGCGAGCAGGCAACTCGAGACGAACACTGTGAGGCGCCGATTAAGCCTCCCGAAGGACTGGGCGCCAACGGAGCTATCCTGAACAGCCCTTGGGCGAAGGGCGCTGGAGTCGCCGCGATCGGCGTACTCACCTGCTGGGCTCTATGTCGCGGCGACAATCCCGTCAGCCCTGTCATACCGTAACGCTTCTGGAACTTCTTCTTCTCTAGCTCCCACTGTGCAGACGCTCGATGTCGGCATTCGTGTAAACATGGGTTGCGTGCCGCACCCGTGCTTTGCCATATGCTGCCGCTTCAACCAGAGTCACTCCATAGCCGCGTTCGCGCAGAGCCTGCGCCGTAGTCACCTGCCAGACGCCGGTGTCCAAAATGGTGACAGGAAGTTCATTGCGGGAGGAAAGTTCCCCGCGTGCTCCAGAGAAGCTGATCTCGATCACGTTAACCGGAATCACGCCGTAATAGATAGGGAATAAGTCTACCTGGGGTAGCGCGTCCGGAAAAGGCCGTAAGACGGTCTGATTTTCCGCACCGGCAATCAGGACTCCGGTGGCAGTGTTGGCACCCACCTCAAGCGGTGGTCCAGACAATGATATCGATGGCGTGGAAATCGGCCGTGCGAACAACGGTGAGCCATAGTTCATCAGATACTGCGGGCCGGTGGCAAAGTTTGTGTCCTGTCCAAAAGTCGCTCCCAGGGACGCAAGTACAATCAGCATGCAACAAAAGGAGATGCGCATAACCCCTCCGCAAACCAGTCTGTCGTTAAGATTATGAAATAAATGAGGCCCGTTTCGCCAGAGTCGTTCGGCTCTACTTGCCGCTTCCCGCAGGCGTTTCCGCTCCAGTAGAAGGAAGCGCGGCCCCCCTGCGTCCCGAGCGTAACAAGTAAAGCATGTAGAAAACGATCATCAGATTGCCCACAAAAACGACGGAGCGGAGGATCGTGATGCCACGCATGAGTTCACGGATTTCGAGCGGTATGAGTAGCGTTCCGGATCCGAAGGCGAACCATTCAGCCCACCTGCGTTGCTTCCACAGACCGTAAGCCTCGGCAAAACGAAGGGCGGAATAGGCGAATGCCAGCCGCACTGCCGTCCACAAGCGAGCATCTGTTATGTCGTCGGCAAAATCGAGAAACAGTTGTGCGGAGTGCCGGTCCGTGCTTATGTGCAAGAGTGCCAGCAGGCTCTCTGCGATCACCCAGGCGTCCTTATGCACGAGCAGGATCGCGCTCAAGCCGATCAGAAAAACGAAAATACCTTTGGTGAATTCGAAGGAAGCCACCAACCGCAGGAGACGCCGCTGTGCGGGATGGAGACCGGGTTTCGTTGCAGACGAGGACATGCCGCAGCGCTAACAATGCTCAGGGTACCACGGCTGGCTCGCGGTTTCCTGGCCTTACGTCCGTAACTGGAGAGGATTCGTTCCTAATGGCAAGATCGTGGAAGGCACGGAAGGCATCATGAGAAAGCTTGCAACTCTGCTGATATTATCGGCGCTCGCTACCGCTTCGGCGTGGGCGCAATCATCGGAAATTCCAGCCCCGCAAACCGCCCGGCAGGCATTGATGGAGATGTTCTCCATCAAAACATCAGGAACTTTCGTAAAGCACTTGCCTGTGGCCACTCTCAGCGCGCTGGAGACGTCCGGCGCGCTGAAGACATTGCAGCAGTATTCGATGCTAACCAGCCAATTCCACACGACCGGGAATCAAATCGAATCCTTTGAAACCGGTCCGGTCTTGCTGGCCACAGACGACCCTAAAACTGGTCAGAAAGTTGAGGTCGTTGTCGAAAGTGATTCCCGGCAAGGCGACGACGACAACATCGAACTCTCATTTCGAACCTACAAGGACAAGCAACTCCAACGGACTCCGTTCATGCCTCGCATTACTTTTGCCATGAAAATGGAATCTGGCGTCTGGAAGCTGAACGAGATTCTCGTCACCGTCCGCCTGCCGCTGGCCGATCCTGACTTCCTCAAGAGCCTGACTGAAGGGATCAAGTCACGAACCGCAGCGAGCGCCCCAATTCAAACCCAGAGCCAGCCAGCCCAGAGCCAGCCGGCGATGTTGACTCGAGGCTTTGACGCTTCAATACTGGCGGCAATGCGCTCCATTCTAACTGCCGAGATTGCCTACAGCGCCACGTATCGCCCGGTTGGCTATACTTGTACACTTTTTGACCTGGATGGCTTCGGAGGCGGCGAGCCCAATGAACACCAGGCCATGTTGATCCCCAGCGGGCTTGCCAGCGGGAAAAGGTTCGGCTACGTCTTCACGCTCTCTGGATGCGCGGGAAGACCCGCGACAGGGTTCCGTCTTGCGGCCGCTCCTGGAGGGAACAGCTTCGGGCGTCGCGCCTACTGCGCCGATCAGTCAGGGGCGATCCGCTACTCGACCGATGGCAACCCCGCCACCTGCCTCGCCAGCGGTATTCCTGTGCAGTGATGGTCTCAGCGTTTGCTAGATCGCACCGCGGCGCGCAGCTCATTCACGATTTCCCGGGACGCTTTGATCGCCGCTGCGTGCTGGTTCACATTGAACGATATAGCTCCCACGCGCGCGTGTCCTCCGCCGCCGTAGCGCTCACAAATCTTCGCTAGGTTAACCACCGGCTCTTCCGGGGCCCAGGGATTTGATCCCACTGACACTTTCACGCGAAAGCTGCTTTTGCTGAGTCCCACACTATAAATGGATTCGGGATGCAGGTAGTAAGGAACAAATTTGTTGTAGCCCTCCAAATCTTGGTCCGTGATATCGAAAAAGATCGTGCCATCGGTGCACTCGGCGCGCTGCCTTAGTATTTCGACGGAGATTTCGTGGCGCTTGAGCAACGGCGGCAAAAGCGGAGCCACAAACGGCTCTTCCAGAATGGCAGCCAAGGGCTTGGTCGCGAGAAGAGGAATCAGGTGCGGGACAAATCCCTGATCTGGCGCCGATTCGATAACCATGGTCAACTTCATCGCGGGCGCCTGCATCTCCACCGCCGTCGTGGCGTCGGGATAGAGTGCACCGTCGATGACGTCGGTCCAATGAACGAGATCGGTCACCGAAGCGGGATCGAATCCAAAACGCTGCTGCCCGATCATGGCAATAAAACTGGTGCAGGACTTAAAGGCCGGGTCGTAGAACTTCCGGTTGCTCTCGTCACGCTCAAAGTGAGCGGCGTCTGCCGAAGAAAGAAACGCGCTCTCATGATGATCGAACCACCAGGTGATCTTCCGCGAACTCGAATATTTGAAATCGACGATGGCATTTTCGTCGCCGTCGAAGTGAGATTCGTCAAAGAGCGCTCCGGCGCGATGCAGCAGGCCGGAAAACTCAAACTCAACATCGCTGCGAATGCGCTCGCGGTAGAAGCGGGAGAAGAGCGCTGCCGACGATGCTCCATCGAAACACTTATCGTGGTAGAAAACCTTGACTTTCAATCCATTCCCCAGTTGCCCAAAATTTCCGCTACCCGCGTCGCCCACAAGTCGACACAAATCAGCTGCGGAGTAAAAGCTAATAGGAATGACAGCTTAGGGAAGGAAAGTCAAGGGCTACAGGTTCCAACTCATGTCGGACCCCGCACGCGCTCACTAACGGAGGCTAGCTTTGTTCTTCCACACATTCCCAGCGGTTGAATTTTCCACTAGCCACCGCCTATCCAGCCTGCTTTTCCGCCAGGTCGCCGATCACGGGCAGCTTATACATTTGGCCCTGATTTGCCTTCAGCAGCAGAATGATCCAGATTATGAAACCGACGAGGGCAACCAGCGGCCACACCAACACGGTGAGGAAACCTAGAAAAGGGAAATGAGCCACCATGCGCAACCCGATCCACAAAATCCACCAAGCTATATTGAAGAATATGCACTGCCATGCGTGAAACCGGACGAAACGGCTCTTGTTGTATGGCTCCACTACGAGAAAGACAATAGCCGGGATTATGGTCACATAGGCCAGCACCCCAGCCACGTTATCGGCGAGTCCCGACCCCGTGCTGGCGATTACGGGCGCGGTTGCGGTCCGTCCGCTGCACGCTGCGCACACGGTCGCACCATCGGCAATCTGTGCGCCACACATATTGCAAAACGCCATTGAAGACCTCCGTTTCTTAGTTGTGGCCGCGCGAGCGCGTCCGGGCGACGTTGCGGCAAAATACCAGAAAGCGGCTTGTGAAGCAAACAATAACGTGGCCCGGCAGTGGCCCAACATGAGCCTAGCCCGCAGCTGCTTGCTGTTCCGCAAAGTCGCCCACCAGCGGTAGCCTGAACCTCTCACCCTGCAGCGCTTTGACCACCAGCACCAGCCAAATCACGAAGAACCCGATCTCACCCTGCAGCGCTTTGACCACCAGCACCAGCCAAATCACGAAGAACCCGATCCCCACCACCATGGAAACGAGCAGCACCAGCAATTGACCCACCACTGGGACAAAGAACAGCACGAAGCCGACAACCCTGAGCGCCGCACCAATCACCAACCCCGCCAGCCACAATCCGATGCACTGAAAGGAATGAAAACGCACGAAACGGTTCTTGTTGTAGGGTTCGACGAGGAGAAAGATGATCGCCGGGATAATTGTGCAGTAGGCTAGTGCGCCAGCTATTGTTTGCGGTAGCGCACCCACTTTGCCTTGCACGCGCTCGACCGGGCGCATGGCACGGCCGCAGCCCGGACAGAATGCAGCGGCATCGGGCATGGATGCGGCACACTCGGGGCAGGAAATGGACATGAGCTAGAGTAACCCGTTGCCGCGCGCGTTACCAGAACCCAGTAGATCGAGCGAACTTGTATTTCTCCCCGTGCCAAGCTGAAAAGTCCGATATAATTCCTCTTCCAAACTCAATGGACTTCGATCAGCTCATTACATTTCTGGAAGTAGCCCGTCAACGCAGCTTTTCTCGCGCCGGAGAGAAAGTATTCCGCTCGCAATCAGCGGTCAGCGCACAGATCCGTCAACTGGAACAGGAATATGGCGACCGCCTCTTAGACCGCTCCGGCAAAACCGTTAAGCTGACTCCGGCTGGTCAAATCTTCTACGAATACGCCTTGCGCCTGAAGAGCCTGCGGGATGAATCCCTCGTAGCCGTTGCTGACCACGGCCAAACACCCCGCGGAACGCTTATGGTCGGCGCCAACGAAGCGACGTGCCTTTACGTTCTTCCTGAGGTCTTCGGGGAGTACTGTCGCCACTATCCCGATGTGCAGATCAGCATCTATCGCAATTTCACTTACAAGATCGTCGAGAAGCTTGAGAATGGGTCCCTGGAGGTGGGTGTACTTAGCTTGCCCATTCAGTCGCCCAGCTTGAAAATTCAGCCTATCTTCCGCGACCGGTTGATGCTGATGGTAAGTCCCAAGAACCCGCTCGCGAAGATGAAAGCGGCCCACGTCAGCGAAGTTGTGAAACACCCACTGCTTCTTCCCAAGACCGGCCACACGCGCAGGTTGCTGGATAAGCTTTTCCGAGAGTACAACTCCGAACTCAAAGTCAGGATGGAGCTGCCAAGTATAGGGATGATCAAGAGTTTTGTCGCTGCCGATCTTGGTATCTCGCTGATCAGCGCATCATTTGCGCGCGACGAAGTGGCGGCGGGGCGGGTGAAGTTGATTGAACTCGAAGGCGCGGAACTGTGGCGCGAACTGGGACTAGCCTACCGGCGCGATCGTACTCTCTCCGTCGCCGCAAAAGCATTTATTACGGTTTCGCGGCAATTTGCGACTCATCCCAAAAAGACAGATCCACCGGCGAGCGCCTAGTCGCTAGGCAGTTTTCGGTCCGCGCCCTTTCACACTCTGAACGACGGTCGCGGGCAGCTGCAGCACGCGAATCATCGAATTGCTCTTCGTTTTGACGCGGACAGCAATGCCGTCATCTTCCGGGAATGGGTCTGAAACCACTTCGAATTCCTCGCCATAGAGCCGAATGCGGCCCGAGACGCCATAACCAAGATGTTTAACGTGGGCACAAATTTCAGAAGCAGAGGGGGTATCAAGATTAGGACTGGTCATGATAACTCTATTATAGTCCTCCCATTGTCCTGTGTGCGCCGCGCTGGTGCCCCTCTTTACAGAGTCGGCTATTACCGTCTCAATCCCATTCCGTTTATCCGGCACTTCCGCCACTGTGCCGTAGTATCCTCGCGAGGAATAAAGTAGTTAGTCACTCGATCGGCGAAAGGACCGCGCCCCTGTGCCGCAAAACGAAAAAGCCGGCTACAATCGTTTCCTCCTGCTCGTAGCGGGTTTGGGAGGATTGCTCTACGGCGTGGATGTCGGCATTATTGCCGGGGCTCTCCCGTACCTGGAAGCCACTTCCGGTTTGAATGCGGGACAGCTTTCCATAGTCGTTGCAGCTGTACTCCTTGGCAGCGTCATATCAACTTTATTTGCCGGCACGCTCGCCGACTGGATGGGACGCAAGCTTTTGATGACCCTCAGCGGTGTGCTCTTTGTCATCAGCATTCCTGTAATCGCTCTCGCGCACGGCTACGAGCCGCTGGTTCTCGGCCGCCTCCTGCAAGGCATTAGCGCCGGCTTAATCGGTGTCGTCGTCCCGCTCTATCTGGCAGAGTGCGCACGGCTACGAGCCGCTGGTTCTCGGCCGCCTCCTGCAAGGCATTAGCGCCGGCTTGATCGGTGTCGTCGTCCCGCTGTATCTGGCAGAGTGCTTGGCGGCAACGAATCGCGGAAAAGGCACCGGCATCTTTCAATGGCTGCTGACCCTTGGGATCGTGACCGCTGCTGTCGTCGGAATGTTTTTCAGTATTCGCGTCGAAGAGGTCGCCAAGCTAGGCGATCCCGCCCGCCTTTTCGCCTTTAAAGACACAGCATGGCGCAGCATTTTCTGGGTTTCTCTGCCGCCTGGCATTTTGTTTGTCATCGGCAGCCTCATGGTCGCAGAGTCTCCTCGATGGCTGTTTCGACGTGGCAAACGCGATGCCGCCTACGCCTCTCTTCTTCGTTCTCGCACCACGCAGCAGGCCGCCCTCGAACTCGCGGAAATGGAGCTGGCTGCTGCCGCGGAGAAAGCGCAGACCCCAACCGGAACAAAAGTTAAAGAATCGCTCCTGCGCCGAAAATACGTGATCCCGTTCGTGCTGGCCTGTGTGATTCTCGCGTGCAACCAAGCCACCGGCGTCAACTCGATCATTGGCTACAACGCCAACATTCTTCTGCAGAGCGGTCTGTCCGATGTCCAGGCTCACTGGGGTTATGTGCTTTTCACCATCGTGAATTTCTTGATGACCATTGGCGGCATCGTGCTGGTCGATCGCAAGGGACGCAAATTCCTGCTATCCCTCGGCAGCGCCGGCATTATCGTGTCGCTTCTCTGTACCGGGATACTTTTCCGTCG
>Ga0208191_1001640_pt1 | contig 10728 bp, 7 predicted proteins | sample June2015DPH_13_5_FD_184709 | JGI IMG/M metagenome (GOLD analysis project Ga0208191, IMG submission 184709) | Peatland microbial communities from SPRUCE experiment site at the Marcell Experimental Forest, Minnesota, USA - June2015DPH_13_40... | ecosystem: Environmental > Terrestrial > Soil >... | reverse complement strand
TTTTTTTCTTGTTGCGGTAGATCGTTACTTTCACGGTATCGCCGGCGCGGTGATTGTTCATCATCTGTGCCAGGGTGTCCTCGTCCTCAACTTTTTCGCCGTCGATGGCCACGATCAGGTCGCCGCCGAGCATGATTGGGATATTCCCCAGATATGCACGCTCAGTGCCACCGCGGAGGCCGGCTTGGTCCGCCGAGCCGCCGGGGATAACCTGTACGATCAGCAAACCGTAATCCACGGGCAAGCCCATTTCATCGGCGAGTTCGGCGCTGATGGGAATCGTGCGCACACCCAAAGCGGGACGGCGCACGCGACCCAGCGTCATCAGGTCGTTGAGCACAGCCTTCGCGGTATTGATAGGAATGGCGAAGCCGATGCCCGCATTCTGGCCGACGCTGGAAAGAATCATCGTGTTGATGCCAATCACTTCGCCGTGCCAGTTCATCAGCGGACCGCCGGAGTTACCAGGGTTGATGGCGGCGTCGGTCTGAATCGCTTCATCGATGGTGGCGCCATTGGGCTCACGCACCGGACGGATCGAACTGACAATGCCGCGCGTCATTGTTCCAGCCAGTCCAAACGGATTGCCGATAGCGTAAACCTTCTGCCCTACCTGCAAGTTGCGTGAGTCGCCGAGCACTGCGGGAACCAGGTCGGGCGCCTTGATCTGAATCACCGCCAAGTCATGAGCCGGATCAGTGCCCACAACCGTCGCCTTATACTTCTTGCGATTGTGCAGCGTGACTTCCACCTGACGCGCGTCGGCAACGACGTGATAGTTGGTGAGTATGTGACCATCCTTGTCGATGACAAAGCCTGATCCCTGACCTTCCTGCGGCACAAGACCGTAGAAGAAATCGAAGGTCATGGCGCGCGAGGTGACGTTCACCACTGACGGAATGTTCTTGCGATAGACGAGAATATTATTCTGCTCTTCGCTGTCGAGCCCTTCATTGCCGGCAGCTTCCGTAATCTCCACTTGCGCGGGATGATTCAACCAATTCGAGGGATGCAGGAAGCTCGAGCGCGAGTTCGAACGCCAAGTCGTGAAGTAGAAGAACGCGCCAGCGATCAGCAGCGCAAATATTGCAGGTCGTATGAGTTTCATAGCTTCAAACCTTCAGGGCTGCGAACCAACCTGAGAACAAACGCTGAAGAAGACCCCATTTGATTCTACGTTCGATTCTAAACAATGTTCCGCCGTGAGGCACGCGGTGGCGGGATCTCTTCTTGCCTGTGGATTTCTGCCTGAAATAATTCAGCCCACGGAGCGAGTAGAAGACTGCAACCGAGTTGAGTTTTGTTTTTCTGTGGCACTTTAAGGGTATCCCCCCCGGTCTACTGGAATCATCAGGTTAGCAAGAAATTCCCCGCAAAATCCGGATGTCAAAGAACTTAGACCTCAAAATCCGTCAAACACAAGGAGTTGCGGGCCGGATCTTGATTCTCGCTCACTGGTGAGTTGTACTGCCTTTGCTCGGGCAATAATGAGCTGATTCGATGTGGGAGGCAAGGTCAGATGTCACATGATGGGTTGAATGGTGCCTCCTTGATTGCTCGAATCGAGGGCCCGGTGCTTGCGATTTCTCCTGCGGTGCCAGAAGACGCCCGAATCTTGAGTTCATACAGCTCTAGCGCTTGGTCGTCGCTTCAGCGCTGAGGTGTTGCCATACCTGCCGCACCTGTTCTCGCGTCTGGTCGAGGGAGCCGGAGTTGTCGATTACGTAGTCAGCGGCTTTGACCTTTTCCGCTTCGGGCAGTTGCGCGGCCATGCGGCGCGCGACTTCTTTGCGGGCGGCGTCGAGCGCCAACTTCTGGCGGGCGGCGAAGCGGGCGACGCGTTGCTCATCGCGGCAGGTCACGACTAGAAGGCGGTCGAAGCGTTTCGCGGCGCCCGCCTCGAGAATGAGGGCGGCCTCCACAATGGCGACAGCATTCGCATCCTGGCTTCCCATTTCTTCCATCCACTCCTCCTGGCTGCGAATCACCGCCGGATGTACGATGCGGTTCAACTCCTCAACCCGGGATGGGATTTGAAATGAGGCTGCAGAAGGCTCTGGCGCGACTGCCGATGAAGTGCTCGAACCGAAGGCAGCTTCCGCAAGTTTGGCGCGGTTGACGCTGAGGTCGGGATTGAGAATTGCCCCGCCGAAGTGGCGCACCACTTCGTTGTAGACCGGTCGGCCGGGCCGCATCAACTCGTGCGCAATCCGGTCTGCCTGGACGAGATGCGCGCCGAGCGCGACGAACATCTCGCCCACAACTGATTTGCCCGACGCGATGCCCCCGGTTAGGCCGACTTTCAGCAATCTGCCTCCAAACGAAGAACCTTCGCCACAGAGACACAGAGACACAGAGAAAAACGAACCAAGGGAAAGAAACGGCTTCTCGGTGACTCCGTGACTCTGTAATGAATTCTCATTGAGAATCAGACGCGTGATAGTTCCGGCACGCGGTTGCCCCGACGCATTTTCGCGGCTTTCACGGTGTTATACATCAGCATGGCGATGGTTAGCGGACCGACGCCGCCGGGGACAGGAGTCAGCGCTCCCGCGACTTCGGCCACTTCGGGATGCACATCGCCGACCAGGGTCGATCCTTTCATCCGAAAAGTCTGCTCGCGCTTCGAATTGCCCGCAAACAGGCGCTGAAACTCCGCGGGATCCGTCACCTTGTTCATGCCGACGTCAATCACGGTGGCGCCCGGTTTCACGAAATCGCGTGTGACCATCCCGGCGCGGCCGATTGCGGCCACCAGAATGTTGGCGCGGCGGCAGACTCCCGGCAGATCATGCGTCTTCGAGTGACACACGGTAACCGTGGCGTTGGCATTCATCAGCAGCATGGCGGCGGGTTTGCCGACGATGTCGCTGCGCCCCACGACCACAGCTTCCTGCCCGGCGACGGGAATCTGGCTTCGCTTCAGAATCTCGATTACTCCGGCTGGCGTGCATGGGACGAGCCCGGGGCGCTGAGTCGAAAGGAAGCCTACGTTGACGGGATGGAAGCCGTCAACATCTTTCATGGGATCGACGGCCATGAGCACTTGCTTCGAGTCCACTTGCAGAGGTAGCGGCAGTTGCACCAGGATGCCGTCGATTTCGTCGCGGCGGTTCAGGTTATCGACCAGAGCCAGCAGCTCGGCGGTCGTCGCGGTTTCAGGCGGAGTGTGCTCTTCACTGTAGACGCCAACATCTTCGCAAGCTTTCACCTTGCCGCGAACGTAGATCTCCGACGCCGGGTTGTGGCCGACGAGGACAACCGCCAGGCCGGGACGAACTCCGGCAGCGGCCATTTTCTTCACTTCTGCCGCCACTTCACTGCGGATTTCGTTCGCGATACTGGTACCGTCGAGGATTCGGGCGGGCATTCGGGCTCCGGTCTTCGGCTTCTAGGCCTTGGCTAGAAAATCTTACACCGCCGAGGCCGCTCAGTGCGCCGAGGAAGTGAGCCTCAATAACCCTGTAGGGAATTGGTTTTGCATCGTAGCGTACAATGCTGGTCATGATTGCAAAGGAGTTGCTGGAAATTCTGGTCTGTCCGGCTTGCAAGCAAGCGCTTGAGTATCGTCAAAATCCAGAGAGCTTAAAGTGCAAGCAGTGCCACCGTGTGTATGCGGTAAAAGATGACATTCCCATCATGCTGGTGGACGAGGCAACGATCGAGAAAGCCTAACTCCGATTCGCTGACAACGGAAAACGCGGTGGGCGGCGAGCCGAACCGTAGCACACGCTGGTTCGTCTGCGCACGTTTAAACTTTCATCCCGGTTTCACATCCCTGAAACCTCCCCGTGTGTATCTTCGACTTCTTGACTGCCCCAGGCGGCGGCAAGGGGCGGAGACCGTCGGATTCCCGACCGAAATGACACTCCGTGTCAGTTTTTAGCCGCCGCGAGTACCAAACAGACCTTACGGAAGCGGGGAAGCTCTTGTTAGCCTGCCCGCAACTTCCGATAGACAGAGGGGTTTATGGATCTAAGCCGGCTTGCCACACGTATATGAAACTAGAGGGCAGCCGCGGCACCAGAATTGCATGCAACTTGAATGGCTGCCGATGAGTCTAATAGGCAAAAGTGGTAGGTAGGTCGGAGTCGGAGGTGATGACGGCCATGTTTGAAAACGCGATGGACGAACGGGTCAATAACGATAAAGACAGATTCACGGCGACCGAATTGGCAGCCTTGCGCAGCGATCTGCTTCAGGGGGGCATGATCGACTCCTACGAGGCCGCCGAACTGCTGCAGGTTTTCCTGATGGGCCGGGGCTATGGGGTTTCGCCCAAAGCGGCCCTGGATGCGGCTGGCCGTGTAGAGATGGCCGGGTGCGCTCTGCCCGTCTTGCAGCACGAACTGGAGAACCTGGCGCTGGTGATGTAACAGTTGCCCCCCCCCGGGCCCGGTGAACCCGCGGGTGGACTGAGAGGTCGCAAGAATTAGAGCCTTCGCTCACGGGGTAAAACTCCACAGGAGAAGTGGACAAGAAGTCGCGGGGCGAGCGGCAAGTCTCTCAAGATTTTGACACTCTGGATCGGCTGATCAAAACAAGATTAGCCGGACCAGCTCCACGCAAAGAGAAAGCCGGGCCAACCAGCCCGGCTTTGTGGTGTTTGACAGAATGACTCGGTGTTAGTGGAAGGCAAAACGTTTTGCTGCGGTGCCGAGCTGGCACTATTTCTTCTTCGCTACGGCAGCGGCAGCGGCGCGAGTGGCACGTTCCTGCAGAGCTAAGGTTACAACTTGGAGCATGTCGTCCTGAGGTGCGGGTTTCCCGGTCCAGATTTCGAACTGGCGAGCGGCCTGGTATACAAACATTTCAATGCCGGGGATGGTCTGCGCGCCTCGCTGCTTGGCCAGTTGCAGCAGCCGGGTTTCGCCAGGATCGTAAATCATGTCGAAGACGTAGCGCGCGTTGATCTCTTTTTCCTGCAGCGGAGTCTCGCGAGTGTTGCCCATGCCGACCGGCGTGGCATTGATGATCACGTCGAAGGCATACTTCTTGAGGTCGGCACGTTTCACCGAACGCGCGTGGGCACGGCGGGCAAGCTTCTGAGCCGGGACGGCGCTGCGATTGAGGATGAAGACTTCCGCTCCACGTTCCTTCAGTCCGAAGACCGCGGCGCGGGCCGCACCTCCCGCGCCCAGCACGAGGATTTTTGCATCCTGCAAAGTACTGAGTCGGCGTTCCAGCGGACGCACCACTCCCGAAGTGTCCGTGTTGAAGCCGTAGAGTTTGCCATCCTGCGCGCGCACGACTGTATTGCAGGCGCCGATCTTTGTAGTGTGCGAATCGGTATTATCGAGGAAGGGAAGAATCGCTTCCTTGTATGGCATGGTGATGCTGAGACCGTGGATAGGAATCTCGCGCACACAGGTAAGCAAATCTTTGAGTGTTTTGGCGTGCAACGCCAGGTAGACCGCATTGACGTTCTCGCGGCGAAAGGCCGCATTCATGATGGCGGGCGAAAGCGAGTGGATAACCGGGTCTCCGGCAACGCCATAGACGCGAGTGGCGGCGTCCACCTGTTCGATGCGGTAGACGCTGCGCAGCTCTTGCGCGGTGACTTGTCCGGGAGCGGTTTCTTCCCCCGGACTCACGGCGGCGAAGGTGAATACGCTGCCGGCACGGACTCCCAGCACGCGGCTGATGATTCCCTGTTCGCCCATGCAGACGCCGACGATGGAATGGTTGTCGCTTTCGCGACCCAGGAATTGGATCATGGAAACATTGTCGGCGAGCGTGGTAGCAGTGCTGACTACTTTGTAGAAGTCGGCGGGAAACTGGCGCATCTTTTGCAAAGTCTCGTCGAGCCTCTTGGTGGCCCGGAAGTCGTGAAAGGAGAGAATTAAAGCGGCGCGGGCTCGCAGTTTTTGCAGCTGATCGGGCTTGCACTTCAGTGCAGTCTGAAGTTCCACATCGACCAGCTGGCATCCGAAGGCAGAAGCCTTGGCCAGGATGTCGAGTTGCGAAGCGATGGACCCCCGGAACTTGCCTCCGCTGGCCACGCGGCGGCAGGTGGCAATCACCGTAATCCCGTGGTGCGTTTCCACAATCACCGTAATCCCGTGGTGCGTTTCCAGAAAATGCTTGATCTTGGGGAGCGCCAACCCGGGCTTCGAAAGATGGTCTAACCTGAACTCCAGAAAGGAGTTATCGCGAATCAAACCCTCAGCCTTCTCCACCAGCTCGGCGGGGTCGGAAGCGGCTACGGCGACGCAAACCCGGGGCAGCCGTAAGGGCAGCAGGCGGGGCGGATAGCTTTTAGGAGCCGAAATCATCTTGAATCAACAGCTTCGGATTGAATCAATTAGGTTCGGCGCGAATCTTACAGGGGTCGAATTATAGATGCAACAGTGGATTCACAATTCGCTCGAAAAAACTGTTTTCACATCCCGACTGACACCCTCGTAACCTTGACCCCCTCTTACCCCGTTGTTACCTTCCATCTGGAGCAATGCTTCCACGGCATTTGACTGGAAGGGCGCCGAGGGTGCCTCTTCTTGGAGGTAACATGAAGAAAATAGGACTTTTATTGTTGTTGGCCGCAACCGCCACCTGGGCTCAATCTACGGCCGACACGAACCCAGCGAACACCACCACGCCGCCGGGAACGATCGCGAGTACGACCAATTTCCCCGTGCAGCGAGTGCAAATGCCCACTTACGCAGATGTTTACTGCGCTGGTTTCATCAACCGCCAGACCCTGCCCGATGCCAACTTCGTCGCCGGTGGGCTGGAAACTCCCACCGACACCAAGTTCGTTAGAGGCGACATCATCTACTTGGAAGGCAGCGGATACACGTTGGGTGCGGAGTATGAGATTATCCGCGCGCTACGCGATATTGATGAGTACGAAATGTTTCCCGGACAGCGCAAGTTGCTGAAGTCCACGGGACAGCCCTACGAGGAAGTGGGCCGGGTGCGCATCATCGATACCCGAAGCAAGGCTGCGATCGCCCACATCGAATACGCGTGTGACCCTATCAATCCGGGAGACACCGCCATTCCTTTCGCCGAAAAAACCATGGTGGCATTTCATCCGCCACTGCGTTTCGACCGCTTCCTGCCCACGGGCAGCAAGGTTTCCGGCCGCATCGTGATGGGCAGAGATTTTGATTCAGAGCTGGGTACGGGACAGAAGGTCTACATGAACCTGGGAGCGAACCAGGGCGTGAAGGTGGGTGACTATTTCCGCGCCGTTCGCAGCTACGAAGCCGACCTGAAGGATCCCGTGGATTCGCTTTCCTTCAAGGCTGCAATCAGTGAAGACACGCAGATGAAACAGCCGTCGTTCGATCCTCAAATGTTCACCAAGTCGAACGGCCCGGTGATTCACGTCCGCGACCTCCCGCGACGCGCCGTAGGCGAGATCGTGGTCATCGGAACTACGCCAACCACCGCGACCGGCATGATCGTGTTCGCCATGGAAGACGTTCACGCCGGGGACGGCGTGGAGCTGGACGAACAGACACAGGCGCAACAGCAATAACCTTCGCACGCAGCACAAACAGACCAGGCCGGGGACGGGCAACCGTCCCCGGTTTTCCTTTTCAAGCTCATGTCAGAATAGCGGCATGCCTACGTTGGACGCCCTATCCATCCCCGATTTTCTTTACGGCACCGCCTGGAAGGAAGAACGTACTCCGGCCCTCGTCGAACTGGCGCTGCGCTCGGGTTTTCGCGGCATCGATACGGCCAACCAGCGGCGCCATTATTTCGAAGAGGGAGTCGGCCAGGGATTGGCTGCCGCCTATGTCTCCGGCGTAGTCACGCGCGCTGATCTTTTTCTACAAACAAAATTCACGTACCGGCCCGGCCAGGACCACCGCCTCCCCTACGATCCCGCTGCCAGCCTCTCCGTTCAGGTCGCACAGTCGATGGCGAGTTCGCTCGAACATCTCGGCACCGACCACGTCGAAAGCTATGTGCTGCACGGCCCCTCTTCCGGTTACAGCTGGACCGATGCCGACGCTGAGGTCTGGGAAGCAATGATGAAGGAGCGCGACGCTGGCCGCACTCGTCTGCTGGGAGTAAGCAATGTTTCTCTAAAGCATCTTGAGCAAATGGCGGCCATCCATTCCGAAAATCCAGCCTTCGTGCAAAACCGCTGCTACGCCCGCTTGGGCTGGGACCGCGATGTGCGATTATTCTGTCGCGAGCGCAAGATCATCTATCAGGGATTTTCGCTGCTCACAGCGAATATGGATGTGCTGCGCCATCCTGTCGTCACCGGCCTCGCGGAATATGGATGTGCTGCGCCATCCTGTCGTCACCGGCCTCGCGACGCGCGAGGACATCACCCCGGCCCAGGTTATTTTCGCATTCGCACGTGCGGCAGGAATGCTGCCACTTACCGGCACTTCCAGCGCTGAGCACATGAAGTTGGATTTGGCCAGCTCTGCCTTGGCACTCTCGCCAGACGCAGTGCGGTCGATTGAAAGTCTGTCAGGCTGATCTGTGTAATCCCACCCTACTTCAATCCAGTCACCACGTACGCCTCCGACAGTACCCGATCGTAGTCGTATGCGTACGCAGTTCCGTCGCTTGAAAAATGAGGCGCTCCAACTCCCGTTACTCCGGCTGCCACTTCTGTCCCGAAGGTTTTCCACAACTCCATCTTTCCAGTGGCTGTATCCACCTTGAGGCGCTCCAACTCCCGTTACTCCGGCTGCCACTTCTGTCCCGAAGGTTTTCCACAACTCCATCTTTCCAGTGGCTGTATCCACCTTATAGACCTTCGCAATCTTCTCGCTCGCTCGACTCGAGACCGCGTATACCGATCCCCCATCCGGCGACCACCCAGTCACGTAATAGCTCGAATCCAACCCCGGGATCAGGCGAATGCCGCTCCCCTCCAGTGGCCAAACTCCCCATTTTCCATCGGACCCCACCACCGCCGTGCTGCGACCGTCGGGCGAGAGGTTCGCTCCCGCCGTTCCTTCTGGAGTGATGGGCTTGGAATCGCCATTGCTTAGGTCAATCAGGTAGTCACGCGCGCCGTGTCCGGCTTCAATCCCCGCGGCCAGCAGCCGCTTTCCGTCCGGCAACCAGCGAACCCCGCTGTAGCTTACGGCATCGTGCGTGAGCGTTCTGGCCTCACCCGCTCCCGTCGGCACCAGGCTCAGCGGTCCGCCCTTCGCCGGTTTTGTGATCGCCCATTTTGTATCGGGCGAGATGGCTCGGGCCAGTCCCTCGCCAATCCGCGCCGGAGGCGACCCATCCGTATCGCGCAGGAAAACAGTGTAATTCGGTCCTCCGCCATTGCCTTCCTCTTCGAACAGGATCTTCCGGCCATCCCGGCTGATATCGCGCACGATGGACCACCCGAACCAACCCAGTTCGCGCTCCACTTTTTCGCCCGGCCCCAACCCGCGTATTCCAATCCGTTCCTGATGCGTCACCATCAGTGCCGTTCCATTCCGCAGGTCTTCCAGCCACATGCCTCCGGGCACGTTCGTGATGGTCCGCAGCTTGCCCGAGAGGGTTACGGCGCGCGGATTCGCGGCGCTGCCGCTACCGCTGGAGGTAAACCAGATGTCATCCCCCGTCGGAGACCAGAGAATCCCCTCCAGTGTCTCCCAGCCGGAAGAAAGTTTCTTCTCTTTCCCGTTGCCATCCGAACTAATCACCGCCACCGAGCCCTCGTCGTCGCCTCCTGGGTTTTCATGGTCGGCAAACGCTACCCACTTGCCGTCCGGAGAAATCTTCGGATGGCTTATCCAGTTGATGCTGTCGAACAGCACCTTCCCAATGGGGTACTCCAAACGCCAGTGGTTGTTTTCCGGCGTGTACCGCACCACCGCCATCTTTTCGCCGTCTGCGGCCCAGTCTGCGTCCTGCACATTGTCCAGCACTTCTCGCGGCGTTCCCCCACTCAGCGGAACCCGCGCCAGCGTGCCGGTTCGCGCGTAGCCACCGAAATAAGCTGTCTTGAGCCGCACCGCCAGTTCTCCGCTCTTGGAGATCGAAAGCATCTCCGCATCCTTCAACCCCAGTTCACGCGCCCCCGGATCGTCCGTGCGAGCCAGATAGAGTTGGTCTTCACCGCCATCCCACGATGCGTTGTAAACGATGCTGCCGTCGGGCGTGAAGCGGGCATTGCCGATGGGCATCCTTCAACCCCAGTTCACGCGCCCCCGGATCGTCCGTGCGAGCCAGATAGAGTTGGTCTTCGCCGCCATCCCACGATGCGTTGTAAACGATGCTGCCGTCGGGCGTGAAGCGGGCATTGCCGATGGAACCGGTGCGAAACGTGATCTGCTTATACTCGGCCTGAGGCGCGGCGCCGCTGCCGCGGCCCAGCCACCAACCGATAGCAAGCATCACCAGAGCGATTGCCGCCGCTCCCGTGATCGGGAGCAACAGCCTGCTCCGAGGCGGCGCGCTCGCTACCGCCGTCACCCTGGTGCTGGTGCCCGAAACGCCAGTCAGATGTTCCAGATCAAACGCAATGTCGCTTGCGGAATGGAAACGCTGCTCGGGATTTTTCTCCAGACAGTGCTGCACAATGCGTTCCAGCGCCGGAGAAACATTGCGATTGGTTTCGCTTAAATCCGCAGGATCTTCCTTCAGGATGGCGCTCATCGTATCCGCGGCAGTCTCCCCATGAAAGGCGCGCTTGCCGGAAATCATTTCGTAGAGAATTGCCCCAAAGCTGAAAATGTCAGAACGCGCATCCACGGCAATGCCGCGCACCTGCTCGGGCGACATATAACCCGCCGTGCCCATCAC
>Ga0208191_1001639_pt1 | contig 10736 bp, 10 predicted proteins | sample June2015DPH_13_5_FD_184709 | JGI IMG/M metagenome (GOLD analysis project Ga0208191, IMG submission 184709) | Peatland microbial communities from SPRUCE experiment site at the Marcell Experimental Forest, Minnesota, USA - June2015DPH_13_40... | ecosystem: Environmental > Terrestrial > Soil >... | reverse complement strand
TAATAAACGCTCTTTTTTGGCCTCTTTATGCTCTAAGATTAATGTGGGATTTTTCATGCCCACATATTAACATAAATGAACTGTTATGTCACTTTATTTAGGACGTTTGTATTAGTTGGATATGGGTTCCAACGGCTCAACGGATTCTCAACAGTTTTTTCCTTAAACCCAAAGAAAGGAGGCAAGTATGGCGGCGAAGAAGATTTTGATGATTGTCGGGGATTTTGTGGAGGATTATGAGGTCATGGTTCCTTTTCAGGCATTGCAGATGGTTGGCCATACTGTCCATGCCGTGTGTGCTGGAAAGAAGGCCGGTGACAAGGTCAAGACAGCGATCCATGATTTTGAGGGAGACCAGACCTACAGCGAGAAGCCGGGCCACAATTTTGTATTAAACGCAACCTTTGATGAGGTGAAGCCAGAAACTTATGACGCCCTGGTGATCCCTGGTGGACGAGCGCCGGAATACATTCGCTTGAACGAAAAAGTGCTTAAGATCGTTCAGCATTTCTCCAAAGCAAATAAGCCTATTGCCTCCATTTGCCATGGCGCGCAAGTACTCGCAGCAGCGGGAGTGGTTTCAGGCAAATCGTGTTCGGCGTATCCGGCGGTAGGACCCGATGTGAAAATTGCAGGTGGTAAGTTCGTTGACATACCGGCGGATAAGGCCCATGTAGACGGCAACCTGGTTAGCGCACCTGCTTGGCCGGCCCATCCTGAGTGGTTAGCGAAATTCCTGAAAGTGCTGGGGACGAAGATCGAACCGTAGCGAGATCTTTTGTTGAAATCGACTTGTGGAGTGATTATATGTTCCATAGGAGGTATTCAAATGATCTCGAAAAGACTTCTGTATGTTGTATTTTCTTTTGTGCTCTTGGTATTCGGGTGTGCTACGAGTCAGCCGAAGATTCCGGTGGATATGGCCTCTGCTCAGCCAGGGGATCAGGTCATGTTCCAGGGCAAACCTGTGAAGCTCCTCGGTCCTCCGATCTCAATCGGAAAACCACTTCCGTCCGTTGACTTGGTCGATGCAATGACGATGAGTAATGTGGATCTGTACAAAGAAAGAGGCTCTGTCCTTCTCCTCAGCATTGTTCCATCCCTCGACACTCCGGTTTGTGAGGCACAGACTCATTATTTAGGAGAAAAGGGGAATAATTTACCTCTGAGTGTTAGCAGGATTGTTATCAGCCGCGATACTCCCTTTGCTCAGAAACGGTTTGCTAAGGAGGCTAAGCTGACGAACCTTCAATATCTGTCGGACTAGAAACAGGGAGACTTTGCGCGTGCCGCTGGCCTTTTAACAGATGGGATGATGCTTTTCGCACGTTCTGTAATCGTTGTGGACCGTACGGGAATCGTTCCATATATTCAGGTGGTTCCGGAAATGACCCATCTGCCTAACATGGATAAGGCTTTTGAAAAGGCTGCCGAACTGGCCAAATCGGGATCGTGAAAAGTCATGCAACTCGAAAAATATATCGACGGAAGCACGACGCTTTGGATTAAAGGACAAACGCCTCCGTCGAGATGGAGGGTCGAACCGAATTGAAAAACTGTTCTGTGAAACCAAAGTAGGATTTGGTGAAGCAAATATTAGGCGGAGCATATTATAGCTTGCATTAACCCCAGTGGGTCATTGCGAGGAGTGCAACGACGAAGCAATCTCAAAGCGAGATTGCCACGCCCTTCGGGCTCGCAATGACAACTTTTTGTGGTTCCTAATGCGGACTATTTTATGCTCCTGGTAATAATTAAGGTAATTACAGCCCGCTCGGATTTTCCTGTTCGGTTATTCACAAGCCAGAATTGGATCCGCTGAACCGAGATACCTTCCAAAATTTGGCATCAAACTTGCTTTCTTCAATCTTGGAGAAGAAGGTTCAAGGTGTTTTATGCCTGAAACATTTCTCGGCGATCTGGCAGAAGTTAAACTCTTCGATATTCTCAAGCCCCTTTTCATCGATAAAAGAACCGGAAAGATCCTTATCAGGGGGGAAGAGCGTGGAGAGTTGTATTTAGAGCTCGGAAATATTACTCACGCCAAAACCGATAATTCTGTGGGAGAATTCGCCTTCTCCACGCTGATGGGAGTAAAGGCTGGAAAGGCTTCGTTCGAGCCGGATGAAGTCCCGTCAGAGAGAACGATCTCTATCTTGACTGAACAACTCATTTTGAATTGGTCATCCCAGAAACAATGGAACAAGATCAAAGAAGTCGTTCCTTCGGCCAACGCGATTTTTCGGGCCCTCCCCCAGGAGAATCCGGAAAGTATCAGTCTGACCGGTGAACAATGGAACGTATCAGCTCTATGTAACGGGATGAAGACCGTCTCAGAAATCTGTGAAGCCCTTAAGTGGGATGAATTCAAAACATCCAAGACCATCTTCCAACTCGTCCAGCTGGGCTTGTTGGAGAGGGGAGAGGACCGGAAGCCCATCAAGAAAAAGCTCATTTCAAATGGTTTTTTTCATACGGTCGAAACCGAATTGAAAAAGGTGATCGGCCCCATGGCTCCGTTTGTCATCAGCGATAAACTCTCTGATATGGGTGCGACAAAAGATTCTTTTGCCCAAGACCAGATCTCTCCTTTCGTCCAGGCACTGAGTGAAGAAATTTCTGATGACTATATGAAAAAGGAGTTCCTCAGGGCGATGACGGATTATCTCTTAACGGACAGGAAGGCGAACTGAAGCTCAACCGGATACATTTGAAATTTTGATGTGACGCAGTCTTGGTGTGCAGAGAGGAGGGGTGAAAGGGTTCTGTCTTACCGAAAAACGGCGTTATTGTGACTTTGTGTCACATACGAACAGATGCAAATATCCGTAAATTCTAAGGGGAAAAACACAGATTGGAAAGGATTGCCCTGTGGGGGCATAGAAGTTGCTGAAATAAGTTTTTGGTATAAATCGCCGGTATAGAACTTAGAGAACTAAGGGTTCATAAAAAGATATTGAAAACTCTCTGAGCAAAGAGAGATACAGAAAAGAGGAGGTCTCAGCGATGAGGAAAGTTTGCTTCGTGTTGACGGCAGCATGTATAGGGTTGGTATTGTTTGCGTTAGGTCCCCCTGAAGCGAAGACCGCATCCATAAAACTCACCTATAGCAATTTTTTCCCCCCGGCGCACATTCAGAGCCAGCTGGTTGATTCCTGGTGCAAGGAGGTTGAAACCCGAACGAAAGGTAGGGTCAGCATAAAACACTACCCTGGCCAGACCTTGACGAAGGCTGCCGAATGTTACGAAGGTGTCGTGAAAGGACGCTCTGACCTCGGGCTTTCAGCCCTGTCGTACACCTCGGACAGATTTCCGGTGATGGGGACGGTGGATCTCCCCCTCGGTTATACCAGCGGAAAGGTGGCCACGGCCGTCGCCAATGAGGTTTATCGGAAATTTAGGCCGAAGGAACTCAGCGATACCAGGGTGATGTATCTGCATGCCCACGGTCCGGCCCTAATAAACACGAGGGGAAAAGCAGTGAAGAGATTGGAGGATATGAGAGGGCTCAGGTTGAGGACGACCGGAGCCGCTGCGCAGGTTATAACGGCCCTGGGCGGAATGGCGGTCTCCGCACCCATGCCGGAATGCCATCAACTGATCAGAAGCGGCAAGGCGGATGGTTCCACACATCCCGTGGAGTCCCTTAAGGGATGGAAGCTGGCAGAGGTGGAGAACTATCTTACGGCGGCCTATTCCATTGCCTATACAACGACCTTTTTTGTGGTCATGAATAAAGAGAAATGGGAAGCGTTACCACAGGATATCAAGGTGATCTTTGAAGAGATTAACAACGAATGGCTGCTGCAGCACGGCGAGGCTTGGGATACCAGCGACATGGAGGGCATGCAATTTTTCCTGGCCCACGGGGGTCAGCTGATTGGTCTTGAGAGCAGCGAGGCCGCGCGCTGGAAGGCTGCAATTGCTCCCATCATCGATGGTTATGGAAAATCTCTGGATGAAAAAGGACTGAAGGGTGAGGAGATCGTCAATTTTACGATCAACACTCTGAATAACATGCAATGAGCACAGGAGATGAAACCATGAGAACGACCGGTAAACCCGAAAAGTCGGCAGGCCCATCGAGCGCCCCTCAAAGGAAAGGGTTCGGCCTGAGGGGTAAGATGTTCGTCCTTTTCTTTTTTATTCCGATTAGTCTTATCCTCGCTGCGAGCTTGCTCTATATGAAGCAATTAAATGCGCTTTCCTCTCACCTTGCCCAAAAAAGTACAGATACGGTGGCCAGGGTGACCGAAGAAGTGGTGGCTCAGAGGGGAAGAGAGGTTGCTTCACAGTGCAAGGTCTATCTTATCACCCACCCGGAGTTGAAAAGGGCGTTTTTTAACTATGATCTGAAGTTCAAAAGGATAGCGGTGCAGAGGATAGGCGTAACGGGTTATACCGCCATCTATGAGACGCCGGGACCGGACGGAATCTGGCGTCTATGGACCCACGTCAACCCTGATGTGGTCGGCATCGATACGAGCACGCTCAAAGAGTCCCTCGGGGAGGGTTTCCCCGGATTCTGGAAGATTTATACCGGTGTAAAAGGGGGAAAGGAGTCCCAGGGTTACTACAAATGGCGGGATACAGACGGCATTCTGCGAGACAAGTTCATGGTGTGCATTCCCGTTGAGGGAACGACCTATGTCCTTGCTGCCACGGCCCCCCTTGAGGAATTTACCGAAGCAGCAAAATTTATGCAAAAAAGTGCCGCCCAGTTTGCTTTGAAAACGAGGAATATTGTGATTGGCATCCTGGCTGGCACACTGATCCTTATTGGCCTTACGGTCGCTCTGTATGGTTACAGGTTGACAGGAAGAATTAAGTCCTTGACCGATGTTGCCGACCGGATCAGTGTTGGCGATTTAGATGCCAAGATAATGGAAATCGGATCACAGGATGAAATCGGGGAGCTTGCCCTCGCGATCAAACGAATGCAGGAAAGCATCCGTCTGGCCATAAAGCGAATGAAAGAAAAAGGGTAGGAGCCGGGTAGACGCTAACAACAGCACTCGTCGGCGCAGTCAAAGCACGATTCGTAACACGCACTGCAATCTTCGGAGACCATTTCCTCGGCGTCGTAAAAGTCGCAGTATCCCTCGCGAATGGCTGATCGTGCTTTATCGTAGAACTCCTTTGAAAATCCCTCGATGCCGTGCATGGCCAACACATGTTGCCCCAGCTTGCTAAGCGCTTCCTCCTCGGTCTCCCCGCAGGCTAAAAAATCACATTGCAAACCCATGTCTTTACAATAAAGTTCTTTATCCATCATAGGCCTCCTTAAAACGGCTCACTTTTCAATTTCTTCTTCTTCCTCCCTACCTTTAGACTTAAATATAATCATTCCTTCTCCGTTTGTAAAACCGCGAAGGCATAGCGCAAAGCGTCAGGAAACTCTAAAACAAACGCATTTAATACTTTGACACGGAGGCCCCCTCACCCTCCCCTCTCCCCGCTGGGGAGAGGGATGGGGTGAGGGGCAATTCGATGAAATGTAATAATATTTAACGCGTTTGTATTAATTAATGAGTCAGAACGTTTCATCGTCCGGGGGAAGCCCAGGCCTTGCGTAATTACATTGAAGATTGCCGGAGCGATAATTATTCTTGATTAAAAGAGAAAAGTTGATGAAATTAAGTCTAAAGGAGGGTACCATGAGAAACTTATTAATAAAACTTGCTGTATTTACGTTGGTGCTAGGGATAGTAAGCGTTGCAACAGCAGAACCGAGAATCGTGGGGAAGACGGTAGACTACAGTGCGCAGGGAGTAGTAATGAAGGGTTACCTAACGTACGACGAGAACATCGCCGGGAAGCGGCCAGGTGTGTTGGTGGTTCCTGAATGGTGGGGGCTGAATGATTACGCGCGCAAGAGGGCGCGGATGCTGGCGGAGTTGGGATACACTGCTCTCGCCGTGGACATGTATGGCGACGGCAAGGCGGTAACGACTCCTGATGATGCAGGGAAGCTCTCGTCAGAAGTGATGAAGAATTCTGAAGTTGCCAAGGCGCGTTTTATGGCAGCGACGGACTTTTTGAAAGAACAGCCCAGTGTCGACCCGAATCGTATTGCGGCCATCGGCTATTGTTTCGGGGGTGGCGTGGTTTTAAATATGGCGAGGCAGGGTGTGGATCTCAGAGGGGTTGCAAGCTTTCATGGAAGCTTGACTGCGGTTAAACCAGCCCAGCCCGGCAGCGTCAAAGCAAAAATCCTTGTGCTCCACGGCGGGGCCGATAAGTTTATCACTCCGGAGCAGATCGAGGCGTTCAAGCAAGAAATGAAATCCGCAGGCGCCGATTTTAAATTTGTCTCCTATCCTGATGCTACGCACAGCTTCACCAACCCAGAAGCCACTGAATTGGGAAAGAAGTTTAATATGCCAATCGCTTACAATGCTGAGGCCGACAGAAAGTCCTGGGGTGAGCTGAAAGAGTTTTTGAAGAACATTTTTAGCAAATAAGAGACGAGAAATCGAATCTCAGCAAATTTGAGGGTCGTGGGTCCAGGGAGGGTGGGCGCAGCTTTTAGGCTGTGAGTACCCGGAGCCTAAAATGTGCAATTTTGACTGCGGATTTCCTATCTGTCTATCTGTCTTGACAGGCTTTCACAAAAGATGTAAATTCCGTTCTAAAACAGAAAACTTCCTGTCCCGGAGAATGAAATGGTCGGAGGACGGGAGCCCAAAAAAAATCGGTCATGATTCGCGGTCTAGATCCAGACGAGGAGTAACTTATGTCACTTTCAAGAGAACAGATGAAGGATGCTCTGAAGCAATGGCACCTTGCGTGGGAGAACCATGATCTGGAAGGGGTCATGAAACTCTTTCACGACGAAATCGTATTTGACAACTGGACAGGTGGAAAAGCCGAGGGTAAGGAAGCTCTGAGGAAAGCATGGGCACCGTGGTTTACGAACCACGGAGGGTTTCATTTCACCGAGGAAGAGACTTTTATTGACGATAAGGAGCAAAAAGTCCTTTACCGGTGGCGACTTGAATGGCCGTCGTCCGAAAAAGGCTGTGAAGGAAAGCGTGAAAAACGAAGGGGCGTCGATATCCTTCACTTTCAAGACGGAAAGATCGTCAGAAAACTGACCTATTCAAAAACAACCGTTGAAATTGATGGCAAGAGGTTCCCTCTTCGCCCCGTTAGAAAGGATGCCTCCTGCTCTGCGAAAGAGGAGTAGTCTTCAGAATAATTCCGACAGGATTTTACCCCCTGCTCGCTTTCTGACGGGGTTCACATCCATACCAGTTAGTGTCAATTTCTGCCGCCTAAAGCCTTCTTGACAGAACGCTCTGTGCGTGCAATAAGTTGTTTAATTTTGGAGAAAGTTACCGGCTTTCTTCTGTTATTAAAGTATGATGGTGTTCATTGTTATCGAGGAAAAACGAGATGAACCAAGATGAATTACTTCAATTAGCTGATCTAAACCTGGCGGAATCCCACCGTGAGATTTCCAGGTGGAATCCAAATACGGATATGGCTGAACAAGGGGATATTCTTTTTGTTTGCGGGGCGAACACCTTTCCAGCAGTTAACTTCGTCATCAGGGTTGGCAGGCAATTGAAATCATCCCCTGACAAGCTTATTGCTCAGGCGAAGGAGTTTTTTGGAAAACGGAAGCGATCTTTCACCATCATTGTTCGAACCCATATTGACAAGGATCTGCTCGATCAATGCGAAGAGCTTAAACTCTATCAGATATCAAACTTGCCCGGTATGTTCATCGAAGGGATGCTTGAAGACAGGCCGTTGCCTGACGGCGCCACATTACGGCATGTTACGGATGAGGCGATGGTCAATGACTTTGCTGAGGTGGTAGCGCTTAGCTACACCGCGCTTGGGTTGCCTGAGACTGTGGGTAGAAGCGTCTTCAGCGCCCCGAATGCTTTTCTCGTGCCCCATCTTTATGCTGTTGTGGCATATCGAGATAACAAGCCCGCTTCCTGCGCTTTGGCCCTGATGAGTCACGGCATCGCGGGCATTTATTATGTAGGAACGGTTGAGGCGGCACGTGGAATGGGCTTAGCGGAACACTGCACACGAACGGTTGGAAATGCTGCCTTCAAGCTCGGTGCTCGCTGTGTTATTTTGCAAGCGAGCCTATATGGTGAGCCCGTCTATAAGAGAATGGGATACAAGGAATTTACCCGCTATCCATGGTTCGTATGCCCCAGCCGTTAATTTGGAGCCTTTTCATAAGGGTAGATGCACACCTTCTTCTATGTTACACTTAAGCCAATAAAGATATCGTTTTGAGCCGGGCAAAGAGGAGAGATGGATGTGAAGATTCTAAGGGTGGACGTGCAAAGTGAAAAGATCAAGTTCGAAAATATGGAGGAAGCGTGGAAGACCATCGGCGGCAGCGCCTTCATTGCTAAGATCGTGAACAAAGAGGTTCCCCCGGCTGCGAACCCACTCGGCCCTGACAATCGTTTTATTATTGCTGTAGGCCCTCTGGCGGGCACTGGCGCTCCACAACTTGGACGGATTTCCGTTGGCGCAAAAAGTCCCTTGACACTGGGAATCAAAGAGGCAAACTCAGGAGGCCCGGCTGCGCAAATCCTCGACCGGCTGGGGATCCGCGCGATTATCGTTGAGGGTGCGCCTCAGGCTCATCGCTTATACTGCCTATTGATCTCCAAGGAAAAGACCGTATTGATTCCAGCGGATGAATACCGCCAAATGAAGAATTATGAATTGGTGGACAGGCTACGGAGACGATACGGTGAAAAAATAGCGGTTATCTCCACTGGAATAGCCGGAGAACGGGGATACAAAGGAGCGTCGGTCTCCTTTACGGATATTTTTGGAGATCCATCGCGGAATGCGGCGAGAGGTGGACTCGGTGCGGTGATGGGTTCGAAAGGACTCAAGGCGATAATCATTGATCCTTCCCAGGCTGGGCAGGTTGATATGGTCCATCCGGAGGAATTTCGAAAGGTCGTGAAGTCGTGGATCGATACCCTGAAACATGATGTGAGCTGCAGCTTGTATTCCCGTTTCGGCACCCCGTTTGCTATCAACAATTCCGCCAACCAAGGAACCCTGGTGTCGAATAACTACCGTTCGGGCACACCGAACAACTTCATTGCCGTGAGCGGCAATAGAATACAAGAGATTCTCTTTGAACGCGGCGGCAAGATGCACGGCTGCATGCCCGGCTGTGTTGTTCAGTGCTCCATCATCTATCCGGACAAGAATGGGAAACGGCTCTGCTCTGCCTACGAATACGAAACGATAGCATTGCTTGGAACCAATCTGGGCATTATCGATAATGATGCGATTGCGCGGCTCAAGTTCATGTGTGACGATCTTGGCGTCGATGCCATAGAAACAGGAAGCAGCCTTGGTGTCGCTGCGGATGCCGGGAAAATGTCGTTTGGAGATTGGGAATCCGCTGCCCGACTCTTGGGTGAGATCGAAGAGGAAACGCCGCTTGGCGTGGCCTTGGCCAACGGTGTGGTAGCCACTGCGAAATATTTGAACGTAAGCCGTGTACCGGCTTATAGGGGGCAAGCCATACCCGGCCACGATCCCAGGTCGGTAAAGGGGACGGGCGTTACCTATTTCACGAGCCCCATGGGGGCGGATCACACGGCAGGACTGACTTACCGGATTCCCAAGAACAAAGACAAGCAGGCTGAAAATTCGCTTCGATCTCAGATTCAGGCTGCCACCTGCGACGCATTTGGCTACTGTCTGAATTCCGTTCCTGGCGGCCGTGCATCCGTTTATCAATTTTTTGCAGATCTCATGAATGCGAGGTATGGGCTCCAGTTGACCCCCGCGGATATCATGGAAATTGGCAAGCAGACGCTGCGAGATCAGATTGCTTTCAATGAAAAGACCGAATTCGGCAAAATGGATGCAAAAGCCGTTGTTTTTGTCCGGGAGGAGGCCATTACTCCGACGGATCAGGTTTTTGATGTGGATGATGCGGAGATAAAAAACATCTGGAGGGGACTGGATTCGTACCAGGAGAAGGAGAAAGCTTGGGAAGTCCGCATCCCGCCGCTGCCTGACATTATGTTTGGCGCAGGGGTTGCGGAGAATATGGGCCAGCGGATCCGTCAGATGAAGGTCAAAAAAGTATTCCTGACAACCGATCCTGTCATGTTCTCATTGGGAAGGGCTGACGACGTTCGCAAGATTTTGGAGTCGAGTGGCATATCCACGGTTATTTTTTCGGAGGTGGAGCCTGATCCTTCCATCGAGCTCATCGAGCGGGCTGGGAAGATTTATCAGGAAAATGGTTGCGACGGAATCGTGGGCCTCGGGGGCGGGAGTTCGATGGATACCGCAAAAACAGTTGGGCTTAGGGTATCCCACCCCGGTGAAATGAGAGAGTTTGAAGGTATTGTGGGCGGAGGGGGCAAGATTAAACCAATTCTCCCGCCGATCATCTGCATCCCAACGACTTCGGGAACAGGAAGCGAGGTGAATCCTTGCGCCGTGGTAACGGATAAGGAGAGGGACCTAAAAATTGTATTAATGAATAATTATTTGATTCCCAAACTAGCGGTGATTGATCCCGTCTACTGTAAGACGATGCCAGCCGGCCTCACCGTCGAATCGGGAATCGACGCGCTGGCTCATTGCATTGAGGGGTACGTCTCATTGGCAACCCCCTATCATCCTTATTTTGAGTCCTACGCCGTTTACGGAATAAAGTTGATTGGACGAAGTCTCCCTCGGGCATATCAGAACGGGAATGATATCGCCGCACG
>Ga0208191_1001638_pt1 | contig 10750 bp, 10 predicted proteins | sample June2015DPH_13_5_FD_184709 | JGI IMG/M metagenome (GOLD analysis project Ga0208191, IMG submission 184709) | Peatland microbial communities from SPRUCE experiment site at the Marcell Experimental Forest, Minnesota, USA - June2015DPH_13_40... | ecosystem: Environmental > Terrestrial > Soil >... | reverse complement strand
ACGCGTGACGCGCAACCCGGGAGAAAGCGTGGCGGCCACGTCAGGCACGAACTCCGGCGGACCACACAGCGTAATCTTCGCGCCGAACCGGGTTAACAGATGGCAGTTGGAACGGGTGACGCGGCTATGGTAGATATCGCCGATAATCGCGATCTGCAAACCCTTCAACGACTTCTTGTGTTTCAGAATCGTGAAGGCGTCGAGCAGCGCCTGAGAAGGATGCTCATGCATGCCGTCGCCGGCGTTGATGACGGGAATGTCGAGGTGCTGCGCCATCAGGTGAGGCGCGCCCGCGGCGGGATGGCGGATGACGATGGCGTCGGCACCGACCGCCCGCAGGGTGTAGCCGGTGTCGAGTAAAGATTCGCCTTTCTCGATGCTCGATCCCGAAGATTGGATTAGCGTGGTGATCGCGCCCAGCGACTTGGCGGCTATCTCGAACGAAGATCGAGTGCGCGTGGAAGCTTCGTAAAACAGCAGCACGATGCGCTTGTTGCGCAACAGCGGCCGCGCCTTAAGAGGATTCATCCGGCGGGCCAGCTTCAGCAAGCCCAGGATTTCTTTATCCTCAAGGTGCTCGATGCCGAGCAGTGAACCGCGTGCCGGTTTGTTCATGGCGTGAGAAGGCAAACGGTGCATCATACGCGGCAAACGCGCCTCGCGGCAAGGCCTTGCTCAAGCCATGTTTTACGGCCTGTTCCGGCGCCCGAGGAACGATCCGGTCAAGGCTCCCGCGAGGCTGCCGGCAGCAATCGAAACCAGAAGCAAGAACACCATCCCGAAGACCAACACGAGGGCTATCCCGTGGGGCGTTTTCAGAGTCTCGAAGGCAGCCTGCACTTGCGGGTCACTGGAACGGGAAGCGGCCTGCTGAAGCGCGTCGAGCATCTTCTGGCGAATTTGTCCTCCAGTGTGAAACAGCGCCACGGCCACAGTCTCGAAAACAGCCGCGATTCCAAAAAACAAAACTCCGCACACCGCTCCGAGTTGTGCTCCAGACCGCGCATTGACGCCCCAGGCTGCATTTCGGCGGTGGTACAGATTGACCGCCAGAAATCCGGCGCCCAATACGGCCAGAAGAGGGACCATCAGGCCGAGAGTCATGACCAGAGCTGCTATCAGTGCGGCAACAGCACAAGACCGCAGAGCCGTTGGCCAGTCGATCCCGGTGGAAAGTGCGGAAGCGCTCAGAACACCCGGAATTGCAGGCGCGTCTGAGGAGAAAATCGGGAGGTCGTTGGACAAAACACTTCCCGTGGCCGCTGGGACTGCCGCCTCCGGCAGGAGCACGCGAATCTGTGGCGCTCCGCACTGCGAGCAGAAGGGCTTACCGTCTTCGACGCTGTGCCCGCACTTATAGCAGGGGTGGTCCATCGGAGATTAGAGCAGGACTAACTTGAAAGTATCGCACGTTGAGGAGCAGGCGCAAGAAAATGGCCCTGGTTGATGTTGCGGACGGATCGCTTTGTGTCAGATGTCGCCTTGCTTTCCGCGGACATGTACATACACCAAGGCAAAGCCGGAGCCGCCGCTTTTGTTCGGTTCAATGGCGACCACGTGCTGGTTGTTTTCCGTGCCAACTTTCAGTTCGGTGACCGGACCGCGATTGTCACCCTCACATTTGACCGCTTCTGAATGCTCGTCGTCATCGATGTCGGGGCTGCCGCCATGCTCGCGAGTGTGGCACTCGATCACCTTGCCATACTTCTTTAACCTGTCGCGATAAAAGTCGATGATTTTACCGGGTGCGTCGTCGGAATCGTATTTCGCTGCCACCAACTTCATTCCAAAAGCCTCAGTGAAGAGGCTGAGATTCGCCGCACTATTGTTCTCATCGTCGTGCCGCAGACGCGCCCCTGGATAAAGTGGGAGTCCTGCTTTTCGCGCATCCGCGTCGTTGCCCAGATGTAGGTCACCCACGTCACTTCGGATATCCAGATGCTTATTCTGATCGCTGTCAGGTTTCTGAGGTTGGGCGGCGAAGCTGGGGATCGCGATGGCAATACCGAACACTCCTGCGAGGATCGGACGAAACACGATTGATCGAAGCATGGATTCCTCCTTAGGACTTGCCATAGATGTAGCACGCACGCCCTAAATATCTGCATCCTTGCCGTGGGTGCGCACATAGACCAGCGAGAAGCTCGATCCCTTACCTTCCGGCTCCACGGCCACAATGTGCTGATCGTCTTTCCTGCCCACCTTGAGTTCAACGTCCTTGCCGCTCTCGCCTTCACAGGTCAACTCGTTCGAATCATTCGTGGAGCCGTGCGAACCCATTTTCATATCCAGGTGGAGGCTGGAAGTGTGGCACTCGAGAACATTCCCATATTTTTTCAACTGGTCCTTGTAAAAAGATAAAACTTTGGCGGGAGCGTCGTCAGATTCATACTCCATAGCGACGACTTTTATGCCATATCCGAAGCCGGAGATATTCACGTTGGCGCTCTTATCGCTCCTGTCGGAATCCTTTTCTTTCAAGCGAGCACCGGGATAAACCGCCAGTCCGATGTCAGAGACGTCTGCTTGTTTACTGACGTGGACGCCACCGAGTAGCGTTTTAATATCCACTTGCTTATCTTGCCCGTTACCCCCTTTCTGCACGTTCACGCTGCACGCAAGCAAGAGAAGAAGCGCGGCAAAACTGGCTCCAGTCAGAAAAAATGCAGAGAGTTTAATCTTGCGCATGTTGAGTACCTCCACTGGCAACTTGAACTGGCCGCTCGAGACCGGCGCCCCGCGCGGCCACATTGGGGATGCTGACGGGAAGATGCCCGCGAATGGCAATTTCGCCGAACAAGGCTTTGACCGCAGCTATCTCGGAGACGGTCGCGTTGGAAAACGTACACATGTAATTCTCAGCCTTGGGGAAGTCTGCAGCAAGGTATGGGTTTCCCATTGCGACAACCGCCGTTTTGCCTGCGGCCTGATCCAGTAACTGCTGCAGCAGCGCGCCAGTCGCGTCAGCCATGGCAACGGTGTTGCCGATCTTCCCCGCGCTGGGGACAACATATACCCCGGCAACCACGGTCTGTGCCTCGTTCACTGCCATCATTACCTCGTCGCTCATCCCTGCCGCAATGCGCGGGTCCACGTAGATCAGGCGCGCGTCAGGAATGCGGGCTAGAAATTCGCGGCTGAATGCGCGGCCGGAATCCGTCCGCACATCGTCGGAAAAGAGCACTGCGACCACCTGGTTGTGCGTCTCCTCCTGCTTTGTATACGGAAGCCCGGTCTTCGCGGTTCCCTTGGATTTGAGCGGCAGCACCTTGCCATTATCGCGAACCAAAGTGACCGCGTCGTTGGCGACCTGCTGGCCAAAAGCCAGGTTTTCCGGCTTGCCCACCAAGTTTGCGATTGCCTTCACGTCGACGATGCGGGCGTCCTGCAGACCGAGAGACGCCTTTGTCTTCAGAAGCTTAAGCACGGAGTGGTCGAGGCGTTCGCGAGAGATTTCGCCGGACTGAACAGCCTGAATCATTGCATTATACGAAGCGGGGAAATCGGCGGGAATGAGCAACAGATCGTTGCCGGCCTTGAAAGCCTCCACTGCGGCCCGGCCGATGTTGTTGGCGAAAAGGTGAGTCAGGCCGGCCATGTCGAGCGCGTCGGTGACGATGATTCCTTTGAAGCCAAGTTGTTTTTCAAGCAGGTCCGAGACAATAACTGGAGAAATCGTGGCCACGTGGTTGGGGTCGGAATCGAGTGCAGGAACAGTAACGTGCGCAACCATGACGGAGTCGACGCCCGCTGCGATGGCCCTGCGAAAAGGCGGTAGTTCGATGGAATCCAGATGAGCGCGATCAACGTTCACGCTGGCTACGCCGAGATGTGAATCGGTTGCCGTATCCCCGTGACCAGGAAAATGCTTGACCGTGGTCAGCATTCCACCTTCATGCGCGCCCTTGATATAAGCCGCGACCAGGTCGCCCACTTGCTTGGGATCTTCGCCGAATGAGCGCGTGTTGATAATTGGATTCGCTGGGTTCGAGTTGACGTCGCCATCAGGAAAGAAGTTCCAGTGGATGCCGATGGCGCGCGATTCTTCGGCGGTGATGCGGCCAAAAGTCTCTGCGTCCTCTGGTTTGCCATCTCCCCCGAAAGCCATGGCATGCGGAAAGACCGTGGTTCCCATCAAGCGCATGGAGACGCCACGTTCAAAATCGGCGGCAAACAGCAACGGAAGTTTTGAATCGCTCTGCAATCGGTTGAGCAGCTCGGCAGCCTCGTAAGGTTCGCTGCGCAGAAGATACGGACCGTCCACATGCACGGTCATGGCGAACGAGCCGACATGATACTTCTGCATCGCCTCGCGCAGTTGCACGTATTCCGGATTTTCCACGTTGAGGAAACTGGCGCGGCACCAGATCATGAATACTTGACCAACTTTTTCTTCCAGGGTCAACTTGTGCAAGGTCTTCTCGGCCCACTTTTCGCCGTCGCGAGTGAGGTGCATTGGACCGGGGTGCTGATATTTTTCCTTGGGAAACGCGGTAGTTGTGATCACAAGAACAGAGAGTAAGACGGCGAGTTTGCAGCGCATGCTGAAAACGATAGCAGAAACGGCAGGTTTACCGGTGGGAGTCTGCGGGGAGTGAGGTTTCCGTGATGGCCACAGCTTCGTGCTGAATTCGCGCATCATCGCCGAAGCCGCGCAGCCAGTGGACCTCCGGCTCGCGACGAAACCAGGTCATCTGCCGCTTGGCATAATTGCGGTGAGCTTGCTGAGCGGATTGCAGTGCCTGCTCCCGTGTGAGTTCCCCTTGAAGGAATTGCACGGCCTGTTTGTATCCGAGCGAAGAGAGCGGACTCGCGGTACCGCCGTACTGCTCAAGCAAACGCTGCGTTTCTTTGACCAATCCAAGTTCAAACATTTGCTGCGCGCGGCCATTGATTCGTTCATACAGCGCCTGACGATCGGGATCGAGACCTAGGCGCAGAATGCGGAAGCCGCGCAAAGGGTTACGCCCATATTGCTGCCAAAGGTCGGTCATCTTCTGGCGCGACGTCAGGCAGACTTCTATAGCGCGAACGAGCTTGGGCGTATCGTTGGCATGAATCTTCCCAGCAGCAGCGCTATCGAGACGACGTAGGATGCGATGAAGATAGTTGGAACCGAGGCTGGCTGCCCGTTCGCGCAATCGCTCACGTAGTTCTTCAGAGCGTTGCGGGCCGGGAAAAAATCCATCGAGCAGGGCGCGCAGGTAGAGGCCAGTTCCACCGACGACGATGGGCAAATGCCGGCGTGCTCTGATTTCCTCGAGCACTTGCCTCGCATGGCGCGCGTATTCGCCGGCTGTGATGTGGCTGGCTGGTGCAACGTAATCGAGCAGATGATGCGGGGCACGGGCTCGTTCGGAGGCAGTGGGCTTGGCGGTCCCGATGTCAAACTCGCGGTACATGGCGACGGAATCGCAGTTCACGATCTCGCCATTGAATCGCTCTGCAAGCACGATGGAAATCGCGGTCTTCCCACTAGCCGTGGGACCGACCACAACCACGAGCAGCGGTTCAGGCTGCGCCGGAGCCACTGTCAGCGCATGCTCCAGTGAATGGCGTGCCAGTAACGAATCAGGGTAAGAACGAGCAGTAGAAACGCAATCAGCAGCAGGCCGGAAGTTTCCGTGGCATAAATCGCGTGGCGGCGATGCTTGTGGTCGGAGTCGTTCTGGCGTTGAGCATTCACCACGTCCGTATTGTACGCCGCGCACAAACGGAGTGCGACGGCTTGGTGCTACACTACGCGTCGTTGGTCGTCGTCTTTCGTCCTATGCCCGCTTTCCAAGGCAATCGCTCCGGCAGAATCGTGCGGTTTGGAGTGTTTGAGCTCGACCTGGCCGCGGGCGAGCTGCGCAAGAATGGCGCTAGAGTTCGGCTGCAGGAGCAGCCCTTTCAGGTATTGGCCTTGCTTCTCGAGTGTGGCGGCGATGTGGTCACACGCGAGGAGATGCGCCAGAAACTATGGCCCGCTGACACCTTTGTGGATTTCGACCACAGCCTGAATACGGCTGTGAACAAGTTGCGGGAAACCTTGGGCGATTCGGCGTCAAGTCCGCGCTACATCGAGACGCTGGCCCGACGCGGATATCGATTTATTGCGCCGTTGCAAACGGAGGTGCGCCAGAGTACAAGTGGCGTGGAAGTTCCTTCCGCGGGAAATCTGACTGCGGCGCGTCTGCATCCCGAGCTGGAAGTCCCAATCCCGCGGCGCGGACTGACGCGCGGATTGTTTGCCCTGGTTCAGGTGATGTATCTGATCTTCTACGTGGTCGCACTTTTTCGTATACATGCTGTCGAAGGAATCGCGGAGTCTTTCTTGTCAGGATGGCGGGCGACGGCGCTGGTGGCTGCGGTGATGGTTACAGCAGGTGTCGGGATTCCGCTGCGCTGTTATCTGCTCTCGGCGGTGGGATTCGACTACCAGCGCTTGGGCGAGAAGTTTCAGCAGATGTTTCCTTTCATTCTGGCACTGGATCAGCTCTGGGCCGTCGCTCCATTTCTGCTGATGCAGAAGATCGGCCTGGGCGCGGCTTTCGCGGCCAGCGCGGCGCTGCTCTACGTGCCTTTCTCGGAACGATCCCTGATCCGCATGGCTTACGTAAGAACGCGAGAGCGGGAGTAAAGCCCATTAACCTAGCAGTCTGCGGAAAAACTCGGTTTGAAGTAGTGGCCAGCCCCTCTTGAGCTTCGGCTGGCCACTCCCAGGGGTCGAGTCGTAATCGAAACGCGGAGAGGTGGGTTAACCGGGCCGCTCCTTTGAGATATGGAGAATCTCCGAACAGGTGACGAATCCTGCTCGAGCGTACAGGCGTTCTTCGGCCGGATGTGCGGCCATCAAGAAGGGTATCAGGATGCCTGACTCAATTGCTGCCCGGTTGAGTTGTGACGTGAGCGCACGGGCAATGCCCCTGCGGCGAAAACGAGGGCGCACGCCGATTGCCGCGATTTCGGTCACTCCTCCTAAAGGAGCGGAATACAATCCAGCGCCCGCAGGTTCGCCGGTGTGCAAATCGCGCGCCAACAAGACCATACCACCCGATTGAACAGTGCGCCTGAGTCGAGCGACATCGGCCTCGGTGGTGTTTGCCTCCCCATATGCCTCGTTTTGAGCATGCGCTGCCGCACGCAACGTTACATCGTCTTGGGCAGTCAGAATCTCAATCGCTTCCGGGCACCGGAACTGCTTTCCCGTTTCCATTTTGCAGATCATTACAGGCAGGCGGCCTTCAGCCGAAAAGCCAGACAGGACTAGGGCCTGCTCGACTTTTGGCGCAGCGCTGGGCAGATACTCAAGCCGCGCGACACGGGACCGCTGTTCGTACCAACCAACCAGCGCGGAGATCTCACTCGGTTCTGGCTTGGCTCCGTCATCAGGTACGGCGTAGTTGCGATAAATATTGGCGCTGGTCGGGTCGGACGATGCGAGGAAGGAACCAATCCGCGCCGTCTCTCGTCCTGCGCTCAGGCTAGCGCGTAAATACGACTGAATGCGCCTGTCGGTGGACAGGCGGACAGAATGCACTGAATTCATTGCGATATGCCTCACTAGGCGGCACATAGGCCGCTGGTATTGAGCCTCCAAGGAGACTCCTGGCCAGGAAGGGGCGACGGCTTTCCCCGTCGCCAAGAACGCGTGAGGGAGCGGGCAGACAACGCATAACGCGCTGATCATTGCGATTGGCGCGGATGAAACTCGTGGGCCTACGCCGTCATCACGCGTGAGCGATGAACGGGCTAGTAGGGGTCGTCAGAGGCGGCCTCCAGTGAGACCACGAATTTATCGGAGTCCTCAGCAATCGTCAACTCGGGTGTTACGTCGCTCACCTCGCACCAAGGCATGAAGCTTCGAGCAAGCTGAACCGGCACCAAGAAACTCTCTTGTTTCCACAACCCAACCTGTTAAGAAGAAGGCATGCGCGGAAAAGACGAGCAGCAATTGGACGTGTTCAGCTATGTCAGTCCCGAGCAGCGAGTGCCGCCGGATCATCCACTACGTTCGCTGCGTGCCATGACCGATGAGGCGCTACAGCGACTGAAACCTCGGTACAACAGCTTGTACGCGAGGACTGGGCGGCCGTCGATTGCCCCGGAGAAACTGTTGCGAGCGCTCCTGCTGCAAGCGCTGTACTCGGTGCGCAGCGAACACCTGTTGATGGAACAGATCGACTACAACCTTCTATTCCGCTGGTTCGTGGGCCTGACCATGGATGACTCCATCTGGGACGTGACCGTGTTTACCAAAAACCGCGAGCGCCTGCCCGATGGGGACATTGCCGAAGCATTCTTCCAGGCGGTGCTCAAGCAGGCACGAGAGCGGAGTCTGCTCTCGGACGAGCACTTTACGGTGGACGGAACACTGCTGGAGGCCTGGGCGAGTGTGAAGAGTTTTCAGCGAAAGGATGCCAAGCCCGCGGTTCCGCCGGACGATCCTGGCAATGCAACGGTGGATTTCCACGGGGAGAAGCGTTCCAACGATACGCACGAATCAAAGACGGACCCAGACGCGAAGTTGGCACGCAAAGGCAAGGGCAAAGAGGCCAAGCTCAGTTACGACGGGAATCTTCTGGTGGAGAACCGCAATGGTCTGATCATCAACACCGAGCTGTTCGAGGCCAACGGAACGGCCGAACGCGATGCCGCGCTGGTGATGCTGGAGCAGATTCCGGGCACGAAACAACTGACCGTGGGAGGCGACAAGGCATACGACACGGCGGACTTCGTGGCTGAGTGCCGCAATCTAAGGGTAACGCCGCACGTGGCCCAAAACCTGGCGCGGCCAGGTGGGAGCGCGATTGATGCTCGCACGACGCAGCACGCCGGATATGCCATCAGTCAGAGGAAGAGGAAGCGCATAGAAGAGTGCTTCGGCTGGCTGAAGACGATCGCATTGCTGCGAAAAGTCCGGCACCATGAAATCTTCAAAGTGGGATGGATCTTCACCTTCGCGGCAGCTGCCTATAACTTAGTCCGCATGCGGAATCTGGCGATTCAAGTGAAGCCAGGGTCGAAGTGTGTCCGGTCGACCGGAAGACTGGTCCTCCAGCCAGGAGCGCGGGCCGCAAAACTCTTCCTTGAGTCACAAGATCGCGAGACTGAGAGAGGTCTAAGTCGCATCATCCATTTTTCCGCAGCCTGCTAGTACTACTGTGTTATAAACTGGATACCTTCTGCTGAAATATTTGTCGGTCTAGCATTCACTAATGATAAGTTGCGGGTCATGAGCGCCAACTCTGTAGCGCCAGGCGCCCAGCAAAAACGCTTCGCGGCTTATTTGGATCGCCTGGCGCATGCCGCGGGGCACTTGGATCGGGTAGTCCCTCTGAAGTCCTATTGCACGGGCTTGCTGCTTCCCGGCGAACGCAAGAGTGTAGAACCGATGGCGGCCCGCCTGTGTCCCGACAACGTGCGCCAGACCCATCAGTCATTACACCATGTCGTCGCCCATGCTCCTTGGAGTGACGAAGACATCCTGGAAGCGGTGCGGCAGTACGCGCTGCCCGCCATGCGGAGGCAAGGGCCGATCGTAGCTTGGGTGGTCGATGACACGGGGTTGGTGAAGAAAGGGAGGCATTCGGTAGGGGTCACGCGACAGTACTGTGGACAGGTAGGCAAGCAAGAGAACTGTCGGGTAGGTGTGAGTTTGTCGGTCAGCACGGCGGAAGCGAGTCTGCCTATCGCCTGGCGTCTGTACTTACCGGAAGTGTGGGCTCAGAACAAGAAGGGGAGAAAGGCCACGGGGGTACCGCAGGAAATCCGTTTCCAGACCAAACCGGAAATTGCATTGCAACAAATCCGCACTGCTCTGGAGCGAGAGATCCCCACGGCTCCGGTTTTGGCCGACGCCGCCTATGGCAACGACACGAAATTCCGCGAGGGCATTACCGAATTAGGCTTGCTCTATGTGGTGGGGGTGCAGTCGTCGGTGAGCGTGTGGCAGCCCGGCCAGGCACCCTTGCCCAAGCGGAAATGGAAAGGAATCGGGCGCCCGACCAAGTTGCTCCGCAGGAATCGCCAGCACACCCCGATCGCCGTGCGCGAGTTGGCCATGAGCTTATCTTCCTCCGCCTGGAAGACGGTGCGTTGGCGGGAAGGTACTCGGAAACCTTTGCGTTCCCGTTTTGCCGCTCTGCGCATACGTCCCGCCCATCGCGATTACTGGAGCAGTGAGCCCCGTGCGGAGCAGTGGCTGCTGATCGAGTGGCCGAGCCAAGAGGCAGAACCGACCAAGTACTGGCTCTCCACTCTGCCCCAGTCCACCCAACTTACCGCTCTGGTGCGAATGGCGAAGCATCGCTGGATCATCGAGCGCGACTACGAAGAGCTGAAGCAGGAACTCGGACTTGGTCATTACGAAGGACGAGGCTGGCGCGGCTTTCACCATCACGCTACCCTCTGCATCGCGGCCTATGGGTTCCTGGTGGCCGAACGGAGCCGTTTTTCCCCCTCCGCTCGCGCCGGCGAAGTGGACTTACCCGTCTCCAAAATGCCGTCCCAGCTCCGCCCTCGGGGCTCACCCGGTACGCGTGGCGCGGCATAATCCCTGGTCCATTGCCACACTCCGTCAAACCATCGCCCGAGTTCTGCTCCGGCAACTCTCGGGTTGTCCTTTCTGTGGAACTCCCTTTTTATAACACAGTAGTACTAGCAGCCCGCTGAAAAACCCACGAATGCCTGCGCGACCGTGGAAGAGCGGCGATTCATCGCCGCGTAAGCCTCTGCAAATCAATACGGGCTTCAGCCCCTGTGGTCG
>Ga0208191_1001637_pt1 | contig 10760 bp, 9 predicted proteins | sample June2015DPH_13_5_FD_184709 | JGI IMG/M metagenome (GOLD analysis project Ga0208191, IMG submission 184709) | Peatland microbial communities from SPRUCE experiment site at the Marcell Experimental Forest, Minnesota, USA - June2015DPH_13_40... | ecosystem: Environmental > Terrestrial > Soil >... | reverse complement strand
CCTAAACCAGGACGGAGGCGAAATGCGATGACCAGCCATGCAAAGTCAAGAAGACAGAGGAAGACCGTGATGCGCTCCCACCGGAGATAGCTCCCGGTCAGCACCATCAGGGTCAGTCCAACGGCCGCAACGGGAACGCCAAGATAAGGCGAAATCCCCATGTGGCTGACGGCCAGAGCAATGGCGGCGAACTCGGTCACGAGCGTCAGGAAATTTACCGCCTCAAGATCGAACAGCGAGAACAGCCCCCACCACTTGCCGAAACGCTGGTAGATCATGGCGGCGTGGCCCTTGCCGGTCGCGATACCGAGACGGACTACCATCTCCTGAATGAAGTAACACGTCGGCAAAAGCAGCAGCAGCAGCCAAAGCAGCTTGGTCCCATACTGCGCTCCCGCCTGAACATACGTAGAGACGGCGCCCGCATCATTGTCCGCTTCCATTACGATGAGACCAGGGCCGAAGACCATCAGGAACGTCAATAGGTTACGCGCCCACTTCGAGCGTACAATCTTGCCGCGAACCACCGGCGCTTCGGTGGGCGTGCCGATCCCTGCGGTCGAGATTGCAATCACTTTCCCCTGCATCACTTACCTCCATTCCCTGCGTGCCGGTACACAAGACAAAGAATCTCTGCGGCGAGCGAGGCGGCAGGCGTACGCGCGAGCACTTCGTACCGCGGAGTATTGTTCAGAGCGTCATGGAGGGTGAGATCGTGCTAAGCACGAGCCTCGAACCTCGGCGTTCTTCAGTTGTCAGTCAGAAGAAGCGGAGGTGAGGCGATAGGCAGGACAAAAGCGTCTATCGGGTCACACGGCTTCTTCTACACTGGATTGCCACCGCTACTCGGAGGCCTATCATCTTGTTCGAATATGTCGTTCATACATCCTTGGGGTGCTTGGGTGAAAAGAAAGGACGGAAAACCTACTGCGAGGAAAACCCAGCGGAAGAACCGCGGAAGCTGCATGGAACAGCACTCCGCCGATCAGCTAACTTTCCCCACTCGTCCAAGTTTTAGCACCGCGCACCGTAAGAGGTCCGAAGACCTCAGCCACGTTAGGAAAACCCTTAATCCGGGAGTTCCTGTTCTACCGCTCAGGCAAACTTCTTTCGAAGTCGTCGGGCAGTGGCCTGTGTGTCGCGCAGGAGCCTCACCTACCGAGGAACCGTGCGTACTGTAACGTCTCGACAACCAACGTCCAAACCAATGTACCCATGCCGGTATCCGCTTGTCAAGGGACAATATATTCGAAAATAGCTTTTATTAAGCCAAGCTGCCGGTCTCAACGTTAATCGACAGAGGGGGTAGCCGTAGGGGTATACACTATCCTGCATGGCGCACACCCTAAATGACAAAGAGAAACTGATCTGGCGGGTCCGGCGCATCCGCGGACAAGTCGAAGCCGTGGAGCGCGCCCTTAACGGGGAACAGGATTGTTCCGATGTGCTTCAGTTGATCACCGCTGCCCGCGGCGCGATGAACAGCCTCATCGTCGAGGTTTTGGAAGGCCACATCCGCGAGCACGTGCTCGATCCCAAGCAAAAGCCCGACTCACAGCACGTGGCAGCAGCCGAGGAATTGATCGACGTGCTCCGCACTTACCTCAAGTGAGGGATTCAAAGCAAACAGATCATCGACAAGCATGGCGGGACCATCCGTATGCGTTCCAGCAGCAACGGAGCACGTCGTGGAACCGCGTTCTCCATTGTTCTTCCGATGGAGCCTACGGCAGCAGCGAGCAGCCAATCGGCAGGGGCTTGATAAATGCACGGCTCGGCACCGGGCTTCACAATAACCACATCGCGCTAATATTCAGAGGGCAGCAGGATCTTGGCGCTGCTCCCGGCGGCCTGCAGCACGCTGGACTTGCCCGCTGCCTGCCGCACCTTGCGCGGCAGCGGAAGGCTTCTGGGGGTGCTCGTCACTCATCAACTGATCCACGGCTAGTTTCCCCGAACATCTTCTTAGTGGGACGGGCTGCTCGGCTACGCCGTTTTTGCTTTCACCAGAATTCGTTTTGCCGCCGTTGTACCGAAAGCAATGGGGGGATGTCCCTTAACGTCGATCTGTATCGCCTGAGCCGCTGGGTGGCGCTGGCGGACCGTCACTGTGGCACCCGGAATGAGGCCATAGCGGTCGAGGAAGTGAAGAAAGTCCTTGTCTTGGTCGGCGCCCATGATACGAACGATATGCATAGTCCGATCCAGGGGACAGTCGGCCAAAGTGGTGGCCGGAGGTTTCGGCAATGTGCCACTGGCAGTAGGGATCGGATCGCCATGAGGGTCTACTTGCGGTCGACCGAGAAGCGCGTCAATCTTCTCAACAACCTTCTCGGACACGGCGTGCTCCAGTACTTCGGCTTCCGCGTGCACCTCTGACCAGTCCAACCCCAGCACCTTGGACAGAAACAATTCCAGTAGCCGATGGCGGCGCACTACTGATAAAGCCAAGCGCTCGCCACGGCGGGTCAGGCGTGCGCCAGTGCGAGGCTCGTAGACAGCCCAGCCGGAACGGGCGAGAGACTTGACCATGGTAGTAGCTGTGCCCGGAGTTACGCCTATAGCCGCAGCCAGTTCTCCTACGCGGACCAACTCGCCGCTAGCGGCCTGCTGTCCGTAATAAAGCTGCTTCAGATAATTCTCTGCGACGGCGGTTGGCATTGCATTCTCCACTTTTCGATTTGCCGAAGGTCGATGTTTGACCAAACTTCTTTACTAGCATGATAATAGGTTGAACGCATTAGGAGAAGTGGTGAAATCTATTTTGAATGGTCAAAATAATAGTAAGTTCTGAGCCGTTTTCCAGAGGGAAAAACGATGCGAGCCCACGGGACTAACGAGAACGCACCAGGTGCTGGTGGCAGCGCGGTGGCCGTCGAAGAGCGTGTCGGCCATTTGTCGCTCGAGGGACTGCACAGCTCGGTGCTGGTTCCCGATTCCGAAGGTGGCTTCTGGCGACAATGGCGGGCCTTCGCTGGCCCGGCGATCTTAGTAAGTGTCGGCTACATGGACCCAGGAAACTGGGGCACCGACCTGGCGGGCGGCTCGCAATACAAGTATGGGCTGCTCTGGGTTGTCGGCTTAGCCAGTTTGATGGCCATTTTTCTCCAAGTGGTCGCGGCTCGACTGGGCGTGGCCACAGGCAGGGATCTAGCCCAGTGTTGCCGAGACTGGTATCCACGTTGGACGCGGTGGCCCAACTGGGTGTGCATGGAAATCGCCATCGGCATGACCGACCTTGCCGAAGCGCTGGGCAGCGCCGTCGCGTTAAACCTATTGTTCCACATCCCAATGTCATGGGCCATCATCATCACAGCTTTCGATGTGTTGCTCTTGCTGGCTTTGCAAGGCTTTGGCATGAGATTGATCGAGGCGGTGGTCGCCATCTTCGTGCTGACGATCGGCGTCTCCTACGGAATTGAGATCTTCGGATTGGCGCAGACCCGACCCGACTTCCTGGAAATGGGGCAAGCCATGGTGCGGCCAAATTTCGGGCACGCCGGGATGCTCGTCGTTGCGATTGGCATCATTGGGGCGACGGTGATGCCCCACAATCTGTACCTCCACACGGCTCTCGTACAGTCGCGCCGCTTGCAGCAGGATGAGCCGTTTATTCGCCGTGCCATTCGCTTCAACACCATCGACACAACCGTGGCGTTGACCATAGCATTCTTCGTAAACGCGGCCATCTTGGTACTGGCGGCAACAGTCTTTTATGGCAAAACCAGCATCACGGTAGCGGGCGGCCAAGTGGTGACCTTCAGCGCGGACAGCGATTGGATTCGAGTCGCGCATCTGACCCTGGCGCCTCTGCTGGGGACAACGCTCGCGAGCACACTGTTCGCTGTGGCGCTGTTGGCAAGTGGACAAAGCAGCACAATTACTGGCACGCTCGCCGGGCAAGTGGTCATGGAAGGGTTCATGCATTGGCGAATCCGCCCATGGGTTCGGCGCTTGATTACACGAACTCTGGCCGTGATACCGGCGATCTTGATTATCAGCGTTCGCGGGAATGGCAGCGTGACCGATCTGGTCAACCTGAGCCAAGTCGTCCTCTGTCTCGTGTTGCCGTTTGCGATGTTCCCGCTGCTACATTTTGCCAGCTCGCGCAAGCGCATGGGGCAATGGCGGAGCGGATGGTTCTTGTCGATTGCCGGCTGGGGAAGCGCAATCCTCATCACGGCCATGGACATCTACAGCCTGCCGGATGCGTTGCGGCAGGCATGGGCGGTCATCGTCGGTCACTAGAGCATTCTCTTTATCAGTATCGAGTTAGCGCAGGAATGAAGTATGAACTCGTCCCCCGAACAACACGAACAGACCCTCCCTGCAGCGATATTTGCGGCTCAAGTCTCGACTCCTGACACGATCCGCCGGATTCATCGGATTCAAGTGATCACCATCATTTGGATGACCGTGGAAGCCGCCGTTTCCCAATTCGCAGCGTGGCAGGCACGCAGCCCGGCACTGGCTGCCTTTGGGGTTGATAGCGCCATTGAACTGATCTCCGCAGTTGTTGTCCTGTGGCGCTTTAGTACACCGGTGGCCCAAAGTCAGTTGGAGCGCCGTACGGCCCGGGTTGCGGGAGTACTGCTTCTGCTGCTGGCCGTATATGTGGCCTTGGTTTCAGCGATGACGCTGATGGGGTACAATGAGCCCCGGCCAAGCTATTTGGGAATCATCATTCTTGTCATCGCTGCCATCTTCATGCCGTGGCTGGCCAAACAAAAGCGAGAGCTCTCCGCGGCTACGAGCAGTGCTGCCCTCAGGGCTGATGCCGCTCAGTCAGGCTTATGCGCTTATCTCGCGCTGGTTGCTCTGGCGGGACTCATAGTCAATGCGATTTGGCATGTTACTTGGGCTGACCCGATCGCTGCATTGGCGGTCATACCACTCATCCTATGGGAAGCAAAGGAAGCAGTTCGCGGGAAGTCATGTGGCTGCTGTTAATGGGAATCTCCGAAATCGTTGGTTGTGATGTTGTGATGAGGACTTATGCATCTGATCACTGCTGCCGTGGTAAGTGCCTTGCTCGGCCGAAAACGGGGTGTTGGTCATCATCGGCTTCCGAGCTTTGCCGGGGTAATGGAGACAGCGCACGTTCTTCCAGGGCGGCTCCGCCTACGTGCACCCGTGCTAATCGGCCAACGCCGGGCGGCCGACCAGCTTCAGAAGAGCTTTGCCCGGTTGGACGGTATCCTCGCCGTGGAGGTCAACCCGTTATCCGGAAGTCTATTGATCCAGTTCGCGCCCGATCGCGTCAAGCCTGACATGCTGCTGGGTGCCGCGATTCGCCTGCTGGGATTGGAGAGAGAGATCCAGCGCCTGCCGCGCTCGCACATCGGAGAAGGAATCCGCCAAGCCGGCGACTCCCTGAACCGCGCGATCCACGAGCAAACTGGCGGATTGATCGACCTGTGGACATCGGTGGCCTTACTGCTGCTGGCGATGGGGGTTCGGCACGTCGCTGCGGGCAATGCGCAGCTAGGCTGGCAACGGCTGTGGTGGGCGTATCTGGCCATGTTCCCGCCAGCATTACGGGGCCGCCAATGAAACCCCAAGACATCGTCTTACAATTGCGGAGTTTGCTTTTACGTCCCCGGATCGTTCATCGCCTGCCCGGACGGTTGCGACTTTACCTCCCGGCGCTCAAGCAGATCAATCATGTGCAGCAGGAATGGGCTTTCGTATGGCGTGACCTGTTGGGCAGCCCGGCCGAAATTGAAACGGTTGAGGTGAATCTGACAACGGGAAGCCTATTGATCCGGTACCATGCGGACCAGCTTACAGAGGTGGAACTGCTCGCTTTCCTGCATGCCGTAAATCGTCTGGCCCTCCGGTACTGGGACCGACTTGCTGCGACTCCTCCGGCAAAGCTGCCCCATGTGTTGCGGCGGCTGGTCCGCGCTATCCGCGCCGGGACTCGTCACCGCCTGGTATTCGACGACAAATTTGAGATTCCCGAAGATGTTTGGGCTTAAACGCGACAAAGCGAAGGTTTGCCAAATCGTCCACGAACTTCCGGGGCGACTGCGCATCTACTGCCCCGGCCTCCGACACCTGCCCGACGAGGCCGGCGAGGTAGGCGAGCGGCTGGGTGCATTGCCTGCGGTCCGTTCAGCCCGCGTGAGTGCGATCACCGAAAACGTCCTGGTTCACTTCGACCCAGTAAAGGGCGGCTCCCAAGATATTCTCGCCGCCGCCCAGTCTACTCTCAACGAGCATTCCCTGGTCGTGTTCAAGGCGGAACGGACGCTGGCCGCGCAATCCACCGTGCAGGAACGGCGCCTGCAAGAGGCGTCCGTGGGAGAAATTCTGGCTCGCGTACTCGCCAGCGCCGCCACGTTGGGATTCAGCGCCCTGTCCACTCGCGAAGTGCCCGCCACTCTTCTTGGTCGCTTCATGACGATGCCCGCCTTGACGAGTCTCTCACTGGCCTGGCCAATCCTGCGCAGCGGTTTGCGCTCGCTCGTGCAAACCGGCCGGCCCAATGCCGATACCCTGAGTTCGACCGCCATTGCCGCGAGTCTGCTTTCCGGGCGCGATCGCGCTGCCCTAACGATCATCGGTCTGGCTGACTTGGCTGAGCTGCTCACCGTTTATACGATGGACCGTACGCGCCGTGCCATTCGCGATATGCTCGCCGTGGGCGAGGCGTACGTCTGGCGACTAGAGGAAGACGGCCGGGAGGTACAGATTCCAGTCGAGCAGGTGCGCGTCAGGGACCGTATCGTCGTGAAGACTGGCGAAAAGATCAGCGTAGACGGCGTGATCGAAGAGGGCGAGGCGGCCGTCGATCAAGCCTCCATCACCGGCGAGTTCATGCCTTTGCGCAAGCAGGAGGGCGACGCTGTTTTTGCAGGCACCGTGGTCAAGGCCGGCCACTTAACCGTTCGGGCGAAGAAGGTCGGCGACGACACGGCTGTGGCGCGAATTGTGCACTTGGTCGAGGAGGCGGCGCATCGGAAGGCGACGATTCAAGCCTTTGCCGACCGCTTCTCCGCCCGGTTCATCCCGGTGAACTTTGGCTTGGCTGGCATCGTCTACGCCGCTACACATAGGCCGGACCGCGCCCTGAACATGCTGATCATCGACTACTCATGCGGGGTGCGGCTTTCCACCGCGACCGCGCTGTCGGCTGCCATCGCCACCGCGGCCCGCAACGGCATCCTGATCAAAGGCAGCAACTATCTGGAGATGCTCGCCGAAGCCGATACCCTGGTCCTGGACAAGACCGGCACGGTAACAGAGGGCCGGCCGCAGGTAACTTCGGTCATCCCGGTGGCGTCCGGCATCGGGGAACGCGAGATGATCGAGTTGGCCGCGGCGGCCGAGGAAACGTCAACCCATCCCGTAGCAATTGCGTTTGTGGACAAGGCGCGCCGCAAGGGCTGGCCCATCCCGGTCCATGGGCCGACTCATGTTCGAGTTGGTCGCGGGGTGCAAACAACCGTCGCCGGAGTGCCGGTCTACGTGGGCAATGCGCCCTTCATGCTCGAACAGGGAATTGACCTCTCGCGAGGGGAGCAGGGCGCGCGGGAGGTAACGCGGCGCGGAGAGCAGGTCATCTATGTCGCCCGCGGGCATGTCCTTCTCGGAGTAATGGGTATTCACGACACTCTACGCGAGGACATGAAGAAGTCGCTGAATCGCCTGCGCATGCTGGGCATGGACGATATCGTTCTGCTCACGGGCGACATGGAGCAGCACGCGGAGCTTGTAGCCACCAAGATGGCGATGGACCGCTACCAAGCCGAGGGCAAATCGGACGTGGTGCTGGGGTTGCAGCAGAAGGGAAGGCGTGTGGTGATGGTCGGTGACGGGATCAATGACGCTGCCGCGCTGGCCTGTGCGGATGTGGGCATCGCCATGGGAGGCATGCGGACAGACATCGCGATGGAGGCCGCGGACATTACGATTACCAGCGACGACCCCCTCATGATTCCTGCTGCCATCCGCCTCTCGCAGAAGACGATGAACATCGTCAAGCAGAACTTTGCAACCGCAATCGGGGTGAACACGACGGCCCTGGTGCTGGCTTCGCTCGGCCGGATGCCGGTGGTCTGGGGCGCCGCCATCCATAACGCGACAACGGTGCTGGTCGTGTTGAACTCCCTGCGCCTGTTGCTGCACGACATGGAGCGAAGCCGATGAACCGTGACCAACAGCCTGCGGTTACGATTGAGCACGAACTTCCAGGCCGGCTGCGCCTTCGGCTGTCGCATGTCTTGAGGCAGCCTGAGCGTATGCGGCGCCTGGTAGCGGAGCACGCCGGCGTCGGCGAGGTTCAGTACACCGCGGTCAGTCGTTCCGTGCTGGTGCGATATGATTCGAAGCACATCTCGACCGAAGAGATCGTGATTCGCATCGCCACGGGGCTGTCCCTGGAACACGACAATGCAGCCATTCGGGTTCTGACACGCCCCCCAACACGCGAGCTGACGGATTCGGCATTCTATTCAGGAGTCGTACTGCTCGCCGCGCTTGCTTTGCGCCTCGTGGGCCGGTACCAGGCTACCAGCGCTACTCTAGATCGGATTGCCAGTTTCACTACGGCCGGGGCCGCTCTGCACCACGGGTGGACGGACTATCGACTGCGGGGTAATTTCGACCCGGAAGTGCTGACCGTAACCTATTTACTTACTGCACTGCTGGGCGGTAATGCATTGCCGGCGGCGATTTTCACGTGGGTCAGCACTTTCGGCCGACATCTGGTCCGACTGCCGGCCCAGGGGGTCGAGATCCGTCCCGCTCAGATCGGCCGAGACAGCAGGTCGCCACAGTTCGAGGTCGTGGTCGCTCCCGACCGTACCCCGCCGAATAAGGCAACGTTTTTCGGGATGATACCGACCATGCTATTCCAGGCGATCACGGGCGGGACGCCGGGACAGCATGTGAGTTTGATCGACGATATCCGGCGCGTAGCGAAGATGCACGACCAGGTTTTGGAGGGTGTCAGTGGTTTTCAGCGCGGCATCCCGTTGCGCATTCGAGGCGCAACCAGCGGCTTCGCCGAACAATGAAAGTGTTACAGACTAGAAAGGAGCATCAGATTCCATGCCAATCACTTCGCAGCATGTCACGGGGTTCGTCGTCGGGCTAGGGGTCGCTGCCGCAGGCTTCTATGTCTACAAAATGAATCAGAAGCAGGTGGACACCTGGCTGGAAAGCCAGGGGATCCATCTTCCCGGCGCCAGTGCGAGCGACTACAGTTCAATGACCCTTGAGGAACTCGTTCGCCAGAAGGAGACATTGGAAGACCTTATCGCCGAGCGCGAATACGCAGCCGAGCAGAAACCTGCGACCAAGAAGCCTCGCCGCAAGGGAGTACGGGCCGGCACGAAGACGCGGCCGCCCAAGGAGGCGGTTACCGCTTGATAGGCCGGGGTCCGGGTATGCCGTACTGTTGCAAGTGACGGACGGCCTGGTTTATATCGGTGGCAACCAACAAACTTCGCGACAGCGCTTCAGCAGTGAAGGGGCAATTCTAAGCTGCGGCTTGTTCCTCCGGTAGCCTGGGTTCCTGCGCGAAGTGCGCAAGAGAATCTGCACGAAGTGCGCTCCGCGGCACGCTTCCCGTTAAGTGTCGTAGGCGTGTGGATACCGGATGAATGGCGCGCGTCAGCGAGCACGGTCGGCGGCGATTGCGCGAATGGGAAAGCCAGGATGGGTTCAGTTCGTAGTTCGTCACAGTTTATTTGACTAATTCGAAGGAAGACAAACATATGGATAAAAAACTCACCACCGCAGCGGGGGCGCCTGTCCCCGAGAATCAGGAGCAAAACTTGTCAACCGAAAGCAAGTGCCCGGTAACGGGCGTCGCTCGCAGACACACGGCGGCTGGGGCCACGACGAATGCGGCCTGGTGGCCGAATCAGCTGAACCTGAGGATTCTCAACCAGAACTCTCCCCTGTCCGATCCCATGGGCGAGGAGTTCAATTATGCTGAAGAATTCAAGAGCCTCGACCTGGATGCCGTGATCAAGGATCTCCGTGCCTTGATGACGACCTCGCAGGACTGGTGGCCTGCGGACTTCGGCAACTATGGGCCGTTCTTCATTCGTATGGCGTGGCATAGCGCAGGCACCTATCGTATCTCCGATGGTCGCGGCGGCGCGGGCTCCGGAGCGCAGCGATTTGCACCCCTCAACAGCTGGCCGGACAACGTGCTCCTCGACAAGGCGCGCCGGTTGATCTGGCCGATCAAACAGAAGTATGGCCGGAAACTCTCCTGGGCCGACCTGATCGTTCTCTCCGGTACCGTCGCACTGGAGTCGATGGGATTGAAGACCATCGGTTTCGCCGGTGGACGCGAGGACATCTGGGAGCCAGACGAAAGCATTTACTGGGGATCTGAGGGCAAGTGGCTGGGCGACGAACGCTACAGCGGCGACCGTCAGCTTGAAAATCCTCTCGCCGCCGTTCAAATGGGCCTAATCTATGTGAATCCGGAGGGACCCAATGGCAAGCCGGATCCAGTGGCTGCGGCAGTGGACATTCGGGAGACGTTCGCTCGCATGGCTATGAATGACGAGGAGACAGTCGCCCTCATCGCTGGCGGACACACGTTCGGCAAAACCCACGGCGCTGCTGATCCGAACAAGTATGTCGGTCCAGAACCCGAGGGTGCTGGCATCGAGGAGCAAGGCCTGGGCTGGAAAAACAGTTTTGGCACGGGCAAAGGGGATGACACGATTGGCAGCGGCCTGGAAGTCATCTGGAGCACGACACCGACGAAGTGGAGCAACAACTTCTTCGAG
>Ga0208191_1001623_pt1 | contig 10839 bp, 12 predicted proteins | sample June2015DPH_13_5_FD_184709 | JGI IMG/M metagenome (GOLD analysis project Ga0208191, IMG submission 184709) | Peatland microbial communities from SPRUCE experiment site at the Marcell Experimental Forest, Minnesota, USA - June2015DPH_13_40... | ecosystem: Environmental > Terrestrial > Soil >... | reverse complement strand
GAGGGATTTACGGCGAACTGAATATTCGATCCGCCGGTCTCGACGCCGATCTCGCGGATCACGGCAATCGCCGCATCGCGCATCACTTGGTACTCGCGGTCGGTGAGCGTCTGCGCCGGGGCGACCGTGATGGAGTCGCCCGTATGCACGCCCATGGGGTCGAAATTTTCGATCGAGCAGATGATGATGACGTTGTCTTTGGTGTCGCGCATCACCTCGAGCTCGTACTCTTTCCAGCCGAGAACGGATTCTTCGATCAGGCACTCATGCACCGGCGAGAGATCGAGGCCGCGGGCCAGCACTTCCATCAGTTCTTCGCGGTTGTAGGCGATGCCGCCGCCGGTGCCGCCGAGCGTGAACGACGGGCGAATGATGACCGGGAAGCCGATCTTGCCGGCGAACTCGATGCCGTCTTTCAGGTTGTTGACGAGCGCCGACTTCGGCACGTCGAGCCCGATGCGTTGCATGGCGTCTTTGAAAAACAGACGGTCTTCGGCCTTCTTGATGGCGCTGATCTGAGCGCCAATCAGTTGCACGTTGTACTTTTCCAGCACGCCGCCGTCACAAAGTTCGATGGCGAGGTTGAGCGCGGTCTGTCCGCCAACCGTAGGCAGAAGGGCAAAGCCGGGGTCCCCGGCGAACCCGGTTTTGGTTCGCTGGGGTGGAAAGCCCGCGCTGGGCGACATCTCACGCTCGACGCGAATGATCTCTTCGAGATACTCGCGAGTCAGCGGCTCGATATAAGTGCGGTCCGCCGATTCGGGATCGGTCATGATGGTGGCCGGATTCGAGTTGGCCAGCACGACTTCAAAGCCCTCCGACTTGAGCGCCTTGCAAGCCTGCGTGCCGGAGTAGTCGAACTCGGCCGACTGTCCGATGACGATGGGGCCGGAGCCGAGGATTAGGATTTTCGAGATATCAGTTCGTTTGGGCATTAAGTTAATTGTCTGTCGGCAGTACGGTCACTTTGCCGCCTTTTCCGGTGTGAATGCTGACTTATTCAGCTCCTCGACGTTGTACCTGTCGCCGCATGGCTCATTTGAATCCATCGCCAGAATGGACATTGTTAGCCAAAACGCATCCCATCCCGTCACGGACACTTCAACGGGCACATCCGCGAAATAAAAATCAGGATGTCGAAAAACGAGACGGTACCTCCCTGCCTTAACTGCCGAGAAGTCAAACCTTCCCACGTTGTTGGTCTCTTGCGACGCTACGTCCTCTAATCCATCGCCCTTTGCCTTTTGAAGAGTTACCTTCACTCGGCCGATCACGCCCCTATTTTCGTCGGCCACAACTCCTCGGATGTGACTCACTTTGATGGGCTGCCGGGAGTGGCAATTCTTGCGTTGGGTCGATTGTGCCGACGAAAATACCGGGATGCAGCACATCATAGAGAGGAGCGCTGTCCACAGGAGTCTCTTCACGGCTTGCACTCCTCCATCATCTTCACGAAATCCTTGAACAGGTAGTGCGAATCATGCGGCCCCGGCGCGGCTTCGGGGTGATACTGCACCGTGAACAGCGGCAGATTCCGGTGGCGCATGCCTTCCAGGGTCTGGTCGTTTAGATCCATGTGCGTCAACTCAACTTCGCTTTCCGGTAGCGAATCGGGATCGACCGCGAAGTTATGGTTATGCGCGGTGATTTCGATCTTGCCGCTGGCCAGTTGCTTCACTGGATGATTTCCGCCGTGGTGGCCGAACTTCAGCTTGAAGGTCTTGCCGCCGAGGGCAATTCCGACCAACTGATGTCCCAGGCAAATTCCAAAAATCGGCTGCCTTCCCATCAGGCGCCGAATGTTGTCGACCGCATACGTGCAGGGCTCGGGATCGCCCGGTCCGTTCGACAGGAACACTCCATCGGGCTTCAAAGCCAGCACGTCCTCCGCCGTAGTCTGCGCCGGGACAACCGTCACCTTGCATCCTTCTCCCCGCAGCTTGCGCAGAATGTTCTGCTTGATGCCGAAGTCGTAGGCGACCACATGAAAGCGCGCCGGCTCGTCCTTTACGCCGACAATTTCGTCGGGCAAGTGCGAGCGCTCGCCCGTCTCCCACACGTAGGTGTGGTTGGTCGAGACGACTTTGGCGAGATCCTGGCCGTCCATTTTTGGGATCGATCGCGCCTTGGCTACGAGTTTGTCGGCATCGTCTTCAAGCGTTGAGATCACGCCGCGCATTACGCCGTTGGTGCGCAGATGGCGGACCAGCGCACGCGTGTCAATCTCGGCGAGCACCGGAATCTTGAACTGCTCCATGAACTCGTCCGTCACCTGCTGCGAGCGCCAGTTGGAACTGACTTTCGAGAACTCGCGCACGATCAGGCCCTCGATGTATGGACGCACGGCCTCGTTGTCTTCGGGGTTGGTGCCGTAGTTTCCGATTTCGGGGTTGGTCAGGGCGACGATCTGCCCGGCGTACGACGGGTCGGTGAAAATTTCCTGGTAGCCGGTAATGGAAGTATTAAAAACGACTTCGCCGGAGCACTCGCCTTTAGCGCCGTAGCCTTTGCCTCGGAAGACTCTGCCGTCTTCGAGTGCAAGGATCGCTTGCATTGGAACTCCTGGGAGTGGATTTTATAAAGTTTAACAGGAGAGCGAGATGGTGTCAGTAGAAAGCTGTCAGCTGTCAGCTCTCAGTGAAAGCAAAGGCCAGCGCCAGGAGTTGCCCTTCAGAATACGAACGGGACGAACCGCTTCGTTCGTTGCATGTAGTCCCGGTAGGGCTGTCCGATAGAGCTTCCCAGAGCTTGCTCCTCCACGCGCACGCGGTACGCATAGGTGATAGCGCCCATCCCCACCAGAATCAAGGCGCTCAGCCAGTTGGTAAGTGCCAGGCCAGTACCAAGATACATCAGCATGCCGCCGGTATAGGAAGGGTGGCGAACGAAGCGATAGGGGCCATCTTCAATCACAGTATGATCCGCGTGCACCCTGACGTTCCCCGTGAAGAAGCGCCCCAGCGTGCGGAAGCAATACCGGCGCAGCATCGAACCAGCAAGCAGAATTGCGATGCCGAGCGCGAACCAAACGATCCGATGATTCAGCAGGGCAAACTTTGACCAGGACGAAACCGCGAATGCGGCGGGGAACGCGAGCCATGAAGCGATGATGATGAAGGTCATCGAGCCCCGGTCTGTTTTCTTTCCGTCCGCTGGTTTCGAGCGCGCGACAACCGTGAATTCTGGCACATAGGCAGCCAGGAATACCGCCCAGAAAACCCACGCATAAGGGGAAGTGTAGGCCAAAGGCTGAATGTGCGCAGTCATGTTGAGTTCACTGAGAGCTGAAAACCGAGACCTGACACCTTTACCGCAGCCTTCCCATCTTCTCCATCGGCCAATATCCGAAGACGGCTTTTCCGTAAATGTAGCGTTCGTTCACGGCACCGAAGTCGCGGCTGTCGTTTGACATCGTGCGATGGTCGCCGAGGACGAAGAAGCTATCCCGAGGAACCACGACTTCGCCATAAGAGCGGGCGTCGGCATAATCGCTGGGAACGTAGTCTTCGTCGAGCGCCTCGCCGTTCACATAAACCTGGCCGTTCTCGATGCGGATGCGGTCGCCGGCAACACCGATGACGCGCTTGATGTAACTCTTTGAAATGTCGCGCGGATAGCGGAAGACGACGATGTCGCCACGCTGGATGGGCTCCCAGCGATAGACGAACTTGTTGACGAAGATCCGTTCCTGATCTTCGAGGGCGGGCATCATGCTGGTGCCTTCCACCTTCACCGGCTGGTAGACAAAGATAATGATGAAAGCGGAGATGGCGAGCGAGACCAGCAGATCGCGCGCCCAGACCGCCACTACGGGCAGCGGGTGCGTGCCAGATAATTTGCCAGCCGGCGGCGTCGGCGGCTGGGGGCTCCCCACGTCAGGCATCGTATCCCTATTCTATCTGACCTTTTGCAGTTGCCAAACTCCCGGCTTTGCCCGTACAAACGATGCAACGCTTATTTATTGCAGTCACGATTTCATAAATATGACCGACTACTCGATTTTTCCGAAGATCAATGCGACGCTCAACGGATGCAGCGCCGTGCTGCTGGTTTCAGGACGCGTGCTCATCGCGCGCGGCAAGATGGCGGCGCATCGCGCGGTGATGTTGACCGCGCTCGGAACCTCTTCCCTTTTCCTCGTGTCGTATCTCTACTACCACTATCACGTCGGGTCCGTGCATTTTCGCGGCACAGGATGGATGCTGGTCCTCTATCGCGCCATCCTGATCTCGCACACCGCCCTGGCCGTGGTCATTGTGCCGATGGTGATCATGACGCTCACCCGCGCGTTGCGGGAGCAATTTGACCGGCATCGGGCCATCGCGCGCTGGACATTTCCGCTCTGGCTCTACGTCTCGGTGACAGGCGTGGTCGTCTACCTGATGCTGTATCAGATTTTTGTATAGACAATCTTCCGCCCGTAGAGACGATGACCCTCCCCGAAGCCTGCCCGATTCATCACATATTTTAGGTACGGGCGACACTGCCTCTGTCCCGCCCAATTCTGCTATAGTGAGCGTCTCGAAGGTCAACGTTCGCGCGAAGGAGCCCGCGTTCATGAAAAGCGTAAACAAAGTCATCCTGATCGGAAACCTTGGCAAGGATCCCGAAGTGAAGTACACGCAAGGCGGCATGCCGGTCGCCAAGTTCTCCATCGCCACCAACGAGCGCTTCAAAGACAAAGAAGGCAACTGGCAGGACCGCACCGAGTGGCACAACATCGTGGCCTTCCAGCGCCTGGCCGAGATTATCGGCCAATATCTGAAGAAGGGCGGCAAGTGTTATATCGAGGGCAGCCTGCGTACCGGTTCGTGGGACGACAAAGAAACTGGGAAGAAGATATACAAGACGGAGATTATCGCCAACGATCTCGTTCTGCTCAGCGGACGCGGCGAAGGCGGCGGTGGCGAGCACGCCGGCAGCTCGCGCGGAGCCTCGGCATCCGCGGGCGGGAACAACTTTGACCAGAGCGCGCCCGAACCCGAGCACGCCCCAGCCGGAAGTTCTCCGATTACGGATGAAGACATTCCGTTCTAGCAGGCTGCCGAAGAACTTAGGTTTCGTATGAGGGCATGGCTTTAGCAATGCCGCAAGTTCTTCGAAATCAGATGCCCTTTAGGGGCCCGGAATCGGAAATCGAGTTTTCCCGCACCCTGCTAGGACTCTCATCTTGAGGAGATCTATGCTTGCAGACCGAAATTGCGTCCCCTGCCGCGGCGGCGTACCGCCGCTGAAGGGAAACAAACTCAAGGAGATTCATCAGCAGTTGGCCGAACCTGCGCAGTGGAATATCGTCAACCAGCATCACCTCGTGCGCGCCTACAAGTTTCCCGATTTCAAGTCCGCCCTGGCTTTCGTGAACCGAGTCAGCGAGCTAGCCGAGGAGCAGGGGCATCATCCCGATATCCTGCTCGGATGGGGCAAAGTCGAGATCACCACCTGGACGCACGCGGTGGATGGCCTGACCGAGTCGGATTTCATCCTGGCAGCGAAGATTGACCAGCTGTCCTGACCACGCAGAACGCTAACACTGAAGGCTACGGGCAGGATGCCCGCATGCCTGCGCCTTGGCCTCGGCTTTGCCATTACTTCCACCCAAGCTTTGCGCGGCGGAATTCTCTTGTGATGCGCTGCAGTTGCACTGCGCGGAGAAGCGACCGCATCTATACCTTCAACCTCTCCGATTTTGTCCGCCTCCGCACCGCAGCTTGGGAACCGGATTTTGCGGCCGTACCAGGTCCCATGCAGGCGTGAGATCAGACTTTCACAGCGTACCGGATCGGCCCGGTTGGATAGATGCAAATCTCCTGTTGATCTCTTTAGCTGCAAATAACTTTCCTTTCTGCGGGCTGCACTCTTGCTTTCTCCAGATCTCTCAGATGTCTAAGTTTCTGAGGCGAGAATATTTATCAACGTCCTCGGGTGGGAAGCGAATTGGTAACTAAAGTGCTCTTACTACCCTGGATAGAAGTCTTGAGAGGCAGGAGAAGGTATGAGATCTGGCCGCATTCGTTGCTTTGCTCTTTCGTTTTTGCTTCTCCCGTTGCTGGTACTCGGCGCTTATGCCGGCACGATCACTCTGGGAACCGCCGGCAGCTATGCAGTGCTGGCTGGCTCGGCTGTGGACATTTATGGCCCAGCCACCCTGAGCGGAGACCTAGGTCTCTGGCCAGCTGCAAGTTCCTATATAACCGGCCTGACAAGCGTTACTTTCGCGAGCGGAACGGAGGATAACACGGACGCGATGACGGCTCAGGGTGATCTGACTACAGCATTCAACACAGCCGCAGGGCTGTCCGTCCCTCCGACTAACGCCTTGACTACTATCTCGGGTGCAACGACTCTTCCCCCCGGCGTATATTCAATTTCTAGTGCAGCTGCTCTGACGGGGACACTGACTCTCAAGGGTGGACCCGGTGCATTGTTCGTTTTTCAGAGTGGTGCGTTCACGACCGGAAGCGGAGCCAGCGCATTGACTGTTCTTTTTTTCAATACCACAACTGACTCGTACGGCTATGACCCGGACATCTTTTGGGAGACCGGCAGTTCCATGACTCTAGGTACGTACACCGCGCTCGAAGGAAATATTCTCGCGCTCACCAGCATCACCCTGGATCCCTACTCAACCATCACTTGCGGGAGTGCCTTAGCGAGAAATGGCGCAGTGACGCTGAGTGGTTATAATACAATTTCCGGTTGCGGCAGCGAGACGACAGTTCCAGAACCCGGTACCCTAGGCTTGCTGGGGAGTGGACTGGCAATTCTGGCCGGCGTAGCTCGTCGCAGGATGCGCATCTAGCGCATTCGGTGATCGTCTGGCCGGGCTGCAGCCGCCAAAACCATCGGCATAACGCGACGAACGCCCCACATATTTTATTTGTTTGTGCAAGATAGTGCACTCCGAAACTGTGCCGACCCCCTTGCAGGCCATCGGCGCCCCGCATATCCCAGAACCTGAAGCCGCGGGCGGCGCACCCGATCCTCACACCCAATTGTTCGTTGCTTAATGCGAAGGCCGCTTGCTTTCGATTACGTCCAGAAAATACTGGTGAATGCGGCGATCATCGCTCAATTCGGGATGGAACGTCGCCGCCAGCGTCCTGCCCTTGCGCACCAGAACCGGGTCTTTGCCTTCGGTCGCGATCACTTCCACGCCCGGGCCCACGCGTTCGATCTTGGGCGCGCGGATGAATACCATCTCGATCGGATCGTTAAGAAATCGCCCTTCGCGGATGGAGCTGTCGATCTGGCGGCCATAAGCATTACGGCGCACGGTGATGTCGAGCGCGCCCAGGCCGGCCTGCTTCGGATTCTCTACGTCTGTCGCCAGCAGGATGCATCCCGCGCACGTGCCAAACGTCGGCTTCGCGCGCACGAAATCCTTCAGCTTCGCGAATCCGTCTTCACCGAGCAGCTTGAGAAATGTCCCCGACTCGCCGCCGGGAATCACCAGGCCGTCGAGCTCTTTCAGTTGCTCCGGCTTTTTGACCAGGACAACTTCCGCGCCGAGTTCTTCGAGGCGGCGGCGGTGCGCATCGAAATCGCCCTGGAGCGCTAGGACTCCGATTTTCATTCCCATCCCCCAGCGACGGCCCAAACCTTAAACCACAAGGGGCACAGCGGAACACAGGGGAAACAGCCTTCCTCTGTGCACCTCTGTGCCCGCTGTGGTAAAGGATTTCCCGCTACCAGCCCCGCGTCTGCAACAAGTGGGCCTCATCGAGCGTAGACACGGCCAGCCCCTTCATAGCCCCTGCCAAATCCTCGCTGACTTCAAGTAACACTTTAGGATCCTTGAAGTGCGTCGCCGCCTGCACAATCGCTTTCGCGCGCTTCTCTGCTTCCGCGGGATCGGCGAATTCGGTCGAGTTCTTCATGAAGATGCCCGAGCCGACGAATACCGCCTCTGCTCCCAGTTGCATCACTAGCGACGCATCCGCCGGAGTCGCGATTCCTCCGGCGGAGAAATTCGGCACCGGCAGCTTGCCGTCACGCGCCACCATCTTCACCAGTTCGTAGGGCGCTCCGTGCTCCTTGGCCTTCGCATAGAGTTCTTCTTCTCCAAGGACGGTGAGAATCTTCATCTCCAGCACAATCTGGCGAATGTGCCGGACGGCGTGCACGACGTCTCCGGTGCCCGCTTCGCCCTTGGTGCGAATCATGGCTGCACCTTCGGCGATGCGCCGCAAAGCCTCACCCAGGTTGCGCGCGCCGCACACAAACGGCACGGCAAACGCGTGCTTGTCGACGTGATGCGCTTCGTCGGCGGGGGTTAGCACTTCGGACTCGTCAATGTAATCGACGCCCAGTTCTTGAAGTATTTGGGCTTCCGCAAAATGACCGATGCGGCACTTCGCCATGACGGGAATATCCACCACCGCCATGATTTCGCGAATTCTCTTCGGCGAGGCCATGCGCGCCACCCCGCCTTCGGCACGGATCTGCGCCGGAACGCGCTCCAGAGCCATCACCGCTACGGCCCCGGCTTTTTGCGCAATCTCCGCTTGCTTCGCGTCGGTGACGTCCATGATCACGCCGCCCTTGAGCATTTCGGCGAGCCCGGTCTTCAGGCGAAGGTTGGTGCTGTGTCCGTTGTTTTGCGACATAGGTCTACTCTCTTCCTATACTTTATTTTACAGCCCGTTAATGATTCGCGGTACCGTGATCGCGTCCTAATGGAGCGCCGGGCGTCCCCGCCCGGCTGGAGGGATGCCGCCGGGACGGGCGAGGACGCCCGTCGCTCCACTTGCTAGCGCTCCACAAATCTCGCAAACATGCGATGCGGATCGATCGCGATAAACAGACCCTGACTGCGCGCCAGCACTTCCCCTTTTTCGTTCAGGATCTCGGCCATATTGATGTGCTTCCGGCCCGTCACCTTGACCTCGCGCGACTCCACGCGCAGCGGCTGCTTCAGCGGCACGGGCTTCAGGTAGTTCACGGTCATCTCGGAGGTCACCGCGACCACGTGGCGCAGTTTGTTCACCTTGCCCATCGCTTCATCAAGGATGGTCGCGATGATGCCGCCGTGGGCGTGTCCCGGCGGTCCGGTGTAGCGCTTGCCCAGCCGGAATCGGCACACGAAACAGTCGCGCTCCTCGTCGTAGGTGAAGCGCAGCCGCATGCTGTCAGGGTTGTCCTTACCGCAGACGAAGCAGTAGTTCTTCTTCAGTTGTAGGTAGCGTGTGTCGTGTCCCGCTTCGTGCTTCTTACCAGCCATCGAAAGATTCTATCGCGAGTTGGCATCGGGACTGAAAGCGTATGAGATGGACGAGCAGCCGGACCATTTTCACAGATAACGGCATCTCCGCCGCCCTTAAGCGCGGACCAGGCTCTTCAGTGCTGGGTGGTTATGGATAATCAACATCGAGCCCCTGAGTTCCGCCATCTCATTTCTGCGGAACTCCGACAGCAGGCGGGTAATGGTTTCGCGGCTGGTGCCGATCAGTTGTGAGATTTCTTCATGGGTCATGGCCAGCCGGACGCGAACCGTTCCGTTGCTGACCTCGCCATCGGCGGCGGTTTCGAGCAGGAATCTGGCAAATCTCTCCGACACCGAGTGTGACAACCCGATCGTGCGCACCACGCCATAGGAATCGGAACAATCTCGGGCAAGATGCTGGGCAGCATGGAAAGAAGCGTCAGCGTGCTCGTTGAGGAAGCGCAGCATGTCTTCCCGCCCCACGAAGTTCAGTTGGCAGGGCTGCATGGTTTCGACTGTCAACTCGTACGGACCGCCGGTGACCACTGCGTGCAAGCCCAGAACTTCGCCGGGTTCGGCGATTCGCACAATCAGCGTTTTGCCATCGCGCGAGGTAGTGGAGAGCTTGGCGCGTCCCTGGCAGAGAATGAAAATTCCACAGGGACTTTGTCCCTCAACAAAAACCGCCGCGTGTTCAGGAAAAAGGGCGGCATGTTTTATTTTGTTGAAAGCCTCGATCGAGTCTTGGGCAAGGTCGCAGAAAAAATTGCGGTTACGCAGATGGCAACTAAGACAGCTTTCAACGCAGTTTAAGCCGGACATGCTCATTCGAGCTCCTCCATCTCCTCGCAGAAACACGCTTGCGCCGGGTTGGCGAGCAACGATTGACGAGCATCAATATTTGAATCTGATGGCTGGCCCGACCGCACGTTGCGGAAGATGATGACGGAGCGGTTGCACGCCGACTGCCGTTCCATTTCGGGTCTGAAACTCAATGCTTGCAGCATTCATCCCGTTCGCCGCTGCCAAGGCTGGCCGGAGGTCTGGCAAGGCTGCCGTAAGTTGGGCGACACTGGCAGCTTTCAGCGGTCAGCTCTCAGTAGAACCGATTCGTGGAGGAGGGGCGTCCTCTCCCGCTCGACGAGGCGCATTTCGGGTCAGGGTTCCTTCGGCTGCGCGGGGATTTCACTTCGTGAAGTTCCCACTTCGCTCAGGATAAGACTCCTTAGTAAGCGGTATTATACTGATTCTAAACTACTTATATCCATCTCAGTCTGGACGCTTGACAACCACCCGCCCACATTCCTATAATTAGCACTCGTGGACCTCAAGTGCTAACAGTCCTCAATTCTTGGGGAAACTCTGATTTTCGATTCACCCTACTTAACCACTCTTGAAAGGAGTACGCAACTATGGCAACCAAGTTTACCCCGCTGCATGACCGGATCCTGGTCCGTCGCGTGGAAGAAATCGATAGAACGCGCGGCGGGATCATTATTCCCGACTCCGCGAAGGAAAAGCCGCAGGAGGGAGAAGTCATCTCCACCGGCAAAGGCAAGATCAACGAAGAAGGCAAGGTCCGGCCGCTCGACGTGAAAGAAGGCGACCGCATTCTGTTCGGCAAATATTCCGGCAAC
>Ga0208191_1001614_pt1 | contig 10898 bp, 9 predicted proteins | sample June2015DPH_13_5_FD_184709 | JGI IMG/M metagenome (GOLD analysis project Ga0208191, IMG submission 184709) | Peatland microbial communities from SPRUCE experiment site at the Marcell Experimental Forest, Minnesota, USA - June2015DPH_13_40... | ecosystem: Environmental > Terrestrial > Soil >... | reverse complement strand
GACGAACGCCCAGCCAAAAGAAACCGATTCTATTCAGGCAGAAGCCTTAACGCGAACTGTGCCTCCCGCGCCGCCCGAAGCCCCACCCGACAAAGCCCCACTCCCCCACATCGATGCCAAGCGCGCCTTCCAGTACACGCGCGAGGTCACCGCCTTCGGCCCGCGCTACATGGGCAGCGAGAATCACAAGAAACTCGAGCGCTACATCATCGGACATCTTCAGGGTGATCAGGTCGAAGACGACGCCTTTACCGCCGACACCGTGGAAGGAAAGTTTCCCGTCCGCAACATCATCGCTAAATTTCCCGGCACAAAGGATGGCATCATCGTCATCATGGGTCACTACGACACCAACTACCCGCTGCGCAATATCGGATACGTCGGCGCCAATGACGGCGGGTCTTCCACTGCGATCCTGCTCGAATACGCCAACCAGTTGCGCGGCGGGGGAGCCGGTAAAAGGCGCGATGGCTACAGTGTCTGGCTCGTCTGGACCGATGGCGAAGAAGCGGTTAAGACATGGTCCGACACCGACAGTCTTTACGGCACCCGCCATCTAGCCGAGAAATGGGAAAAAGACGGCACGCTAAAGAAGATCAAAGCGCTCATGGTAATGGACATGATCGGCGATGCCGACCTGAACATCGACCGCGACACCAACAGCACACCTTGGTTGCTCGATCTGATTTACGCCGCCGCCGAGCGCATAGGCTACCAATCGCACTTCTACTCCCGCGAGGGCCCGATCGAAGACGATCACATCCCCTTCGTCAAGCGCGGCGTCCCCAGTGCCGACGTCATCGACCTCGATTACGGCTACAACAACGTCTTCCATCACACCGCGCAAGACACCATGGACAAGCTCAGCCCCAAAAGCCTGGAAATCGTAGGCGATACGATCCTCGGAACCATCCACATGCTCGACCAGCGCTAGCGCGGATCTAGCGCCAAACAAGGGCAAAGCGCTGCCGACCGAACGCCCGAAGTGACGCTACGACAGCGCTGCCCGTGCCAAGCTCAAACTGACTCCAGAATGAGTGACCGAAGCCAGGACTTCAAGTAATTGTTTAGGTACCCGAAAATAACAGAAACCCAGCGCTATTCTTTCCCCGCATTCCGAGCGTCCTCTGCGGTCAGATGCTTTTCCGGACGCAGCAACGGAAACAGAATCACATCGCGAATATTATGCGAGTCGGTGAACAGCATCGCCAGGCGATCTACTCCCAAGCCCACCCCGCCCGCCGGAGGCATGCCGTAACTCAGCGCGTTTATATAATTTTCGTCCATCTGGTGGGCTTCTTCGTCTCCGCGCTCGCGTTCTTTCAGTTGCGCTTCGAAGCGGCGCCGCTGATCTTCGGGATCGTTCAGTTCGCTGAAGCCGTTGGCGATTTCCATTTTCCCAGCGAATATCTCGAAGCGCTCGGTCCAGTCCGGCTCATCCGGCTTCTGCTTCGACAGCGGCGAGACTGCGGTGGGAAATTCGTAGATGATCGTCGGTTGCATCAAGTGTTCTTCCGCTATCGCCTCAAACAGATTCGCGATCGCCTTGCCCACCGGCGCCGCCGCATCGTAGCTCAAACTAATCCCCGCGCCGCGCACTCGCTCGACCAGCGCCTCGACCGGCTCGCGCGCCGCGAAGTCGTTGCGCTCGGGCTTTGTGCCCGCTTTCTCCGGCCAGAAGCGCACGATCGCCTCCCGCATCGTCATCCGCCGCCAGTTCGCATGCGACCAGTCAATCTCATGCTCGCCCCACTTCGTTTTCGTCCCGCCCGTCACTTCTTTCACAGCCTGCTCGATCGCGCCCTGCGTCGTGTCCAGAATGCCGAGATAATCCGTGTAAGCCTGATACGCCTCGAGCATGGTGAACTCAGGATTCCATCTCCACCCCAGCCCCTCGTTGCGGAAGTTGCGGTTGATCTCATAGACGCGATCGAATCCGCCCACCGTCAGCCGTTTCAAATAAAGTTCCGGAGCGATGCGCAGAAACAGATCCATATCGAGCGTGTTGTGATGCGTCTTAAAAGGACGCGCCACCGCCCCGCCCGCGATCGGCTGCATCATCGGCGTCTCGACTTCCATGAACCCCTGCGCGTCGAAGTACCGCCGCAACGATTGCACCAGCTTGCTGCGCTTCAAAAACACTTCGCGCACTTCCGGATTCATGACCAGATCGACATAGCGCTGCCGGTAGCGCAACTCAACGTCGGTGAGCCCGTGAAACTTTTCCGGCAACGGCAGCAGGTCTTTCGAAAGAAACGTCAATTCCTCAGCATGAATGCTGAGTTCGCCCGTGCGCGTGCGAAACAGATATCCGCGAACCCCGATGTGATCGCCCAGGTCAAGCAACTTCCACAGTTCGAATCCGGCATCGCCGACCGCGTCTTTCTTGACGTAGATCTGCAGCCGCTGCCCGTCCTGCTGCAAGTGCGCAAACCCGGCCTTGCCCATCAGCCGGATCGCCATGATGCGTCCCGCAACCCGCACCGTCACCCGCGGAGATTCCAGTTCCTCCGTCGTCTGCCCGCCATACTCGGCCAGAATCTGCGGCACGGTATGGCTGAAGTTGTACTTCCGCGGATAAGCCGGATGCCCGAGAGCCTCAATCTTCTTCAGCTTCTCGCGCCGGATTTCATAAATGTTTTCGTCGAGTGCCAAGGAGTGTCCTTGCCCAGTGAAAAGTTAAAGGCTGGAAGGAGCGATTATAAACAAGCGGTAGCCAAATGGAGTTCTCGCCGGGTAGCTTCCTGTTTACGTCCTGCGATACTAAACAAGTCTCGATTGAGGCAGGGACGAGAAGGGCACGACTTCCAGTCGTGCCACTAAGCCGAAGAAAGAAGTCCGGCTTCAGCCGCTGAGGGCCACGGGGCCAGCCTGAATCCGGGAAACGCCGGGAAGCCTTCTTGGGCTGGCGGCGAGGCTGAGTTCGCAACTAAACAAAGTCCCGAACGGGACATGGCGTGGTATCCCACCCTTGCGCACAGGACGCGCAAGGATGGGGTACCCGGCCGACACGGTTATCTAAAATCAGCCTAGCGCAAACCGTACTGGAACATGATGGTCGACCCGTCGTTCAGCGTGATTGTGTACATATAGGTGCTGCCCGCCGTCAGATTTGCCGTGGTGATGTTGAAGATCCACTGCAGACCAGTCGGATCCCACCGAAAGGCCATATCGGGAACGTTCGTGTCCACGACGTCTTCCACACTTTTCGTGACCGTTCCTGACTGTACTCCCGTGAGAAAGAAACTGGAGACGACTCCGGGCGTTCCGATGGAGACGCCGTTGGCATCGCACACGCTGAATTTGGCAGGCACCGTCCTGCCCTGTTTGTAGACGCTCGAACCATCGGCGTTTATGGGCGGAAGAATCTGATGTCCAGCACCTCCGTTGCATAGGGTGCCCGCTGGTTCGTACTGCACGAGCTGGCTTAGCACTGTCGAGGCGCCGCCGCTGAAATTCGAGTCGCCCGAATACGTCGCCGTTATCGAATGAGAACCCACGGCGAAGGAGGAGGTCGAGAACGTCGCTTGCCCAGCGGCGTTGATTGCCACCGTTGCCAAGACGGTTGCGCCGTCTTTAAAGGTGACGCTCCCCGTCGGGATTTCAATGACGGCGGCGCTCACAGTCGCAGTGAGGGTCACCGAACTATTGAGAATGGACGGATTCGCCGAAGATCTGACGGCCGTTGTTGTCGAAGCCGAGTTCACCGTGACGCTCCCCGCTGCGTAGCTGATGGTGTAGTTGCTGTCCACCGCGCCTGAGCAGCTGCTGGGGTACGTGCCCACCGGGCTGGTGTTAGTCGCTTTGGTTGTGCAGATTGGTTGCGCGGTGAGGTTCGCGAACGTGTCCCCATTCACAAACCCGCTGTAGCTCGGGTTGATGGCCGGCACGGACCCGCCGTAGGTCATCGTGCCACTGCCGGCGGTGATGGTCAGCGTCGGGGGAGGCCCAATCTTTGCCACAAAAGCGTTATAGTTGCCGCCATTGGTTGGCTGGATGGCATTGACGACGGGGAAGTTGGTGGAATCAGTCGCGCCCGTCACGTAGGCGTTGCCGGAGGAGTCCACGGCAATGCCGGAGCCCACGTCGTCGCTGCTCCCGCCCAAGTAGGTGGAGTAGACCAGCGCGCTCCCTGCGGCGTTGACCTCGGCCACAAAGGCGTCACGGCCGCCGCCACTGGTTGGCTGGATGGCGTTGACGACGGGGAAGCTGGTGCTACTGGTTATGCCCGTCACGTAGGCGTTGCCGGAGGAGTCCACGGCAATGCCGTGGCCGTAGTCGGGGCTGCTGCCACCTAGGTAGGTGGAGTAGACCAGCGCACTGCCTGCGGCGTTGATCTTGGCCACATAGGCGTTCTGGCTGCCGGCCAGGGTTGACTGGATGGCGCTTGAGCTGGCGCCCGGAAAGTTGGTGCTAAGGGTCACGCCCGTCACGTAGGCGTTGCCGGAGGAGTCCACGGCAATGCCGTAGCCCTGGTCGGCGGCGGTGACGTAGTTGTTGCTGCCGCCCAAGTAGGTGGAGTAAACCAGCGCGCTGCCTGCGGCGTTGATCTTGGCCACAAAGGTGTTCCAGTAGCCGCCATTGGCTGACTGGATGGCGTTGACGACGGGGAAGTTGGTGGATTCAGTCTCGCCGGTCACGTAGGCGTTGCCGGAGGAGTCCACGGCAATGGCACTGCCGTTGTCGCCGCCGCCGGGCGCCCCGCTTGCGCCGTTGCCGCCGAGGTACGTGGAGTAAACCAACGCGCTGCCGGCGGCATTGATCTTGATCACATAGGCGTTCTGGATGCTGCCGCTAAAGGTTGGCTGAATCGTGCTTGAGCTGGCGCCGGGGAAGCTGGTGCTACTGGTTATGCCCGTCACGTAGGCGTTGCCGGAGGAGTCCAAGGCAATGCCCTCGCCCTCGTCCTCCGTGTTGCTGCCGCCCAAGTAGGTGGAGTAGACCAGCGCGCTGCCTGCGGCGTTGACCTTGGCCACAAAGCTGGCAGAGTAGCCGCCATTGGTTGACTGGATGGCGTTGACGACGGGGAAGTTGGCGGATTCAGTCTGGCCGGTCACGTAGGCGTTGCCGGCGGAGTCCACGGCAATGGCATTGCCACCGTCGTTGCCGCCGCCCAGATAGGTGGAGTAAACCAGCGCGCTGCCTGCGGCATTAATCTTGGCTACAAAGGCATTCTGGCCGCCTGCCAAGGTTGACTGGATGGCGCTTGAGCTGGCGCCGGGGAAGTTGGCGCTACTCGTTGCGCCGGTCACGTAGGCGTTGCCGGCGGAGTCCACCGCAATGGCGCCGCCACCGTCGTTGCCGCTGCCGCCCAGATAAGTGGAGTAGACGAGGACCGGGTCGATCACCAACGACGTGCTCGCATCATAAGCACCCACGGCAAAACCCGCCCGATGCGCGCCCTTCAGCACATAGCTGCCCGAGATCTCTCGTCGCGCACCACTCACATCCTGGTAGACCCGCGGCTTCTCAAACCGAACTTCCGTCTCTTTTACTCGGAGGACGAGGCGGCCCTGAGCGTCGAGAAGTAATTTCTCCGCGCCAGCGAAATTCAAAACAATGGACCTCGGGTTGGCGCCTGGAGCAACGACGAAATCATGTTCCAGTTGGCGCTGATTCCCGTAGTACACCACGTCCACGCCAGGATAAACCTCGCGGTAGCGCACCTTCCCGTACGTCGGCACGTTCGTTTGCCACTTCTTGGGGTCGTTGCGGACGAAGTAGTTGGCCTGGCCCGGCAACTGGTCCAGTCCTTCCCCCGCGGCATGGTTCTTTTCTGCAACAAGCCTCATACGCACGACTGCGGGCGGGCCCACAGGGTCACGTTCAGGCGCGATAGCGGCGGTTGACAAAGCTGCCGGCCGAAGCGCGCCGCGCTTGGAATTGCTCCCGTGCAAGACCAGCACGGCCTCGCCGCCGCGAGTCAGAAATAGCGTGTATCCACGCCCCCTAGAGAGAAACTTTACTTGGGGGTCGGTCTGGCCCTGGTTGGCCTCAAAACTCAGTGGGAGCGCGCCGTACGCCTTCACAATTTGTGGCGTCGCCGCGCCCGGGCGTTCAGGCGTGCTGGGTGGTCCGCTCGCGGGCGAGAGTTGCGTCCGATTCTGTGCAAAGACTGTAGTGGTTCCAACTAGCAGAAAAGCTACCAGGAAAAACATCCCCGCGTGTCCGGCCTTCATAGTCTTGTTGCGGCTTGACATGTTCCGCCTCCTCTTTTTTGAATTTGCCTGATATTGCAGGGGTCTGGCCGCCCCCAACGGCGGCCTGCAGCGTGGGGAAAGGGGCTGCGGACAAAACTTGTACGCCAAATTCCTACGAGGCGTCAGTGATCGAAATCACTAAGACATGTGACGTTAAGGCGGGCAGCGCCCGTCTCGCGGTTTTCGAGCCTTGGGACGCTGCGGATCCTCACACCAGGAATCTGAGGTCCGATTTTTTCATCACAACCGGCCCGTGATCCCCATCACAGACGACCAACCCCACCAAGTGTGACAATGTCCACTGAATTGGGGCAGCGAAAAGTGTGCCGGTCTCCCAAGACGGCCCTCGAAGCTGCCCCAAAGCCGTTTTCAGCGCTCTTTGACAACGTAAGTCATTGATTTTGGAAGACTTTACCCGCAACCCCTTTAAACTCAAAGATCTAGCGGGGAATTCTTCCTAACTCCATGATTCCAAACGGCAGGGGGGAGGGGGGGTACCCCCCATTGGCAATCTTTGCCAACCCAGCGCGGGGGCCGAGGAAGCTCGATTTGGGGGTCGGACCCTCAAGTGCCGAATCTCTCCGCGGCGCGGGCCCTGGCCTTGGCGGCTTCTTCTTCCCGGTTCTTCGGCGGCGCGTTCGTGTCGAGCGCATGGAGAAGACGAGCCGAGACGCCGGCGATTTCATCGATCGCGGAGAGGAACGCAGCTTCATTCGCCTTCGACGGCTTGTTGAAACCCGTGATTTTTCTCACGAACTGAAGCGAAGCCGCTCGCACCTCTTCGTCGGTAACGGGCGGATCGAAGTTGAAGAGGGTTTTGATATTCCGGCACATACAGCACAACCTCCCAGCGTGACCATTTTCTCACGGGCGCTGGGTGAGCGACTCCTTCCAGGAATTGTCATCCCGACCCTGAGCGCAGCCGAAGGGGAGGGATCTGCATCTTGCGGCAAACTGCAGATCCCTCGCTTCGCTCGGGATGACAAAATGGGTTGCGGTTATGTCTGTACCATGGTACATTGGTACCATGATGAATGAAGCAAAGATCAACGAAGCGAAGATCAACGAATCGCAACTCCTCATCGAACGTGTCCAGACCGGCGTCCGCATGGAAAAACGCCTCCTCAAAGTTCTCAAGGCGCTCGCCGAATATCACGACCTGTCCCTCGGAGACCTGCTCGAAGGCATCGTGCTCCACGCCTTCGACGGCAAGACTCCGTTCAGCGCCTCATCCCTCAAGCGCATTCACGACCTGAAAAAGTTCTACGCCCTCGATCTCGATTCCAGCGCCAGCCACCGCCTCACCGAGATAAAGCGCAGACCCGCAGGAAAGAAGGCCGCCTCAGGGAAGATAACCACAGGGAAGAAAAAATGAATGGCGACCGCCAGCGCGCGGCCTGTGACCGGCTCCATCTGATTGAGGAGTTCGAACCGGACCAGGTTTCCGGATTCCGGTCACTCCCGACCACGCCTGGCGCGATCCGCGTCCGTGATATCACACGTCAGTGTTTAGTTGTCCTTGAAGCCGCGGCGCTTCGGCGTTAGTATTCAAATTCGCTGTCATCGCGACTGCTTCGAGGGCTCATGCCGCAAAATTACGTTCCCATCTTCCTCTTCCTCGCCGTCGTCGGCATCCTTATTCCAGTCACGCTGGTGGTAGCCAGAATCATCCGCACCCAAAGTCCCAACCGCGTGAAGCTGATGCCCTACGAGTGCGGCATCGATCCCTACGACAGCGCGCGCGGACGCTACACGATTCGCTTTTACATCATCGCCATACTGTTCGTGGTCTTCGAAGTGGAAACGATTTTCCTGTTTCCCTGGGCGGTGAAGTTCAAGGCCCTCGGCATCTTCGGGCTGAGCGAGATGCTGGTTTTTCTCGGCATCCTGATCGTCGGCTACGTATGGATCTGGAAGAAGGGCGCGCTCGAATGGGTGTAAGTTCGACGCGCCCAAATCCCGCTGCTTCCGAGGAGACCTTCAGCGCGAGCCGCTGGACCGCGGGGAACCTGTGGTTCCCGACGCGCATCGTGGTCAGCCCGCTGCGCGTGAGCCGCGTGAAGAGGCGTCTCGTCGGCAGCAACGAGGAGAGCATCGCGATTTCCCAGGTAGCTTCGGTGAAGATCTCGACGGGAATCCTGTGGTCGGACATTCGGATCGAGTCCACCGGAGGCACCGATCCGATCACCAGTCACGGTCACCGCAAAGCCGACGCGTTGCGCATCCGCGACTTGATCGAAAGCTTTCAGGCGGCCCGGCACTAGCGCACCAGTGAATGTGACCATGGTCGTTCTGATGACGGGCATTGTTTTGACGGGCATGTGATGTCGGTCATTGACGGTGACGCAACCAGATGTTAGAAGTGAAAGTTTCCTAATACTTGCGCGGCTTTTGTAACGACAGACCCTAGCATGGCCGAGGAAGTCAAAACGCCTGCTCCACCACCGCCGCCCCAACCCCAGCCGGCCAAAACCGGGCCGTCTGGGGGCCCGGAAGGTGAGAAGAAGCCGACGGCGGCGGAAACCCCTCCCGCAGCAGCGGCGTCTGGCGCGCCTGCAAAGCCTGCCGCGCCTGCGAAGCCGGCGGCTCCGGCCAAGCCCGCTGGTCCCGTCCCGGTGCCGTGGACCTCGCCGCTGGTTGAAAAATACCGGAGCCAGTACGGTTCGGGCGTTGACGCGCAGACTTATCTTGGACAGAACTACCTTACCGTTGACCGGTCGCTGATCCCCGACATCCTGCGCCTGCTGCGCGACGAAGAACAATTTGACTACTGCGTCGATATCACGGCAGTGCATTATCCGAAGCGCGAGAAACAATTCGACGTGGTATGGATCCTCTATTCTTTCCCGCGCAACGAGCGTGTGCGCGTGAAAACGCAGATTGCCGATGGTGCTTCGATCGCGTCCAGCGTCTCGATTTGGGCGACCGCCAATTGGCTGGAGCGTGAGGTCTACGATATGTTCGGCATCCAGTTCGACGGCCATCCCGACCTGAAGCGTATTCTGCTGCCCGACGGCTGGAAAGGGTTCCCGCTGCGCAAGGACTACGGCATCCTGCAGCAAGACAAAGAATGGGTGCAGATCAATCTCGGAATCGAGAGCGGACAATGAGCGACCGCACGAACGACGTCTCGGATCGCTCGCTTTCCCACCTCGATCTCGAACCTCGCGAGAAGCCGTATCTCGATTCGAACGAACTGATCATCAACATGGGGCCGCAGCATCCGGCGACGCACGGCGTGCTACGCGTCATCCTGAAGCTCGACGGCGAAAAAGTTCTCGGCACCGAATGCGTGATCGGATACCTGCACCGCGGCGTGGAAAAAATCGCCGAGAACCGCACCTACACGATGTTCAATCCCTATGTAGACCGGATGGACTATTGCGCCGCCGTCTCAAATGGGCTCGGGTACTGCGAAGCGGTCGAGAAGTTGATGAATGTGGAGGCGCCGGCGAGAGCCAAATATATTCGGGTGATCCTGACCGAACTGAACCGCATCGCCAGCCACCAGCTTTGGCTGGGGACGCATGCGCTCGATATCGGGGCGATGACGCCGCTGTTCTATACGTTCCGAGATCGCGAGGAGATCCTGAAGATTTTCGAAAGGTACTGCGGCGCGCGCCTGACCACGCATGCCTTCCGCATCGGCGGCTGCCAGTATGAGACGTACGCCGGCTTCGAAAAAGACGTAAAGAATTTCCTGGCCTTCTTCGCACCGAAGATCGACGAATATGAAGCGCTGCTCACCACTAACCGCATCTGGCTGGAGCGCACAAGGAATGTCGGCGTGATCTCGGGCGCCGATTGCATTGCGCTCGGCGTAACCGGACCGGTGCTGCGCGCCAGCGGCGTGAAGTGGGATCTGCGCAAAGCCCAGCCCTACGCGGCCTACTCCGAATTCGATTTCGAAATTCCGATCGGCACAAACGGCGACACCTACGACCGATACCTGGTCCGCATGCAAGAAATGCGCCAGTCGATGCGCATCATCGAGCAAGCGGTCGACGGCATTCCCGAAGGCCCGATCATGGGCAAAGTGCCCAAGGTGATCAAGCCGCCGGTGGGCGAAATCTATCATTCGATCGAAGCGCCGAAAGGTGAGCTCGGATACTTCATCGTCAGCGACGGCTCGACGCAGCCCTACCGCTTGCGCGTGCGCCCGCCATCGTTCGTCAATTTGCAGGCGCTCGACCTTATGGTGCGCGGCCTGCTTGTTGCCGACGTGATCGCCGTCATCGGCACGATTGACATCGTGCTCGGCGAGGTGGACCGCTGATGCCCAATTTCATCATGTCGTATCTCGACCCCAAGGTGACGGTGACGCCGGGCTCTGCGGGGAACCAGTTCTGGGCGCTGATCTACGTGCTCATCATTTTCGCGGGAGTATCGGTGGCCGTGATTTGCATGAACTGGATTGAGCGCAAGGCGCTGGCGCACTTCCAGGTTCGCCTCGGCCCCATGCGTGTGGGACCGCACGGATTGCTGCAGCCCATCGCCGACGCGCTCAAGCTGATGCTCAAAGAAGACATCATCCCCGCCGAAGCCGACCAGTTTGTTTTCTGGGTCGCGCCGCTCATCGGACTGCTTGCGGCATTCACGGTTTATACCGTGATTCCGTTCGGCCCTTCGCAGGCGGTGAGCGACATGAACATCGGCATCTTATTTATGCTCGGTGTCTCGTCGCTTGGCGTGCTCGGC
>Ga0208191_1001609_pt1 | contig 10920 bp, 7 predicted proteins | sample June2015DPH_13_5_FD_184709 | JGI IMG/M metagenome (GOLD analysis project Ga0208191, IMG submission 184709) | Peatland microbial communities from SPRUCE experiment site at the Marcell Experimental Forest, Minnesota, USA - June2015DPH_13_40... | ecosystem: Environmental > Terrestrial > Soil >... | reverse complement strand
CTCGAAGGCAATAATCTGCTGGGTGCGCAGTGCGATGCGCGCGGCTTCTTCGGTGGGCAGGGCGAGTGCTTCGTCGTAGGCGTCGGTGTGCAGCGACTGTGTGCCGCCGAGCACCGCCGCCAGTGCCTGCAGGGCGACGCGCGCGATGTTGTTCATCGGTTGCTGCGCGGGCAGCGAGACGCCGGCGGTTTGGGTGTGGAAACGCATCAGGCGGGTTCGGTCGTTTTTCGCGCCGAAGCGGTCCTTCATCAGGCGATACCAGATCTTGCGCGCGGCGCGATATTTGGCGATCTCTTCGAAGAAATCGTTGTGCGCGTTGAAAAAAAAGCTGAGGCGCTGGCCGAAGTCGTCGACGTCGAGGCCGCGGCGGCGCGCCCACTCGACGTATTCGACGCCGTCATAGATGGTGAAAGCGAGTTCCTGCAGCGCTGTGGAGCCGGCTTCACGAATGTGGTAACCGCTGATGGAGATGGTATTGAAGCGCGGCGTAAACTTCGATCCGAACTCGAAGGTGTCAATCACCAGTCGCATCGAGGGCGCGGGCGGGTAGATGTACTCCTTCTGCGCGATGTATTCCTTAAGGATGTCGTTCTGGATGGTGCCGGAGATTTTCTTCCAGTCGGCGCCTTGCTTTTCTGCCACGACCAGGTACATGGCCCAGAGCACGCTGGCCGGCGAATTGATGGTCATCGAGGTGGTGATTTTGTCCAGGCTGATGCCGTCGAAGAGGATCTCCATATCTTCAAGCGAGTCGATGGCCACACCGCACTTGCCGACTTCGCCTTCGCTGGCCGGGTGATCGGAGTCGTAGCCCATGAGCGTGGGCAGATCGAAGGCAACGGAGAGCCCGCCGCCGCCGCTTTCGAGGAGATATTTGTAGCGCTGGTTGGTTTCTTCGGGTGAAGCGAAACCGGAGAACATGCGCATCGTCCAGAGCTTGCCGCGATAGCCGGTCGAGTGAATGCCGCGCGTATAGGGCGATTGGCCGGGATAGCCGAGGTATTGATCGTAGTTCCAGTCGGCGGGGAGATCGGCCTGGGTGTAGAGGCGGCGGATCGGGGTGTTCGAGATGGTGCTGAAGCGGGCGTGGCCGTGCTCGTCGAGATTGGTGCCGGTGGGAGCCCCAATCGGCTTTTCGGGAGCCTTGTCGAGCGTCGGGGCGAGCGTGTTTTCAGCCCATTGCTGTTCGCTGGCGGATGGGTCGCGTCCGGCGAAAACGTCCGTTACTGGTGACTCCGCAACCCTCGGTTTGTTCGGCTGGTTTGGCGCCATGCCTACTCCACTTCAACTCCTGATATGCCTCGATTAGTGTGCCACCTGCCTGGCGAGCGTGTACATCAAGTTCAATATTTATTCTACTGTTTGCGCCGAGAATGCGTCGATGAGAAGTTTGCGGTTGTTGTCGATTCCTCGAGGATGCGTTGGTAATACGCTTCGGTTTCATCGATCATTCTGCCGACCAGGAATCGCTCGATGGCGGTGCGGTGTCCTGCTTGCGCGAGTTGCTGCCTCAAGCTCGTATCGCGGACCATCTGCATGATCAGCCTGGCCAGAGCTGGGATGTCGCCGGCCGGGAATAGGAGCCCATCCTTGCCGTGAGTGATGATCTCTGGAACGCCTCCGGCATTGGCGGCGATCACGGGAACATGAGAGAGCATGGCTTCGATGATCGATAGTCCCAGAGGTTCACGGTGCGAGGGCAGCAGCATGACGTCCGTTGCAGCGAGCACGACTGGGATGTTCGACTGATAGCCGCAGAACGTCACCTTCCGGCTTAGCCCGAGGGATTCGGCAAGGCGTTCGAGGCTGGCGCGCTCTTTGCCTTCGCCGACGATCAGGCAGCGGTACCGAAGGTCTGGCGGAAGCAGCCGCAGTGCGTGGAGCAGGTCAAACTGACCTTTTGCTTTCGAGATCCGGCTGATCTGGCTGAGCACGATTTCATCGGCGCCCACGCTGAATGCGGAGCGGAAACGCGCCGCCTCGGCGTGGGCAATCCCTTCGAACCGGCTCGGGTCGACTCCATTGCGGATCGTACGTATGCGTTCGGGTGGAACATGGAAGCGGGCGATGAAAACCCGCTGCAGGTAGTCGCTGACGGCGATGAGGCGGCGGAATGCTCTGCCGTGCGATTTCTTGAATGGAGTGCTGTGCCAGGGGTCGTGGACGGTGACGACGTAAGGGATGTGTTTCCTTCGGCAGAGTAGTTCGGCAAAGTAGCCTGCGGTCCGGTGGTGTGCGTGAATGACTTCGATTCGATGTTCGGCGACAATCTCCGCCAGGCGGCGATAGGTTTTGAGCTTGTCGAGCGGGTTGATGGTTTGGAAGGATAGCTCGAAATGTGCAGAGGCACCGTCCCTGAGACCGGGGCGGCATCCGTCATCTGCCTTGCCGGTTACAAAGACGATGGAGTGGCCCTTCGCGGCTAGGCCCTTGATCAAGTCTCGGGCGTGGGTTTCGGCGCCGCCCGCTCTGCCTCCGCGCCAGCGGTGCGAAAACAATATGAGGACATTCATCGCGAGTCACGGTCGGGTTCGCTCGTATCAGCTCTTCCCACTCGGATTCTGTTGCATCTGTGTCGGCGTTGTATCGGTGCGCCGAACCTGATCCGCTCGAACCTTTCGTATACAGCCGCAGTATGGCTCTACTGTTGCGGTTGGGCCGGAGGGTTCGCCGGCGTTGGCTGGTCGATTGGCCGCGCCGCCACGTGCGGAATGTTCGGCGTGTGCGTGACCTGGCCGCGCTCAGCGTCGGCGATCAGGATACCGGCGTGATCGAGCAGCAGACCGATGGCCCGATCCAGTTCGACTTCAGCCTTTTCGTACAGGGCTTTGGCCGAAACGAGCGTAACTTCAGCCTGGGTCATGGCTGCCTGGTTCTGCAACACCAGAGTGGACGTGGATGCGCCGAGCGCGTACTTCTTTTGTTCGGCGTCGAGAGACTGGCGCGCCAGATCCACCGCCGCCTGGGCGGAAGCGACGCTCGCGCGATTCTGCTGTACGCCAAACTGCGCGTTGCGCACCTCGATGCGCACCTGGTTCTCGATCTGCTGAATCCGCAACTGCGCTTGCCGGTACTCAAATTCCGAGCGCACCTGCGTGGCCTGCCCGGCGCGGTTACGGAGTGGAATGTTGAGACTCACGCCTATCCCTTTGTCGGGCGCAGTGGAATTGACCAGTTGGTTCAATGTTGCACTGTAAGAGACGGGAGGCGGGGCCGTGTAGTTCGGTATACCGCAGAATGCCGGTTCCTGATTGCAAACGTAGCCAATATTCGCATTGCCGCCCAGGCCTGCGCCGCCATAGTAGGCAAACAGGTCAACCGACGGTAGTAGAGCGCTGCGGATTGCTTTGTTGCTGATTTCGGTATTAGAAAGGTTGATCCGCTGTTCCGCGAGTTCGGGGCGATGACTAAGCGCATCGTTCACTAAGTCCTGGGTGGGGACGATCGGTTCCTGCGCGGGCAGTTCCATGGTTGAGGTGGGAATGACTTCGGCGTCGGCCAGTGTGGGGTCGACGAGTGTGCGGCTGAGAGCATTCTTCATTAGGAGTTGCTGCAGTTCAAGATTGGTCAACGCTAAGGTCAGGGTCTGCTGATTGCTGGCAACTGTGCTCTGCGCCCGGACAACTTCGATCGGCGCGAGGGTCCCGATCTCCACCTGCTTCTGGTTGTCCGAGAGGGTCTTCTGAGCGAAGGCCAGTTGCTCCTTTTGAACTCGGACGTTCTCGTAGGCGTATACCAGGTCCCAATACATATTTTCGATTTGGTCAACGGTGGTCGTGATTTGCAGGCGGAAGGCAACATCCGAAATTTCACGATTGTTCTTTGCAATTTGAATGAAGCGAGTGTTCGGGGCGAATCCGAAGCCCTGCAGTAGGTGCTGTGTCAACTTAAACTGAAAATTGGAGCTTAGGGCCGGAGTCAGTTCATTAAACTCATTATTGGAAGCTATCCGGTTGTTGTTGAAGGCGACCGCCATATTCGTGCCCCACTGGAATCCCTGGGTGTAAGCGAAATTGGCCGTGGTCGTGTTCTGGCTGTTGCCGCAAAAGGGGCTGCTGCAGTTGATCCCCTCGTGATCGATTTGCAGTGTGCCCGTGAGAATGGGATCGAAACTAGTAATGAGCGGGCCGCTGCCGAGAGTTGATACGACCAGGCCTCCCGCGCCGGTGCCGGCGCCGCCGGCCGCGACCGATGTTCCGCCCTGGCCCGAGCCGACTTGCGCGCCGAGTCCGCCCACGCCGCCGCCGGGCGTGTTCTGCACGACACCGCTATTAACTCCGAGAATGCTGGAGCCGGCTTTTGCCCGCCAGACGTCGGTATCAGCGATGTTCAGGTTGTAGCGGGCGATTGCGATATCGAGATTGTTTTCGAGCGCCAGCGCGACCGCGTCGTTCATCGAGATATAAAGTTTGCCGTCGTGCAGGAACTGGTCGATGCGCGGCGTGTTGGCCAGGTTCGGCGGCGCTACGTGGCGCGCAGTGTAGGGCGCGAGCGGGTTGGGGAAATGCGACTGCGGGTGCGCGTACTCCTGCACGTCAAAGGGCTGCGACGATGACGACACCGCCTGTTGGGCCGGCATCTGCGCCGACGGCGCACTGGGCACGGGCGAGGCATCCTGCGCCCACCCGGCAGGTACCATGATTCCTGCAAGGAAGACGGCGGCAAGGAAAAGGAAAAGGACGACGGCGGCCCGCTGAAATGCAGTCAACACGGTAGAACGTTGCATTCGCATCATCTCCATTGGTCATACATAAGTGACCATACTTAAGTGACCACACTCAAGCAATCCGACTCGAGAGGAACGGACGTAGTGGTCTGCAGTTTTACTAACCCTTTGCTAATACGTAGAACGACAGGCAAGAGTTCCTTGCAATCTTCTCTTTGCAGTTCTCTTCTTGCAATGGGGAAAGGCAATCTTTTCTATTTCCATTTCCATTTCCATTGATCGTGAATAAATTGATCGTAAGTGAAATAGTATAGCTGACGCGCCGTCGCACTCTCCATGACGGCGGCGGCAAAACTTTGTAAATGGTTGCGATGATGCTCAGGCAGCTTAGGACTCGAAAAAGAACGTGCGCAATCTCAGACTGATCCTTTCTTATGACGGCGCCGAGTTTGCCGGCTGGCAGGTGCAGCCCGGCCGGACGACGGTGCAAGGCGCGCTGGCCTCCGCCATTGGACGATTGAGCGGGGAAAATATACTGCCCCAGGGTTCCGGCCGGACCGACGCGGGTGTGCACGCACTGGCCCAGGTGGCAAGCTTTGCGACCGCGTCGGCGATTCCGGTCGAAAACTGGCTGCGGGCGCTGAACGACATTCTGCCGGCTTCGATCCGCGTGCTGGAGGTGACAGAGGCCGCCCCCGGGTTCCACGCGCGCAAGTCGGCGCTCGCCAAGACTTATCGCTATCGCATTCACCGCGGAGCGATCTGTCCGCCGTTTCTGGCGAGGTACGTTTGGCATTATCCTTATCCGCTGGAGGAATCGGCGATGGTTGCCGCCGCTGGCGTGGTCGTCGGCGAGCACGATTTCACATCGTTCGCGGCAGTGGATCCGGAGCGCGTGGAACGGATGGCGGCCGGCGAAAATCTTAACCACCAAGGACGCTCTGGAAGGACTGTGAGCAATGTTCGGACGAGCAACGTGCGGACGATCTTCTCTTCCAGCTGGACGCGCGAAGGCGACGAATTGATCTATAGGGTTCGCGGCAGCGGATTTCTTCATCACATGGTGCGCAACCTGGTCGGCACATTCCTGCAAATGGGGAAGGGAACCGTGAGCCTGGAAGATTTCGGCCGCATCCTCGACGCGCGGGCGCGCACTGCGGCCGGCCCGACCGCGCCCGCCAGCGGGCTATATCTGGTCGAGGTGGAATACTGACGCGAACACCTGCCCAACTATTTGTCATCCTGAGCGAAGCGAAGGACCTATGCATTTACTCGCAGCGCCGGAATGCATGGGTCCTTCGCTTCGCTCAGGATGACACTTCAGGATGTAGATAAACGCTGTGGCGCGCCCGTACCATCCCGCGTACACTTCTTCGCAGATGGCGACCAACGTCGAATTCACCGTCTCCCGCATCGCTTCCGTGAACCCGGCGACGGGTGAAGTTCTGGGCGAACTGGACAGTGCCGGTTCGACCGAAGTGCGCGCGGCGGTGGCCCGGGCGCGCGCCGCACAGCCGGACTGGAATGCCTGGGGCATCCGCAATCGCGTCCAGGTATTGCGTCGCTTCCAGCAGATTCTTCTCGCGCATAAAACCGACATCGCGCGACGCATCATGCAGGAAGCCGGCAAGCCTTCGGTCGAAGCGCTCGTCACCGAAGTTCTGGTCGTGCTCGACGCGACGCGATTCCTGATCGACAGCGCATTTGCGATCCTGCGCGAAGAAAAGCTGCCGCACGGAAATCTCGCGATGAAGACAAAGTCGGGGCGCATTCTGCACCAGCCGTATGGCGTGGTCGGAATCATCTCGCCGTGGAATTATCCTTTCTCGATTCCGGCGACTGAGGCTATGGCGGCTCTGGTGGCGGGCAATGCCGTAGTGCTCAAGCCCTCCGAATTGACCCCGCTGATCGCGCTCAAACTACAGGCGCTGCTGCGCGAGGCCGGAGTTCCCGACGATGTCTTCCAGGTGCTCCCGGGCGGAGGCGAGACTGGCGCGGCGCTGGTGAAAAGCGAGATCGACAAGCTGGTCTTCACCGGCAGCGTCGCCACAGGCCGCCGAATCGCACAGATCGCCGCCGAACGCCTGCTTCCGGTGGTGCTGGAACTGGGCGGCAAGGACCCGATGATTGTTCTCGAAGACGCCGATGTCGATGTCGCATCGAGCGGCGCCGTCTGGGGAGCTTTCGTCAACGCGGGGCAGACCTGCTTGTCGGTCGAACGCTGCTACGTGCATCGGAGTTTGTATGCCGCCTTCCTCGATGCCTGCTCCGAGAAGGCGCGCAAGCTGCGCGTCGGCAATGGTATGGATCCGGAAACCGAAATTGGCCCCATGATCGACGAGCGGCAAGTGCGTGTGGTGGAATTGCAGGTGGAGGATGCGAAGCAGCGCGGTGCCCGCGTGCTGGTTGGGGGCACGCGATTGCGCGAGCTCGGCCCAACATTTTTTGCGCCCACCGTGCTGGCCGGAGTGGATCACCGCATGCGCGTGATGCAGGAAGAAACCTTCGGCCCGGTGCTGCCGATTGCGGCTTTCGCCGACGATGCCGAGGCGGTGCGCCTGGCCAACGATTCCAACTACGGACTGGCCGCCAGCGTTTGGACGCGCAATCGCGCCCGCGGCGAGCGACTGGCTCGCCGGATCGATGCGGGCACGGTGATGGTGAACGATGCCGTGTCGTGTTTCAGCATCAGCGAAGCTCCACACGGCGGCGTGAAGGCAAGTGGCATTGGGCGCACGCACGGGCGCTGGGGTCTGGAAGAAATGGTACGCGTGAAGTATGTCGACAGCGACCTGGTTCCGCGCATGAAAAAAATCTGGTGGTTCGGCTACGGTGGTGGATTCGCGGGCGAGATGGAAAGCTTCCTCGACCTGCTGTACGCGCGTCCGCTGCGAGAGAAACTCAAGGCCGGCGTGCAAGCGGCCAGAGCGCTGTGGCGCAGGAAATTGTAAAGCTGGAAGAGATCCTAAAATGTTTGTCATCCTGAGGGAAGCGAAGGATCTGCTTTCTTGACACTGCCAGAGACAGCAGATCCTTCGCTTCGCTCAGGATGACAACAGGGTACCTGAATCAACAAGAAAGTAGACGAATCATGACCGACTCGCGCGCACTCTTGCGCCACACCCTCGCCACCGTCGCCTATCGCGGAGCGAAAGCCATCCGCAACGCTGGGCCGGACTTTGCCGAATATGGCTCGGCCGAAACTTCGCGCACGCCGGCGAAAATTCTCGCGCATATGGGCGACCTGATGGACTGGGGTCTCGCCATGTCGGAAGGCCGCCGCGAGTGGCACGACTCGGCTCCGCTGCCGTGGGAAAAAGAATGCGGGCGCTTCTTCACCGCCTTGAAAAAGTTCGATGACTACCTGGGGTCGGAAAAGCCGCTCGCAGTCTCCGCCGAAAAATTGTTTCAGGGCCCGGTCGCTGACGCGCTCACCCACATCGGCCAGATCGCGATGCTGCGGCGGATGGCCGGTGTCCCCATCAAGGGCGAAAACTATTTCGCAGCCGAAATCACGGTCGGCCGCGTCGGCGCGGATCAGGCTTCCCCGCGCAAAGAGTTTGACTAGCAGCGATCTTCATAAAGGAGCCGTCATCAGGCCTTGCCCTCACGCGACCGTTCGCAAGCTGCGTTGTAACCGGAGCAAAACCGCTCCCAGTGCCGCAATCCCGGCCAGCCAGATGGCAAGCGCTGAATTCACCACCCAGCCCGGCGCTGCCCCGACGCGGCGCAGCAGAAACGGCAGAAAATTCCACGTGGTTATGTGAACATAATCCCAAGGGTCCTGGGTCATGGCCTCGGTGGTCAAGCCCCAGGCGTCCATCTTGCCCAAAGTGAAGGCGACGATGTTTTTGAAACGCAGAGCAATCACGAACGTCGGATGTCCGAACGTCTCCATCTGGTAAATTTCCAGTGGCAGCCAAAACGCCAATGATGCTAACTGAATCATCAGGCTGACTGCGATCAGCACCCATCCCGCCCGCCAGATCGTTCTTCCCAAACGCTCTCGATAGCGCATGAGCAGCGGCACAGCAACCAGTGTCACCAGTTCCACCGATGTGGAAACATAGCGGTCGCCCCAGGCGAAGTCGCCGCTCCAGTAGGTGTATCGCGCATAAAAGCAGATATACGCCAGCAACAGGAGAACAGAGGTCGTGCCATAAGCGCGGACCTCTGGAGTCAGGCGCTTCCACAGCCATGCCAGGAGGAAAATTGCCAGCACGAGAAGAGGATCGAACAGAAAAATAGACTTCTCGGGCTGGAACAGCGGACCGAGAAAGCCGACGTGAAAGGGCGTGCTCCAGGGAAAGTTCGCCGGCAGCGTAGGATCCCGCTGGCGATATTCCCGGGCGAATATCGCCACGTATGTACCGGTAAAGGATCCGAAGCGATAAAACTGATAGGCACGATCGATCATGAGAAAGAATAGGTAAACGGGTGCGGCGACTTTGCAGTAGGCGATGAGACGCCGCCACAACCCGCGGCCGCGCGCTCCTCCAAACCCTGCTCCTTCGAACCAAAGCACGAGTAAGACAAAGATTCCTCCCGCGATGAGATCCAAACCGGTGGTGAGACGCGTAAGCAGGTTTAGCCCCAGCGCGCAGGAGCCGATAAAGAGCGCCCGCCGGCTGTCCGCGCGCAGCCACTCGTACTGGAATGAAAATCCAGTAAGTGTCAGCAACATGATGTAGTTGTTCTCCATCATGTTCTGTGTGTAGTGAAGATGGGTGGTGCAGAACATCAACGCCAGCACGCCGGCCGCTGACTCCTTCGCGCTAAAACGTAATTGCCCGAGCAACCGGAATGCGACGAGCGCGGTGAGAATGTTCACCAGAATGTTGGTGGTGTAGCTGACCACAATGCTGCGCACGGCAGGATCGTCGCCGTAATCCGAGAAGATCGACCAGTGCGCAATCCACGTCCCCAGGAGATCGGCGGGCAGCATGAGCAGCGACTGGCCGATGCCGTACCAGCTATAAAGACGCCCGCCACGGCCGTGCAGGCCAAATTCGGGATACTCGTTGGGGAAAACCTGCGGCTCCGAGGTCCAGAGCCAATGCGTGGTTTGCAGCCGATGCATCGTGTCGGATGTCCCCAACTCGCCGGACTGCACCACGAAAGCGAGCAGCCCCGCGGTCAGACCCAGGAGAAAAAGCGGATCACGCAGCCATCGTCCGAGGCGAGAAGTCATTGCCTGGATGGTAATTCGAAAGTTGTACCAAGAGCTATCGGCGGATCGGCTATCGCAAAAGAAGAATAGCGGAGCGCGGCGTCCTTGGTCCGAAGGCTGGGCCTGAGTAAAATAGCGGAGAAGCGCCCTTTGCAAGGCGCTCAGGAGACTCAATGGCTTCCGGTGAAACGGCAACCGCTGTCCCGAGCACGATTCCACAGCTTCCTAACCACAAAGTGAAAATCAAGAAGACCGGCCAGCGTGCCTGCAACGAGAAAAACGAAAAGGGCAAGTTCTGTGGCGGACACCTGAAACGCTGGTTCTATGCCGCCGACGTGCTCGAAAAGGAGTGCGGCTGCGTGGAGAAAGCCTGGGGAGCCGACCGCGAAGTGTATCGCTGCGAATTTTGTCAGACGCTCTACCTGCCGAGTCCCGAAGATCCGCGTGGGGTGAACGTCGCGGGCCGAGGCCAGCTTTCGGTGTTCGGGCTCACGGTTGCTCCCAAGGAGGAGAAAAAGGCGTAGCGTATGCGGATCGCGCGCCGCCTGCGCCCCTCCGTTCCCGTCTTCGCAGGCGCCGTGCTCTAGACACTTGGCGTATTTGTTACGCCACTCGTTATCCCAATCCCACTCGAAAGAAAAAGCAGCCAGAGAGCCACGAACGGCGTGCGGACGCTTGACACTCGATTCATCGTCCTGTAGTGTCCGCCAGCAAGAGGCCAAATTCAAGGAGTCCATGGGATCTGCTGATTCGAAGCCTGCGCGAAATGCCCCATCGGCGAAATCCCGCCGCAAGTCCGAGCCCTCCCGCAAACGGTCGCACCCGGCCGCGGTTACCATCCGCGACGTCGCCAAGCGCAGCGGATTCTCTTCGGCCACCGTCTCCATCGTCCTGAACAACGCGCCCCTGGCACGCTACATTCCCGACACCACCAAAGGACGCATCCAGCGCGCTGCTTCGCATCTCGGCTACCGTCCCAACCTGTTTGCGCGCTCGCTGCGTGGCCGGCGCAGCCACACCGTCGGCGTCATGGTTTTCGATATGACCGACCCTTACTGCACGCTCGTGCTGCGCGGCATCGAAA
>Ga0208191_1001603_pt1 | contig 10951 bp, 15 predicted proteins | sample June2015DPH_13_5_FD_184709 | JGI IMG/M metagenome (GOLD analysis project Ga0208191, IMG submission 184709) | Peatland microbial communities from SPRUCE experiment site at the Marcell Experimental Forest, Minnesota, USA - June2015DPH_13_40... | ecosystem: Environmental > Terrestrial > Soil >... | reverse complement strand
GCGCTCGTGCGCTCGCCGCGAAGGTGGGCGCGCGGACAGTCACCGTACATTCCGCCGCGCTCGACGCCACCTTGCTGTGGTTCTGCGTACCCGACCGTGAGATTCGCGGCGCGGCTTCGCTTCTGGCCGATCATCTGGCTGCTCGCGCGTCTCGTCACCAGAAAGGCAGAGTTCATGGTAAAGTTCGTTTCGCCTTCCACTCCAGCGGAGCGCTGCTCAGCCGCGAACTGGAGCCTCTACGTAAAGCAGGCGCCGCCATCGCGTCGGTGCATCCGCTGATGACCTTCGTTGCCGGAGCGCATCCTTCAGCGCATCCTTGTATGACCGGTGTGCCTTTTGCCATCGAAGGCGATGACGCGGCCACGCGAGTCGCACGCCGGATCGTCCGCGAGCTGGGCGGCGAGAGTTTTCGATTGCCCGCGGCGCGCAAAGCCGCGTACCACGCGTGGGCCACGATGACGTCGCCGCTGCTGCTGGCGTTCCTGGTGACGCTCGAAGAAGCCGCTCGTGCCGCCGGACTCACGCGCGAGGATGCGCGCCGCAAGAGCCTGCCCATCATCAGTCAGACTTTGGCGAACTACTCGCGCCTCGGTCCAGCGCAGTCTTTTAGCGGCCCGCTGGTTCGTGGAGACGCGGAGACGGTGGCGAAACACCTGGCGGCGCTGAAAATGCATCCCGGAGCGCGCGAAGTTTATGTGGCCCTGGCGCGAGCCGCGCTGCGCGGGCTGCCGGTCAAAAATCGGAATGGATTAAGTCAGTTGCTGCGGGACTGAATGCTGGTCCCTTTAATGCCGCCCCTTGCGACTCGTGAACAAATGCCCCAGCTTTTCTCGCTTCGTCTTCAAATACTCTTCCGTATGTTCGGTGGGGGCGACTTCGCAGGGGACGCGCTCCGTCACCTGGATACCCGCGCGTTCAAGCGCGGCCACTTTGTCGGGATTGTTCGAGAGCAGGCGAACTCGCCGAATGTCGAGCGCCTTCAGGATCTCGACCGGCATGAGGAACTCGCGCTGGTCGGGTTTAAATCCAAGACGCTCGTTGGCTTCCACCGTGTCGAGTCCGCTGTCCTGTAGCGCATAGGCCTGCAGTTTTGCCATCAGCCCAATGCCACGGCCCTCCTGCTGCTCATAAATAAGGACGCCCGCCCCCAGTTTGGCGATCATCGAGAGTGCCATTTCCAGTTGCTGGCGGCAATCGCAGCGCAGCGAACCAAATACGTCGCCGGTCAGACACTGCGAGTGAATGCGCACCAGCGGCGACCCAGAGTGCACCTCGCCCATCACCAGCGCCACCGCCTCTTCGGTCTTGGCGGCGTCGCTCGCTGCAGACGCCCTGGTCGCAAACCCGTGAATTAGAAAATGCCCCCAGCGCGTCGGGAAGTCCGCGGATGCGACCTGTTTTACCTTGGAAGAACTCACAACCAAATTATATAGGTTCGATTTCGTGTTCCCGTTTCGATGGTCACCGCCGCGCGGAAAGAGCTGCAAAGGGCTGATCAAGTAACCGCGTGTAGTCGAAACCAACGGACCGCTGCTAAAATTAAAAAAGTGACCCACCATCCTGTGGGGCTATAGCTCAGCTGGGAGAGCGCATCGTTCGCAACGATGAGGTCGTCGGTTCGAGCCCGACTAGCTCCACCATATTTTCAATCACTTGCAAACACTCCGTCAGCCAATCTTGTCACACTTTGTCAGACAAACATTCAAACAGGCTCGCCGGGTGTTGCCTCACAACTACCAAGAGCAAGGCGGATACATGGCAGCCGGGCTGAAATTCTCAATGAGTGTAATCGCCTGTTTTCGCCAGTTATGCAGGAATTTGTGTACTCACCGAAGCTCGCCGTGCTCGGGAAAGGATTAACAGGCCGACGGCATGAACAATGAGAGTCAAGCTTTGCCACGCAAGTGGCCGGACGGGTGAGTGAAGTATGGCAATCGATGCTGCGAGGCCGAGCGTAATGACGAGAGTGTCAATTGCGTATAGCCAAAAGCTGACCTGAGTAGCACGATGCCGCCGATGCGAAACTTTCACCGCAAGCACCAGCAACACGAAGACAAATGGCATGTCTAACATCAAGGCAGGATAAGCCGTATACCACCAAGGCGCCCCCGGCGGTTCCAGTTGCATGCCCACGAAATACGCATCAATACACTGTGTAAATGAGAGCCCAATAAAGAGGTCGATGAAACGAGAGTACTTGAACAGTATCAGCGAGTTAAGAACAGTCGCCACCGTGACGAGACAGAGCCAAATTGCCGCTGCTTTGGCTCGCGTTATTCCAGAGTCGCTAAGTTTCTGTGCGCTGTTTTGGGGCGGAGAGGTCATCGCAGCCCGCATCTTAGCTCAGCAATGTCCTTAGTTGTTGAAAAATCGCGATTACACTCATTGACCCGGAGCGGGCCAATTCTCAATGAGTGTAATCGCCTGTTAGCATTAGCCAGCCCCTCAAACGTACGGCTCACGCAGGTGAAGAGGCATAGCAGCCCTTCGGACGCGCAGGTTGATCATTTCCACACACACTGAGAAACCCATGGCGAAGTAGATGTATCCTTTCGGTATGTGCATGCCGAGGCCTTCACCGATCAACGAGACGCCAATCAGCAGTAAAAATGACAGCGCGAGGACTTTGACCGTCGGATGGCGATTAACGAAGGAGCTGATGGGTCCCGCTGAAAACATCATCACAACGACAGCCAGGATTACGGCTGTAACCATGATGGTGATTTCGTCGGCCATGCCGACGGCGGTAATGACTGAATCCAGCGAAAAAACGATATCCAGCACAGCGATCTGAATAATGACAGCGGCAAACGACGGCGGCACTCGCGCCGAGCTGTGGCCTTCTTCGCCCTCCAAGCGCTCGTGAATTTCGACGGTCGCCTTCGCGAGCAGAAAGAGGCCACCGCCGATCAGGATGAGATCGCGTCCGGAGATGGGACGCCCCGAGATATAAAACAGCGGAGCCGTCAGCCTAATGATCCAGACAACGGAAAGCAAAAGCAGGATGCGCATCCCCATCGCCGCCAGGAGTCCCATCCGCCGAGCCGGGCCTTGTTGCCCACCCGGCAGCTTGCTCGTGAGGATTGAAACGAAGATGACATTGTCGACGCCAAGCACGATCTCAAGGAACGTCAGCGTGATGAGCGCGAGCAGACCGGAGGAAGTGAAGAATGCGCCCATAGTGCCCCTCTCCCTTGGAACTTGAGCTGAGCATCGCGAACGGAAAAACTACCCCACATGCCTACTGTCAATGGTTACAGTAGACCGGTTTACTCAGCCGGGCCTCCATGGTGTGTAGCTCAACAGAAATCAGTCGTGTCAATTGGCGAAATATCCCGATTTAACTCACAGGGTTGGTTGCGTCTAGCAATACTGTGGTGGTGCATGCCTCGGTGCGCTCGGTTGGAGAACAGCACAAATGGAGAGTCCCGCATCATCACCTTCGAAGGTGAACTTGCGGGAGCTAATCGAGAGCCGTATGCGGGACCCCCATCATCATTGCTCACGCAGCAGGGCTTTTAAGCTCTTTAGTAGTATTGTCTTCGATTGCGGCCACTGGTCCGTTCTCCCTGACCGACTGAATCCCGTTCTCCATAGCCGAGGTCGAAGAATACATTTCGCTCTTGCCGATAATCTGGCCATTCGTTGCTGTCAGAACGAAGAACGGCTGTCCATTCTTCGCCGTTTTGCGTTCGTAGCGGGTATCGTCGCCGGCGTTAGCCTTCACAGAGTCGATGCCAGCAATCGCGCTCTGCTTTTGCTTGTAAAGTTCGCTAGTTAGAATCACTTCACTGTTCCCTGCTTTGAGGTTGAACATGAATTGACCATTCTTGCCTTGCTTCAAGTCGAATGTAGCTGCCATGGTTTTTCTCCTCCTGAACTGCTGGGTTATCTCCGATTCAGCTTGTAGCCAATCGTCGAGGTCATGCCCATCTTCTCTTCCGCGTTGCTCATAAATTTCGTAAGCGCGGCAACAAACTTGCTCGCGGCGCACAATGCTAGAGTCAGTTGTCCGGCTTGCTGTAGGTCGGTGGGGCATCGTGGATACACGCTTCATTTGCGGTCACTCCTTATCTGCAACGGCCACACCTAAACTCTCGGGGGTTAAGAGACCTTTATCAAGGATAGCGTCGTTTCGTGAACTGCATCTACTGACAGTATTCTGCTGGGGGAACAACCGGTAAAAGACCATCTTTAGGGATTTGGTGGCAGGAGAAGCCGAACTGGTGTAGTGCCCGCACTGGTCGTAGTTGGCTTTAAATCGCCATTCCACTTGTTGAGGGTTAATGAGTGTAAACGGTTTACAACAGACCGATGGATGGCCGCAGACTCAGTGCCGTTAATCGAGCCTGCCTCCCGGTTCTGGCTCGCCCTACTTATGAATCTTTTCCGCTTCCCATTACTTGCCTTTGTGCTGACTTTCCTCGCGCAATGGTTCTCGGCCCAGATGGGCAATTTCTATCGCGCGAAAAAAGGCCCCATGCCACAAGACGATCAGAGCGATTTCGGCATCGTTGAAGCCGCCACCTTGACGCTCCTGGGCCTTATCATCGGATTCAGCTTTTCGATGGCGATCACCCGCTACGATCAGCGCAAGAATTACGAAGCGGCAGAGGCAAACGCAATCGGTACGGAATACCTTCGGGCCGACGTGTTGCCTGGGGACGATGCCGCTCTTGTGCGAGAGTTGCTGAAGAAGTACATCGATCTGCGTGTGCAGTCCTATACAGTCCGCGACACCGTGCAGCTTAGCAAGATCGACACCGATACCGCAGACATGCAGAACGAGCTATGGTCCGCAGTGCGACATGGGGCTGAGTTCCAGCCTACACCCGTCGTCGCCTTGGCGGTTTCAGGCATGAATGATGTTTTGGATTCTCAAGGATACACGCAGGCTGCCTGGTGGAATACCATCCCCGTTGCAGCGTGGATTCTGATGATGACCATCGCGATCTGCTGCAACCTGCTGATCGGCTATGGTGCGCATCGGAAGGCTCGGGGCCTGTTATCCATTCTGCCGCTCGTGATCTCCATCTCGTTCTTCTTCATGGCCGATATCGACACTCCGAGGAGTGGCATTATTCGGGTCGTTCCGCAGAACCTGCTAGCGCTCTCTCAATCCTTGCATCCGCGCTGAGGTTGGACGCTTTCCTGTGTTGCAAATCCCGATCGCACTCACAACCGGGGTTCTGAGTGTAATCGCCTGTTTACGCCAACTGACAAATGGACTAGCGGCGATTCCGGTGGTTGTGGTAATGGTTATACGCCTAACACATGAGCAAGTCTGAGGTGTTCTGATCTTATGATTCGGCTGCCAGTATTGAAAGACGAGTTGGCCTTTCTAGAAAAGATCTTGCCAGATTTGGAAGCAAGGCCGGATTTAGGTCATTTGGCAATTGAGATCAAAAAGCGAATTGATAAGATTCGTCAAGAGATCCGCGCTTTACAAGAAAAAGGGTGACTAAAATTCAAGGTAGCTCACTGCCCGTTGTGTCGTTTGCTGAGCTTCATTTTTACGGCATCGGCTGCGGAAAGCTTCCGGTCCCGGTGTGGCTCTGTGCGGGGCTGTCCCGTGGTGAGTTCGCACTTTTCGCCCGGTCCCGCGCCACAAGTAGGGCAACGAACAGCTTGTACCTGTTTGAGAGTAGGCTTCTCGGCCTTCATGGTTATTGATGGTGCAGCAATTCTCATCAGTTTTCGTTGACGCCAGATTATGTCCCAAGTGCCCCTTTTTTCGGGCGCTTGCTGTGAACCGAGTTTTCCTCTGTCATGCGTCATTACGAATACGAAGGCAACAATTCAGATCCACACAATAGTTCGATGGCCTGGAGCAGTCGGCTGGCCGAACAGCCCTTTGGTACAAAAGCGTCGACCACCTTTAAAGCTTGCTCAGGAACATCCACCGCTCCGGAGAGCATGATGATTGGCGCTAGCGGCTTAAGCCGTCTCATCGCGATTGCAAACTCTTGTCCGTTCATCTCGGGCATGCTGTAGTCTACGATTACGACGTCAAACGAATGGAGGCCAGCTAGTTTCAGCCCTTCGGGACCACTGGATGCGGTCACGACGGTATACCCAAAGGTTTCGAGAAAGCCCTTTTCGCATTCCAGCACGGTTTGGTCGTCGTCGATACAAAGCAGTGCGGCTTTTGGGAGCGATGGTTCGGACATCCGCGCGCCTCCTTTGACTATCGGGATGGTGTCGGCTAAAGCTAAGTATTCGTTCTTAAGTGCACAACTGTCAAAAGAACTAGTCAGGACGTTGAAAAGGCGGCCCGGGTCAACTGTTGAAATATCCCGATAGCACTCATTGACCCCGGGCGAGGATCCGCCCGATTCCCAATTTACGCTCTCGCCCTGTTTACAACATCGAGGCCCAGATGCAATCCTTCTCGCATGTTCAGCGACCTAGGTCCACTACCGCACCTAGCCCTACTTGCTGTGCTGGGAGTGCTCGGCGCCGCAGCAGGCTACTGGATAGAGAAGCAAATTTCGCTTACAAATTCGCAGAAGGCGACTGATGAAACAGGGTTTCAGCTCGTCTGACCTCACCTCGAAAGAGCGCTTCTTCAAGAAGTTGGGTGAGATCACGGTCGCAAAGATTCCGCAGAAAATATCTTTTAGCGAAGTTGCTTCGCATTCTTGGAGCGAGCCTGCCAAGTATGAACAGTCTAAGGCTGCATTTTGAATCACTCGGGTTCCGACGCAGCAGTACGTTTGTCGCGTCACCGCAGGAGTGGGTTGTGGAGTTTTGGCTGGCCCCTCGGCCGCAACTCTGGGCGAAAATCATTGATTCCACCGAACGCGGAGTCTATTCGGAAGTCTCTGTGATGAATGCCGACGGCTCTACTGCCTCCTTCGAAAACACACAGGAATGCGGACTTCAACATCGCGAGCCAGACAAATGGGTTTACTGCGGGCTCATCGCGCCAGTTGAGCTAGTAGAGAGAGCTCTGCGAGAGAGGCCAGAAGAAAAAGGCGAGCCAATGAAGCTGGCCGAATGCGTGAGCGCGTACGAGCAATCCGTCAACGAATACTTGGCATGGAGGCGAAGCGTGGGGATTAGCGCGGACGAAATGAAGCGGTCCTACGAAGTCCAAAAGAAAAGGCGTTCCCGTGCGTAGTCAATTGGCGAAAAATCGCGATTTCACTCACAACCCGCCCCTGTGGGGGTTCTGAGTGTAAACGTCTGGTTTCGTAAACTATCCAGACTCGTGTCCCAGACGGGTTTGTGGATTACTGTCGCGGCTTGGATTTTGGCGCAAAACGCGTAAGATACTCATTCGCAGTCCGCTGAATTTTCGGATTCGGCGCGTGCACCGCGGCGCGCATGAAGCTCGTCACGCGGGGCCGCGCAGTATCGGACAACATCACCACGATCTTCTCCATGGTTTCCGGTGGAGGGCTCGACTGGTATTCCGCGATCAGAGCCTCCACGATTCCCGACAGGTCGATTTTGTCTTCGCGTCCCTTCCATGACCCGAACCACCGTTTCGTCGCTCCGCGAATGTGCTCATCAGGATCGGTCGCAGCAGCGGACGCCAACCGGATATCCGCGTTCAGCACACTGTCTGGGTCGGCCTCACCCAACGCCCACTGTAGCCCGGGACGACCAATCTCGCGTTTGCAATCATCGTCGCTCAGGAGCGCTTCGATGATGAACGGGACACCAATGTTATCCATGTCTGTCAGCACGCGCGCTGCCCATTCTGGATAGCCTTCACCAGTATCTTCGCACGCGGCCAAAAGAGCTTGAGCGGCCGGTGCGCCGAGATGCGCGAGCTGCTGCCCAATTTGGAAGCTGTCGTTGTCCGAATGAAACGGCCTCAGGAGCGACAGGAAAACAGGGAGCTTGCTCGGGTCGTCGTACTTAGCCAGTATCTCTAGAAGGTCGTCGCGAATGGCTCCTCGTGAGGATGGCAATGCCTTCAGCAAACCGGAGAGTAAGGTTGGATCAGGATGCTGCAAGAGTTCCACTTTGGCCGCGCCGCGCACGGCTGGATCAGAACTGAAGAGGTGGTCCAGGCGGCTATCGTGCTCTGCCTGCCGTGCTATAGCCAGCGGCTGAAACAGCAACACCAGGAAAGAAATGGAGCAGACCGTTTTCCATGCGGCGCTAAGAGTACGCATGCTCATAGATTACGCCACACAGTACCAGTAGATTACGCCACACAGTACCAGCAAGGCAGAAGGCTCTTCCGACTGAAACGTGAGTTGGGGGTTGAGGTGAGTTCGCAGGTTGTTGCAAAATCCCGATTACACCAACAACCGGGTCGTGAGTGTAATTGATCGGGAATTTAGGTAGTGGGCTACTTTGAATTTGACGCGGCTGGCGAACGTGGCATACTGGTGGTATGCAAAAGCGTTCACGTAAGCAGCCTAGAGACGTAAATCAAGCAGCACATGAAATGGTCGCCCGTTCGACTGGGCAAAGGGAATCACGAGTATCTGAATCTGACATTTCGCGTGTCATGGCCGCAATGGGACGCAGGGGCGGTAAAACGGGCGGGAAGAATCGTTGGGCTGGAGTATCGCCAGAAGAACGCACAAAAGCCTTGTCAGCCGCCGCAAAGGCACGATGGGGCAAACAGAAGGCAAAGGAGTAATCTTAGAGACCGTGAGGGGATTTGAACCCCTGATGGGTGCCGCTAGGTCACCAAATGGTTGCAGACCATTTCCCTTCGACCACGCTTGGATACACGGCCATCTCTTTGGTAACCCCGGTATCCCTTGACAGTTGGTTATAGAACTATTCTAAGCTGTGAATGGTACCAGGGCCGCCTGAAACCGCTAGGCTGGCGGCCACAGTTCGGAACCAGCGGTTTGCAGCCGCTGGTTTTTTATTGTGTCTTCCATTCGGCAAGTCCCCATTTTGCTCCTTCCTTTGTGATGTCTTGGTGCTTATCCAACCTACTGTTTAGGGTATTATAGACGGTGCGGTACATGTTTTTTGAAGCTGAGCCGATACCTCCCAGCTTTAGTGCACGAGCAATGTCTCCGGTCGCCTGTGGTTTGCCCATTGTTTTTAGGAACTTTATTGTCGCATCGGCAATCGTCATTCCCCGGTATTCTCGCGTTAGCGGCAATATTGTGGGCTTGCTTTGTGTAGCTGAACCAACATCATTGCCGTCATGCCCTGCGAACTCTTCGATAGCTGCGATTGCAGCGTCCAGCTTCGCCCGCCGAGCAATTAAATCGGCTAGGACGGACTTGTAGTTAATGCTTGTTTGGCTCATATCCATTGACTCCCAAGAGCGAATTTGTTAAAAAACAGAAAGAGGGTTTGTAAGAGGGCAGGTTTTCCCTGCCCCCGCGCCCGGTCTAAGGGCGTTCAGAGTCTCATAGCTACCCTCCGATCCGGGCCGGATTGCCTAACTTTCCTTCGCGGGGATAAAGGCATCCCGGCCCTATTTCTTTATTACCAGAGTCACCCATCCCTAGTCAATCCCCTAATGGACATTTTCAGGGTGTGTAAAACTTTCCTATTGACAATGCGATACCGCTCTTGCATACTACATACATTATGAACCGCTTAACAAGCAAAGAACGCGCCGCTGTGATAGGGTGTTTGATCGAAGGTTGTTCAATACGAAGTACAGTGCGCATCAGTGGAATTGCGAAAAAAACCGTGCTGCGTGTATTGGTCGAGGTTGGAGAAGTGTGTGGACTCTACCAAGATCATGTATTCCGCAATCTTCGTTGCAAGCGCCTCCAGCTTGATGAAATGTGGGCTTGGATTTATTGCAAAGAAAAGAACCGCACGGAAGAGATTGCACGCAAACAGCCCGATGCTGGCGACGTTTGGCTTTGGGTCGCCGTGGATGCAGACTCAAAGCTGGTGCCTTCGTGGAGGCTCGGACAGCGCGATCTAGCGACCGCAACAGACTTCGTGAATGATCTAGCCCGGCGCGTTAAGGGGCGCGTTCAGATCACGACTGATGCCCTCCGCACCTACGTCAATGTGATTGAGGATGCGTTTGGGACAGAAGCGGATTACGCACAGTTGCACAAGGTTTATCGTGCACCAATGGAGAATGAGACGCGCTACTCTCCGGCAAAATGTATCGGCTGTGACATGAAGGCAGTGAGCGGGAACCCTGATTTCAAGCATGTTTCAACTTCGTTTGTCGAACGGCAAAATTGGAGCGTCCGCACCAGCATGAGGCGCTACACCCGCCTGTCGAATGGATTCAGTCGCAAGCTGGAGAATCACGCGGCTGCCACGGCCCTGAACTATTTCGCCTACAATTTCATCAAGATTCATCGTACACTTCGCGTATCCCCAGCCATGGCCGCTGGCGTCACAGATCGGCTGTGGAGCGTGGAGGATTTGGTTGCCCTCTGGGAAACCTACGAACAGCGGAGGGCGGAAAGAGCGGCATGACGCATAAAGACATGAGTTTCTTAGTGGGATTGCTTGGAGCAATCGCGTTTTTTCTGCTAGTCATCTCCATCCAAATTGGAAGCATTGCCGCTCGTCTCAAAGAGCGATTCCCTACCTCCGAAGAAGAAGACTATCAATGGGCACAAGACGATCCGATGGGACATTACGAAGCTCACAAAAAAGACCAGATTTCAAAGTAGCCCACTACCGGAATTTAGGCCTTCTTTTGAGCCTTCCGCCACTTTGCCCAGCGCGCTTTCTGAGCTGCGACAATCCTCTTACGGGCGGCCGGGGACATTCTGCGTCCTTTGCGGGCACTGATTGAAACAACCTTTTGCCCCTTGATCTTTGCCCACCGCGCCCTTTGAGCGGCCGCAATTCTCTTGCGTCCCGCAGCCGAAATGGTTCGCTTTTTGCGAGTTGCAACAGCGGCTTTCGGTCGGCTCCCATGCATGTAGACGTTCCCGAAGGCGACCAGGGCGGTTGTTATGCGGTGCAGTTCATCCTCAAGTCGCGTGCGTTCCTTCTGGAGTTGGCTGACTACAGACTGCATCAGTGTTTTTGGCAT
>Ga0208191_1001599_pt1 | contig 10970 bp, 8 predicted proteins | sample June2015DPH_13_5_FD_184709 | JGI IMG/M metagenome (GOLD analysis project Ga0208191, IMG submission 184709) | Peatland microbial communities from SPRUCE experiment site at the Marcell Experimental Forest, Minnesota, USA - June2015DPH_13_40... | ecosystem: Environmental > Terrestrial > Soil >... | reverse complement strand
AGGACTGCACGACGAGCTGCGCCCGGGTCGCCCCCGCTCCATCAGCGACGAGCGCGTGGCGGAACTGGTGGCCAAGACCCTACAGACCCGACCGCAGCAGGGCACGCACTGGAGCGTCCGCCAGATCGCGGGTCAGACGCGATTGGCCAAGTCCACCGTGCATCGCATCTGGCAGGCCTTCGGGCTGCAACCGCATCGACAGCGGCACTTCAAGTTGTCGAACGACCCGTTTTTTGTCGAGAAGCTGCGCGATATCGTGGGATTGTACCTGCATCCCCCCGAGGACGCCGTGGTGCTGTGTGTGGACGAAAAGAGTCAGATTCAAGCCCTGGAGCGGACGCAGCCTTTGCTGCCCATGGGGCTGGGCTACGTTGAAGGCGTGACGCATGATTACCGACGGCACGGAACGACCACGCTGTTTGCGGCACTGAACGCAGCCACCGGCAGGGTGCTGAGTCGCTGCCGACCCCGCCACCGGCATCAGGAGTACCTGGATTTTCTCCGCCAAATCGAGCGGAACGTTCCTGAGGATCTGGAGGTCTACATCATCGTCGACAACTACGCCACGCACAAGCACCCACGGGTCAAACGCTGGCTGGCGCTGCGACCGCGCTTTCATGTTCACTTCACCCCGACTTATGCTTCCTGGCTAAACCAAGTCGAAATCTGGTTCAATCGCATCACCCAACAGGCGATCCGACGTGGGACCTTCCAGAGCGTTAAGGAACTGGTAGCGAGAATCGATCAATTCGTGCGCTCCTCCAACACCCAATCGCAACCCTTTGTCTGGACAGCCACCGCCGACTCGATTCTGGCCAAGATTGAAAGACTATCACCGTATTTCTGGGACAGCACACTATTACTACTACGTTAAGTACTGCTTGACACTTCGAGCCTCCGCATATATGCTTCGGAGATATGAATTCCCGAGAGATGCAAGCCTGCGCGGATCGGCTGGAAGAGTTTTTGTCGAAACTTCTGCGGCACGTGGGGCGCTCGGAGCGCCGACGCCACGGCGCGCTGTATGTCCAAGGTTTGCTGTTGGACGGCGAACGCAAATCGATTGAGCCTCTGGCTCAGCGGGTGCCGGGAGCCAACGTGCAAGCCTTGCAGCAGAAGGGGCGGATAGCCAAGCTGGAGAAGCGGCTGGCCAAGCTGCAAGAACCGAAATCACCACCGCCGACCAAGTAGACCAGGCCCGCGTGGCGGGAGGTTTCAGCGATGAACGATCCGAAACCCAGCGCTCAGCAGCAAGCCTTGGCCCGGCAGCGGGCGCAGCTGATCATGCAAGTGCGGAGCGGGTTGTTGAGTGCCCAGGAAGCAGCCCGGCAACTGGGCATCTCCCGCAAGACCTATTACAAGTGGGAGCGACGGGCCTTGGCAGCGATGGTCGAGGCGCTGGGCAATCGGGAACAGGGACGCCCGCCGCGGCCCATCGACCCGGAGAAGGAGGCCCTCCAACGCCAGACCCAGGAGTTGCAGGCGAAGCTCGAAGTCCTGGAGCAGACGGAGCAGATCCGTCAGCGGTTGGGGCAGCCGGATAAAAAAAGCATGAGCTAGCCGAGATGGTTGTTACTACCCTGAACGGACTGAAGCGACAAGTGGGCTGGCCGTACCCCCGCCTCTGTGCGTCCCTCGGGCTGTCGTATGCGAGCTTCCGGCGTTGGCAACACCGCCTCGAGCATGGCCAGCCAGCCATTTTCAAGCCGGGTCCCCACAAGGTGGCGCCGTTAAAACTGGAGGAGTTGCGCGTTGACTTGTACCACCTGAAGCATGGCCGCCAGCGCAGCCGTGGAGTTGGCAGCCTGCATCAGCAGTACCAAGACCAGATCTCCCGTCGCGATCTGCAGGTGCTGACGGATACGGTGCGGCGGGAGCTGGCCCACCAACACCAGGCGGAATTACACCACATCACCTGGCAGGTTCCCGGCCTGGTTTGGTCACTGGATGACGCAGAGCTGGCGAGGTTCGCCCACCACAAACTGCATCTGCATCAAGTGCAGGACCTCGCCTCGCGCTATAAGTTCACGCCCTGGGTGGGAGAGCGGGTGTTGGGAGAAACCGTGGCCGTTCACCTGGAGCAACTGTTCTTGCGGCATGGACCGCCGCTGGTGCTCAAATGCGACAATGGTTCCAATCTCAATCAGCAGGCGGTCGATGAGGTGCTGACCCGTTACCTGGTCATCCCGCTGAACTCGCCCCCTCATTATCCGCCTTACAACGGCGGGATAGAATGTGCGGTGCGGGAACTGAAAACTCCGTTGCGGGAGAAGATCCTCGCCAGCGGCCCGATCACCGAGTCCCAGGTGCAAGCCTGGGCGGAGGTGCTGGCGCATGAACTGAACCATCGCTCCCGCGGCTGTCTCGACGGGCACATCGCCTGCAGGGTCTTTCAGGATGCGAAGCCGGCCCTGAAGGCGTATACTCTCCGCAAGCGAAGGGAGATCATCGATTGGATCAACGAACTGACCACGGCGCTTATCCAGGTCTTGGCGGTTCACACTCAACACCAAGTCGAAACCGCCCGGCGTCTGGCGGTGGAAACTTGGTTACAAAGAAACGGAGTGATCACCATCACTCAGAACAAAAAAGTGTTACCCATTTTCCCCGAAAAAACTGCTCATAATTAGGTTGCCCGCACAGGCGACAAGCCGTTGGTCCATTCGGGTGAGGCGAGGGATTACGATGCAGAATCGTGGAGATACCGGAGGTCGATGGCACGACCCAAATCTGAGCCGGCGGGACGCGCTGAAACTTGCCGTTGCGGCGGGAGGAGTGGGAGCACTAGCCAAGGATCAGGCTCAGATCCAGGTTCCCAGAACAAAAGGATCGTCCGCCCTCAGTCGTGTCGAAATCCGAGAGGCACTTATAGGGCCTATTCCAACGATAAGCGTTCCCTTTCACCGCGACGGCAACATCGATTTTGATGGCCTCAGAAACTACGTTGATTTCGTTCTCGCGGCACGCGCCAGGAGCCTCGTACTCACGTATGGAGACAGTCTGTACAGCATCCTTACAGATCAAGAGGTTTCTGAAGTTACAAAGGCAGTGGTGGAGCACACGGCAGGTCGGGCCATGATCGTAGCTGCTGACAGGACTTGGTGGACCGGCAAAACGATCGAGTTTGCCAACTACGTGCGCGGGATCGGTGTGGATGTGCTAATGGTTCTACCACCAAACTGGGCGGCTTCGTGTACAGCCGAGACGTTGGCGGAACATTACGCAGCCGTGGCCAGGAAGATTCCGGTTATGGTAGTTACCAACGTGTTCATTCCACGGTCGATAGAATTCGGTCTGAAGACGCTGACCATTCTAAAAGGACTCAGTGACAACGTGGTTGCCGTCAAGGATGACTGGATGGGTCCTTTTGGTAGGAGACTTGGGCTCCTCGTGAGTGACGAGTGGGCAGCGGTGTCAGTTATGAAAGAGAATTATCTTGATGCTCTTCACTACGGGTTCGTCGGATACCTATCTAACTTTCTAGAGTTTAGACCAGAAGTGGCTCACCGTTACTGGAGTGCCATCAAGTCGCAGGATTGGTCAACGGCCGTGGAGATGATTCGTAAGTATGAGATTCCTTTTTCTGATTGCATCTCTAAATTACCAGGCGGAGCGGATGCGGGCATGCACGCCGCATTCGAGCTGGCCGGTATCTACAAGCGGTGGAGAAGGAAACCGTACTACAGCCTCAACGATCAGGAAATGGAAGCGCTCGCCGACTTTCTGAAAAAATTAACTTTGCTATAAACGCTAGGAGCTGTTTCAAAACCTACTCATTGGTTAGGTACGCCATTGATTCTAAAGATGCCGAATGGGATTTTGAAACAGCTTCTAGAAGCTGTTTCAAAACCGGTCGTAATGCGTTAAATTCGCGTTAGTTGTCTTTCCCTTGGAGGGGGGAGAGCGCCAGGGGGGAGGGCAGATGGCGCGATACGGTCGGCTGTTGACCGAGGCGCAGTGGCAGAAGATCGGGCCCTTGCTCCCTCGACCGCCGAAACATCCTCGTGGGGGAAGGCCCCCGGCGGCGAACCGCAGGGTGCTGGAAGGCATCTTGTGGATTCTGCGTAGCGGGGCTCGCTGGCAAGACTTGCCGAGCGAGTTTCCGTCGCCCGCGACGTGCTGGCGGCGGCTGCGCAGGTGGGAAGAGCAGGGCGTCTGGGAGCGGGTGTGGAGAACGTTCATGGCTGAGTTGAACGAGCGACAGCAGTTGAAGTGGAGCGAGTCCTTCCTGGACGGGAGTTTTGCTCCCGCCAAAAAAGGGGCGTCGCGGTCGGCAAGACCAAGCGGGGCAAGGGGACGAAGTGGATGGTGGTGGTCGACGGCGGCGGTGTTCCTCTGGGAGTCCGACTTTACTCTGCTTCCCCGGCGGAAGTCCGGCTGGCGGAAGAAACGCCGGCCACGATCCGAGTGGGGCGGCGGCACCGCCGCGGACGACCACGACAAAAGCCCGCGCGGGTGATTGCCGACAAGGGGTACGACAGCGATGCGCTGCGCGAACGGCTGCGGCGTCGCGGCATAGTCCTGATTGCTCCGCACCGTTCGAACCGGCACCGCACGCCGCCCCAAGACGGTCGCGTGCTGCGACGCTACAAGAAGCGCTGGATCGTCGAGCGCAGCATCGCGTGGCTGGGCAACTTCCGACGACTGGTCGTGCGCTATGACCGCTCGCTCATCATCTACCAGGCGTTCGTTCATATCGTCTGCCTCATGATTGTCTTACGGAGGGTTTTGAAATGACTTCTACACTAGCCCGACTTTGACAACTGGGCGTTAATTTTCCCGCAACTTGTTGATTCTGCGTTCGAGGTCTCAAAAAGTCTTCACTACAAGACTTTTGCTTCAGCGACATATTCCGCGCCCTGCTGGATGATCTTGGGGGCTGGTTGAGCTGGCAGTTGCAGGCGCAATTGGTGGAGAAGCATCAAGTGTTCTTTCTCTGGCTGCGTGTACCGCGGCAAGATCAGCAACCGCCCATCGGTCGTCGGCACCCGCACATCCACCATCTGCAGAGAGGACATCTTCTCAATCACGGCTCGAGAAGTCAGCCCAGGCGCCAGAGCCCGCAAGCGCTGCCGGAGCGTGACGTAGAGACAGTAGGCCAGGAAAGACACGAAGATATGCGCCTCGATGCGCGAGTCCTTCTGGTGATAAATGGGCCGGATGGCCAGGTCGTTCTTCAGATCCCGAAAGACCGCTTCGATCTCGGTGAGCTGAACGTAGTGCTGCCACAGCAGGGCCGGATCTTCCCCGAAAAGATTCGAGCGGAGCAGATAATGACCCTCGCTGCGGAGGGCCTGTCGGAGCTTGTCCTTGCGCAAGGCGAAGGTGAAAGTCTCCGCGTTGACCGGCTGCTCGCCCGTCGGCACTCGAACCTCCACCAAGCGATAGGCGCGGCCTGCCTCGGCCTTGGCGGCTCCCAACTTCAGCAGCAGGTCGTCGCGCGTGAGGTCCTGCGCTTGCAGTTCATGGAGCCTCTGCCAAAGGCGTTTGAGGCGGCGTCGGCGGATCGCCCGTTCCTTCTGTCTCCGTCCTTGACTGCGGGCCAGAATGTAGAGTTCGCCCTCCCGCGCCAGAAGCTTCACCTCCACCGACTCCTTGACCTTCGCCCAAGGTAGTTGCAGAAATTCCTTCTCCAACTTGCTCAACCGGCCCCGCGGCGTCCCCACCAGATACGCTACCGGCGACGGGGCCTCTCGCATCTGCTTCAGAACCTCCTCGGTCGGAATGCCCCGATCCATGACCCAAGTCCGCTTCGCTCGCCCGTATTGCTGCTCGATCTTTTCCAAGAAGGCTTTCAGCGTGGTCTTCTCGCTGGTGTTGCCCGCCATCACTTCGTAGGCCAGAGGAAGCCCTTCCGGCGTCACCACCAGCGCCATGATCACCTGCACGCAATCCGGCCGCTTGTCCCGGCTGTAGCCGAAGCGCCGTTTCCCGCTCGTCGGCGGGTCGCACTCGAAATATGTGCTGGTCAAGTCGTAAAGCAGTACCTCGAATTCCGCCTGGAACAGATCCTGCCAGCGCGCCCTCAGAAAACTGAACAAGGCACTCTTGTGCGCCAACAGTTTGTCCTGACAGCGGTACAAAGACTGCAACTCGATGGCTTCCCCCGCTCGGCCTAGCAAATCGGCCATGGCGCTGCGCTGATACCACTCGCGGTGCAGCCGCCACTCGTTGCCCGGATCGATCAACCGATAACTCACCAGCGTCTTGAGCACCTCCAGCCAGTCAGTCCCCTCGCGGCTCAGGCCCAGTCGCTCTCGCCAGAAATCGTCCAGCTTCAGTTGCTGCCATAATTCACCGCACAACCAACAACCTCCCCACTGGCGCGGCCGCTCGACTTGCAGTTCCTTCAAACGGACGTGCACCACTTCGTGGGCTAACTCCGGCGCGGCCCGGTCCTCCGGAAAAAGCACCACTTGCCGCCACTCGCCCCGAGGCGCTTCGAAAACTTCTATACACCGGCACCAGGCTGCTTTCTGGCTATCGTTGATCTCCCCCAAGTACAGCACCTGCCGCTGCACGACCCGCCGCGACGGACCGCGTCGGCTCTCCACGATGCTCCAGTAGCGATGCTCCTTGCCGTCTTTCACCCGGCGCGTGCAGCGAAGAAACATACTGCCATTCTGCATGGCTCGCAGCACGAATCAAGAGGGTAGGTCTTCACTACAACACCTGGCCGGGAAACTCCTGCTGACAGCAAGGGACTTAACGGCGTGAACCGCCCGCAAATCGTCAAAATCTCAGCCCAGTTGTCAAAGTCGGGCTAGTAGGCAAGACTACCGACTCAAATCCCCGAATCACACTGGTAGACACAAATCCGCTCGACGACATTATGGTAAATCATCCTGGAGGAACCGCCGAGCCGGGCAGCCCTTGCTCCTTTGATATTAAGGAGGGCTTCAGGAAAGTCTGCCCGGCTCTGCGGGAGCGTTAGAGATAAGGATCAGATGAAAATCCGCACCTTTTATTTGTCCGCCAGAACCCCGGAGAACTCTGGTTCCAAGGCAGGGCATGCTATCAAAAAAAGAGGCGCAAGCCGATTTGCATGACCCGATTGCCCGATTTCCCCTCGATTCCCCCGAAGGTCGGCGAGTCAGGGTCGTTGTCGATGGTACCAAAATTCGGATGATTGAAGACGTTCGTCGCTTCCAAACGAACATTCACATACCGCTGCCGATCCTCGGAAAAATAGAAGTTCTTGAACATGGTGCCATTCGTGCTGAACCCGCCAGGGTTCCGCACATTCGGCCATACCGCCGGAATGTTCCCAAAGCTGTAGTCGGGCGTGCGAACAAAGACGGATGGGTTGAACACTATGGATGGATTGGGCTCGGTAAAGGCCCCGCTCACGGCCAGGTCGTGCCCATAGTTCACATTGTTATTCAGGTAGTTACGGCTGCTTACGGACCATCGAACGCTGGCGTTCGGTGCGGAAACCGAGCCATCGACTGCTGGCCCCAAAACGGGAGTCCCCTTGGGCCAAAAGGTGCTCACGCCGGCCAAGCCCCACCCCCCAACCGTGGCATTGAGCAGGCGCCCTGCCCAACCCTGCGAGCTGCCCAGGAACCGCCTCCCCCGGCCAACAGGCAACTCATAGTAGTAGTTAAAGAGCCACATCTGGGGGACCTCATAGGTCGCCACACCATAGGTCTCCTCCAGATCGTTCGGATTCTGAAGACTCCCGACATAAGTGTTTTGGCGCATATCCTTCCCCCCATTGTTCACCAGCGTCTTGCGAATGTTGTAGGATGCCAGCAGCATTAGGCCGTGAAAATTCCGGCTCTGCATCTGGAGGTTCAAGAAGTTCGACAGGGAGTGGCCAGTCGTCAGCATGCCCGGACTTGCACTAGCATACTGCGGCATGCTGGAGAGGAGCCGCCACAGGGGGATCTGCGGAGCCGCCGCATTCCTCTCGGACTGCCCGAAGAACGGATTCGGAACCGCGGCATACAACTGGGAGCCGAGACTGTAATACTTGGGGTCGATGTTGGTGTACCTAAAGGTATATTCCGGATAAGTAACGTCCGTCATCAGGTTCACGCCATGGATCCCTTGGTATTCCGCCGAGGCTACCCACCAGTTCCCGATCTTGCGTTGCAATCCTACCCCCCAAATGTACTCCTGGGGTTCTTGGTAGGGGGCCTTAGGCGACGTATTCCCGTAGCCTTCAGGATCTGACGTTCCACCCATAGTTGCATACCAAAATTGTTGGTTATCTTTGATTTTGGGGATATACCCCAAGTGGGAGCCGTCAGGTTGCAGTGGGAAGGTTCCCAAGCCATGATCCAGGCCCAACTCGCTGACCCAATGCATACCATCAATGGTCGGAACCTGATCGTAGGTATCCCAAGGGTAGTAGAAGTTCCCGCCGATCTTGCTCTCAAAGCCGCTGAGTGACTGAAACACATCCCCGAAGCTGGCGTGCAAGACGGTGTTGGAGTCCAGGGCGTAGGAAAGTCCAATACGAGGCTGCCAAACACCATTGGTGGTATTGTAGGTAGTGTGTCCGGGACATTCCGGGGTATCGATGAGGCAAGTCCTTCCATTTATTCCGGAACTCAGCCAAGCCGGGGAGGCGTAGTTGGCCAACTCTGGGACCGCGCTGAGCACCTGACCCCAATTCCAATCCCCGTTGGGCGTGAGCACATTCTTCGCGGTGGTATCGAAAATGAGTCCGCAGCAGTACCGTGGTTTCCGCCCCCTTTCATAATCGTAGCGCAGTCCAAGGTTCAGCGTCAACTTCGTGTTGACCTTCCAATCATCCATGAGGAACGCGCCGTGCAAGGGACCTGTCGCAACGATATCCCAGTTGCCCGTGTTTATAAGCTTGCTCGACCCGAGCATCAATTCGGCCAGTGGCTGTCCCGTCAACCCGTCGTTCAGGTTCCAGAACTGATTCGAACCCCCGCCCGTGGTAACAGTCATAATTCCCGATTTGTCGCCTCCAGTCTCGTCGGTGAGGGACCAAACGCCATCGTAGCCCATCTTAAACGTGTGACGTTTCCACACTTTCGCCAGAGAGATGATCCCCTGGTAGGTTTGGTGTGTAAAGTTATCAAAATAACCGCCTCCGACTTCTGTATACGCCACCTGTGAATTAAACGGGTCAAAGTTTGGAGCTATGTGCACGTTGGATCTTGTGCCAGGCTGGAAATCCATGGGGTCCAAAGGCCACGTCGTCGAATCAATATTCGGACTCCCGGCCGAACCAGTGTAGGTGTTAAGCTTATCCCATGAAACCCCCAGTCGGGCATCCAGGAACAACGAGGGTGAGATACTCCAGGTATATCCCAGGGCGCCCACCCAGTCGTTGTCATAGATGTCGCTCTCCAACCCTTGCGACAGAAGGGCGGGCGTATCATCGGCGCCTCGGTAACGTGAGACACGCGCGAAAAGCCGCTGATTCGCGTGGAGAACATGATCCACTCTCAGCATTTCCTGGTTCACCCCACGGACACGGTCCTGAAAGCCCCAGAAATTGTCCGTACTGCTGGTACCCGCGTTAGGCGCGTGGTTTGGCATGTCGTACAAGGGCATGAAATCGGCCATCAGCGCCACCTGCTTGTCCTGGGGAATGGTGGCGTCCTGGTACTCCGGACGCACCCAGTTGCCTTGCGAATCGTAGTACCCTTCGAACGGGTCGAAAATTCGCGCGTAAACCGGCTGTCCGGCCACATGATTGATGATGCTCTGGGAGAAGTTCCCCTGCCGCTCCAATGAGGTCGGCACCGACGCTTGCGCGAAGCTCGATGTCGTAAAGTGCTCAGCTTCCCAGTTGAAGAAGAAAAAGGTGCGCTCTTTTCCGTTGTAGACTTTTGGGATACTCAATGGTCCACCCAGCGCTAAACCGTAATTGTCCTGATGGAACGGTGTTTTCGGCACATCCAGCGCGTTGTTTGACCAACCGTTGGAGTTGAGGTTCTGATTCCGGCCATAGTAGAACAGCCGTCCGTGGTAATCCTTGGTGCCGCTCTGCGAGGCGATATTAATGACGCCACCCGAGTAGCGGCTCACGTCGGCGGTCAAGAGACCGGTCTGAACCCGGAACTCGCCGACGGCATCGGGTGTTGGAATTGCTCGGACGGCATTGTTGTCTTCCATGTCTTGAGCCCTTAGGCCGTCCACGGTAATTGAGCCGCCACTCCTCTGCCCGCCGGCCAAGGCCATCGTATTCCCTGAAGTGCCGATCGTACTGGAGCTTGTGGAGGTGCTCATTGTCGCGGGAGCACCTCCCTGGATTGCCGGCGCCAGAGTGGCAACTTGATCCAGCGTTGCCCTCGAAATCTGTGGCAGCGCCGAGATCATCTGGTTGTCAAAAGTGGTCGAGTACGAGGCATCGTCGGTGGTCAGCAATTCTCCTTTCACGCTAACCTCTATGCTGGTCTGCAACTTCCCCAGTTCCAACACGAAATTCAATGACAGACGGTCTCCCATTCTCAGAAGAATGTCCGTTTGAACCGTGGTCCTGAAACCAGTTTTTGAGACCGTCACTTTGTACGGACCGGGGGTCAGCTCGGGAATGAAATAGGCCCCGGTCACATCGCATACCGTCGGGTACTCGACGTTGGTGGCCGTGTTGGTAGCCTTGATCTCCGCTTCCGGTACCGAAGCTCCGGTCGTGTCCGTTACCAAGCCGGCGATCTGGCCTTGGCTGGTTAGCTGCGCCCAGCCAACCGGCGCCACCAATGCTGCAAGCACGACCGACAAAACCATAAAACACTGATACGCTTTATGAGTCATGTTCTTCCCCCTCTCAAGGTTTTTAAATAAAGGCCTGTCGCCTAGCACGAACATCGTAGAGAGCGTTGCAATGGTTTCCAAATCGCTCGCTTGCCCCCGCGAGCAAAATTGACTCGAAGCGGGTTCATGGAACCGCCGGGATTTTTGGTCAAGCTCATTGGTTTATCGCTCTGTTTGGTGAATTTGCTACTCCTAGCTTTTGCATTTGACAGACTCTCACAGATTGTTTA
>Ga0208191_1001598_pt1 | contig 10984 bp, 6 predicted proteins | sample June2015DPH_13_5_FD_184709 | JGI IMG/M metagenome (GOLD analysis project Ga0208191, IMG submission 184709) | Peatland microbial communities from SPRUCE experiment site at the Marcell Experimental Forest, Minnesota, USA - June2015DPH_13_40... | ecosystem: Environmental > Terrestrial > Soil >... | reverse complement strand
CAACCTCTTCCAAAGTGTGCTCGCTGCCGTCTTCGAGACCGAAGCGCATCTTGATGACTTTTTCTTCGCGCGGGGTCAGCGTGCGCAGGACCTGTCCGGTCTGGTCCTTGAGGTTCACGTTGATCACCGCTTCGGCCGGCGAAACGACGGCGCGGTCCTCGATGAAGTCGCCCAGATGCGAATCTTCCTCTTCGCCGATCGGCGTTTCGAGAGAGATCGGCTCCTGCGCGATCTTCAGTACCTTGCGCACTTTCGCTACAGGAATGTCCATGCGCTTGGCAATCTCTTCCGACGTAGGTTCGCGTCCCAGTTCCTGCACCAACTGCCGCGAAGTGCGGATGAGCTTGTTGATCGTTTCGATCATGTGCACCGGGATGCGAATCGTACGCGCCTGATCGGCAATGGCACGGGTAATCGCCTGCCGAATCCACCACGTGGCATAAGTCGAAAACTTATAGCCGCGGCGGTATTCGAACTTGTCTACGGCTTTCATCAGGCCGATGTTGCCTTCCTGAATCAAGTCGAGAAATTGCAAGCCGCGATTGGTGTACTTTTTCGCGATCGAAACCACCAGGCGGAGGTTGGCCTCGATCAGTTCGCGCTTGGCCTGCTCCGCGTCCATGTCGCCCTGGATAATCTCGCGCTGCGTGCGCTTGATCTCCTGGAACAACAAGCCGGCTTCGACTTCGAGTTTTTCAATCTCGCTTCTTACGGCGCGCGCCTGCCGCCGGTATTCTTTCTTCTGGTCTTCGCTGCGCGTGGCGTCGGCCTTGCGCTCCAGATTTCCAGCCTGCCGGTCGAGCGAACGCATGCTGTCGACGGTTTTGTTGACCCGGTCGATCAGCCGCTTGCGTTCGGCATTGGTGAAGCCCAGCTTGCGCACCGCTAGAGAAACCCTCACGATGGCGCGGGCCAGGTTACGGCGAGCGCGGCGATGATCTTTCGGCCGCTTTTTCAGCGACACCGCCGCGTATTTCTCCTGCAGCAGACCGGCCTTCTTGTACAGCTTGGCCATGTTGTCGATCTTCCCGGTAAATTCGTTCAACCGGTTCTGCAGAATTTCGTCGGTGATCTCCTCCTCATCGAAGGTCACGACTTCTTTAATGGAGCGCACACCTTTCTTGAGGTCTTCGCCCATGGCCAGCAGTTCGTGAATCACAATGGGCGACCGTGACAGCGCCTTGAGCACGCGCAACTGACCGCGCTCAATGCGCTTGGCAATTTCCACTTCGCCTTCGCGTGTGAGCAAAGGCACCGTCCCCATCTCGCGTAAGTACATGCGGACGGGATCGTTGGTTTTTTCCAGCGCGCCGGGAGTGAGGTCGAGCTCGACGTCCTCGCCCTCTTCGATGTCTTCAAATTTCTTATCGAGCGCGGCGGAAGGCAGTTTCGGCCCTTCCAGCACGTCGATGCCTTGGGTGCCAATCGTAGTCAACAGATCGTCTAGGTCTTCGGGACTGTGCACATCGTGCGGGATCAGGTCATTGACCTGGTCATAAGTGAGATATCCCTTCTCTTTCCCGGCATCGACCAGCTTTTTTATGTCGTCGTACTTGTCTTCAAGAGCCAAGAGGTGTGTCCTCAAATTCTTCAATTCGCTCGCGGGGAGCGTGTGGTAACGTTATTGCAGGTGGGATTCTGGGTAGCGCGGAGTTGTGCACCTAGCACAAACTTACAGAGTTTAGCACATAAGTGCTGCCCGGTCTATCATTTGCCCTGCCGAGGTTCCACTCGCCCGCCGCTATCTCTAACTTCCCTAAATACTTAGATGGTCTTTGCGGCGTTTTTGTTTCACCAATTCCCACTAACCGCTCAAGCCGCATCATCGCCTTCCGCCGCCAACCCTGGATCCATCAAGGCCCGCTTAATGCGTTCGAGCTCCCGAAGCAGTTTGTTTCGCTGGACTGAGTCCTGCCCTTTCTCCGACTGCAATTCTCGTAGGACTCGCGCCATATCTCTTTTGAAATGAATTTTTCGCAGAGCCCGAACCGCACGCTCCAGCAGTTCGGGTGTGAGTTCCTCCTCTTCCTTCAACAGAATCGAAGCCAGCAAACGCCGATCAGACTCAATCTGTGGCACGTCCATTACATCGGCAACTCCGGCGGTGGCATTCAGTAGCGCCTCGACCAGCGACTCTGTCGCCATCCCACGATGCAGACCTTCGCGCTGGAAGGCGTATTGCGCCTGCCGCGCCGGATCGAACTCTTCCTCGGCGCCGTCGCGGGCGGAGAAATGCTCGGCTCCCGGCTGCATCTGCCGCGCCGAAGCCAGCGCCCGAATGAGAATGCGCTCCGCGTCGGTGGCTTGCACCTCCACTGGAGCTTTCACCGCGGCGGCCGAGCGCTCCGCAGCCACATGCCGCAACTCCTGACGCAACACCGCAGAATCAATTCCCAGCTTCTGCGCGATCTCCTGCCCCAACTCGTCGCGCACGATCCGGCTGGGCACGCGTTGGATATGCGGCAGCAGGTAATTCACCGCCTTCACTTTGCCTTCCGCGCTGCGCACTGGAAAATGAGCTCGCGCCCGGTCGATCAGATAGTCGAAGTATTTCTGCGAGCCTCGGAGGGCCTCGCCGTAAGCATCCTTGCCCTTACGGCGGATGTAGAGATCGGGATCGAAGCCTTGTTCCAGGGTAAGAACCCGGATGTTGAATTCTTCCTCCACGAGAAGGCTCAGCGTACGCTCGGTCGCCTTCGCTCCAGCCGTGTCCGGATCAAAATTAACGATCACGTTCTTGGTGAAGCGCCCTAGCAGCTTGGCCTGAAGTTCCGTAAACGCCGTGCCCGAGCTGGCGATCACATTGTGAAATCCCGCCGCGTAGACGGAAATGCAATCCATCTGGCCTTCGACCAGAATGGCGTAATCCAGCTTGCGGATCGCTTCTTTCGCGTGGTCCAGGTTGAACAAAACCCGACCCTTGGAATAGATGCCTGTCTCCGGCGAATTCAGATACTTCGGACCAGCCTTTTCATCGGTAGCCAGCGTTCGCCCAGTGAATGCGATAATCTTCCCAGCTTCGTTGGCGATGGGAAACATCACCCGATTGCGAAACTTGGAGTACATCGCCCCTTCCGGTTTCCGGTTTCCGACTTCCGACTGCTGACTGCTGAGTGCTGATTGCTGACGGCTGTCTTCCTGCTTCCACGAGAACAGTCCACTTTCCCGCAGCACCTCTTCACTGAAGTCCCCCGCCAAGCGGTCGCGTAACAGGAAGCCGGAGTCCGGTGCATATCCAATGCGAAAACGCACAATCGTATCTTCATTCAACCCGCGCCCGGTCAGATACTCTCGGGCTCGCGCTCCTTCGGGACGCTTCAAGCACTCCTGAAAAAATGCGGCTGCCCGCTCCTGGACATCGAGCAACTGTGCGCGCAGCTTGGCTTCCTTGGCCTCACCCGGACTCGAGTAGGTAGCCTTGGGCAGCGGAATCCCCAGCTTCTGCGCCACTAGCCGGACACTTTCAGGAAAGGTGATGTTCTCGACCTTCTGCACGAAGCTGAACACGTCTCCCGACACGCCGCAGCCAAAGCAGTGATAAAACTGCCGCGTGGCGTGCACCGAAAACGACGGCGTCTTTTCCCCATGAAAGGGACAAAGCCCCGAGTAGTTCTGCGCCCCGGCCTTCTTCAGCTTGATGTAGTCGCCAATGATGCGGACAATATCCGCCTGCTGCTTCACCGTGTACGCGAAATCGCCGGGGTTGGCCATGGATGGAAAACACAGTTATCCGTTGGAATTGTGAGCCAGAAAACCGATGTTAGGAATATAGCAGCCGCATTCGCCTGCGGAAAACCTGTGGAAGAAGTGACTATTCCGTTGATGACGGAGGAAAACCGGGAAATGAGCGGGACCCGTTCACAACTTTAACTCCACCACTGTAGCCCCGCCGCCGCCCTCGTTCTGCGGAGGCTCGGCTACCGACTCCACATGCGGATGCTGCTGCAGCGCCTGCCGCAGAGCTTTGCGCAAGATGCCCATGCCGCTGCCGTGAACGACGCGTACTCGCGGCAGGCCGGCGAGAAATGCCCGGTCGACAAACTTCTGCACTTCTCGCGTGGCGTCGTCCACGTTGTAGCCGATCACGTTGATCTCCGAGGGCGCATTCTGATCTTCGTTTTCGAGCGACACTGAAATTCCACGCGCCCGCGCCGCCTTCACCGGAGAATCGGTCACCCGAGCATTACCCAGCACTTCAGCGATGTCGTCGCGCGCGATCTTCATCTTCATCGCGCCGACTTCCACTTCGAAATGGTTATCATCCAGCTTGCGCGAAATTCTAGCCGCGCGGCCGGTGGATTTCAGCTTGACGCTGTCGCCCTGCGAAACGTACTTCACCACCTGCGGCTCGGCGTGAGGATCGCCCTGATCGGCGCCGCTGGCGTGCGCCACCACGGTGGAATCGAACTGCTCGCGAAATTCCCGCCGCAATTTAGCGACTCGGCGCTCGGCATCTTTCGAGACCTTCTGTGCCGCCGCCTTGTCCTGGATGGCATTCACCGCTTCGCGCGCATGGTATTCGAAGTCGCGAAGCACGCTCTCGAGCTTCTTCTCCATCTCGCGGATCTTGCTCTGTTGTTCTTTCTTGCCTTCCGCCGCTAAGAATGTTTTCTCCCGCTCCAATTCCTGTTCGCTCGCTTTCAGCCCCAACCGCTCGCCTTCGGCCTTACGCAACGCGGCATGAAGCCTGCCCAGAAATTCGCCGACATCGCGGGCTTGCGTTCCCAGACGCGCCCGCGCCCCTTCTATGATCGCCGGATTCAGTCCCAGCCGCTGCGCAATGTTGATTCCTGCCGACGCCCCCGGCAAGCCCATCTTCAACTCGTAAGTTGGCTGCAACGTGGCTTCGTCGAAGCCGACCGACGCGTTGATCACGCCACGGGTATTGGCGCCGTATACCTTCAATGACGTGTGATGTGTCGAAATCACAGTCATGCAGCCGATACGGCCAAAATGCGTGGCAATCGCCACCGCCAGCGCTGCGCCTTCTTCTGGGTCGGTCGCGGACCCGAGTTCATCCAGCAGCACGAGGGACTCAGCGGTCGCCGTTCGCGAAATGAAATCGATGTTGGTGACGTGCGCGGAAAAGGTCGAAAGATTCTGCTCAATCGATTGATAGTCGCCAATATCCGCCAGCACCGCATCGAATACGGGCAGCTCAGCTCGATCAGCTGGCACCGGAATTCCGGACTGCGCCATCAATGCCAGCAAACCTACCGTCTTGAGCGTCACCGTCTTTCCGCCGGTGTTGGGACCGGTGATCACCAACTGCCGACGCTCGCCTTCGAGTTCCACACTGACCGGAACCACGGCTATGCTTTTAAGTTTCAGATTCCGCTCCAGCAGCGGATGCCTAGCATTGTGCAGTAGGAGGCGAGCTTCGCTCACCCCGGACAGCCGAGGGCGGCTGTCCCCACACAACTGCACGGCCACACAGTTGTATTCTTCGGCGAAGCGCGCCTTGGCAAATTGCAACTCCAATTCGCCGAGCACATCGGCCGAAGCCAAAATGTCTTCCGCGTTCTCGCCGATGCGCCGCGTCATTTCAAGCAGGATGCGATGAATCTCCGCCAGTTCTTCGTCGAGCAGCCGCACCAGGTCGTTGTTCTGCTCGATAGTTTCCAGTGGCTCGACGAACACAGTTTGCCCGCTGGAGCTCGCACCGTGCACCACGCCCTGGACACGTCGCCTCTGTTCAATCTTCACCGGGATGACAAAGCGCTCGCCGCGGATTGTCACCAGTTCATCCTGCACCGCGCCACCCTCAGCCAGCTTTCGCAAATACCCGCGCAGTGATTCCTGAATCACGCGCCGCTGCTTTTCGATCTCACGACGAATCCGCGCCAGTTCCGGCGACGCGCGGTCTTCCAGAGTCCCATCAGGCTGAATTTTGTTCCGAAAGGATCGCAAAAACTCAGTAAAGTCAGGCACGCTCTCCGAAAGCGTTCGCGTTCGCCGCCACTCCGTTCGCATATTCGCGGGAGGGTTCAGCGCGATCTCGCGCCACTCGGCCGCACGGTCCACGACCAGCAGAACGTCGCGGATCTCCGTGGTTTCCAGCGCGGCTCCTGCGATGCGGGATTTCTCGACTAATTTCTTGATATGCAGCAGGCCGGAAAATTCGAAGCGTCCGCCCACGCGCCGGAACTCTCGTATTTCCTGGGTCAACTCTTGTTGCTGAACAATCCATTCGGAATCAATCGCAGGAGCAAGCGCGGCAATCCTCGCCTGGCCCAGAGGCGAAGAAGCGTATCCGCGCAACAGTTCGCGCAGAGCGTCAAACTCCAGCACCCGTGCGGAGTTATGCATGAGCAATTGAAGCATCGGAGTTTATGTTACAGGAATGACAAGATTGGATTGTTCTATGATTGCGCTGCCGCCAGCGCCTGGGGACCAGTCTGGCTTGCGACAGGCAGGCGCAGCATGAACATCGCCCCGCCCTCGGGGTTATTCTGGCAGGTGATTTGCCCGCAATGATCCTGTACTACGCCATACACGGCACTCAGGCCTAAGCCTGTGCCTTTGCCAATCGGCTTGGTCGTATAGAAAGGATCGAACACACGATGCGGCTCTTTAATGCCGGGCCCGCTATCGGAAAACTGAACCACCACTTCTTCTCCTTGCACTTGGGCGCTGACCCGAAGCAATCCCCCGCCCACCTCCTCGAGCGCGTCCAACGCATTCTCGACGATCTGCACGAACGCATGGAATAACTGGTGGCCGTCGCCCCACACCGGGGGCAGGTTCGGCTCCAGTAAGGTTTCGATGCGGATTTTCTGATCGTGCCGCTGCAACTCCCGCATCTGCACGCTCCGCTGGAGAAGCGTGCACAAGTCCACCATCGTCTTTTCTCCGGAACGCTGTTGCGCGAAACTCAGAAGACTCGATATTAGTTCGCGGGTGCGCTGGGAATGGTGCACGATTTTGCGCACCAACGTATCCTGCTCGCTGCTCAGCCGCTGATTCGACCACAGCTTTTCCGCATATCCCATGATTGCTGTCAGCGGGTGGTCGATCTCATGCGCGGCCCCTGCTACCAACTGGCCGAGAGACGCCAATTTTTCTCTCTGCACAAGATGGCTCTGCAATCGTTGCTCATTCTCGAAACTGCGCCTCGATTCTTCCAGCAGACGGATCAGAGCCTGGTCCTGAAGATACTGGCGCATAAACAGGAACACGCCCAGCACCAGCATTGCCGTCAAAACGGTGAACATGCGAAATGTTCGGATCGAAGCTGGCGAGTTGTTCCAGAGGAACGCCCACAGCCCCAGTGCAGGCAACGAAAGAATGGCCAGCATCGCCAGCCGTAGCGACATCGCGCCCCACTTGTCACCGGCCTTGGGCAGCGCGGCCTCCAAGTGCCATTCCCGCGCACTCAGGACAGTCGCCGCCATCCAACTCACTGCGCCAATGAGCGAAACGTCGTAGAGACTGCCCGTGACGTAAAGTCCACTGGTGACTGCCAGATTCACTCCTTGCGAAGCGATGGCATAAAAAGCACTTGTCACCATCAGGTTCAGGTACACCTTTTTCCATCCGGTGGAGGCCCCATGTGCAACAATGCCCAACACCAGCACCAGTACACCGTTCTCCACTAAATAGAGTGCGCCGAAGTTCCTATCATACTCTGCTACATTCACCGACACATATTGCGAAGGAAACACCACAAACGCATATAGGAACACCCACCAAACCATTAGCAGGAGGAAGTCCAGCGTACCTACGCGGAATTTGTGTTCGCCTTCTGTCCGATGCGGACGCAACCCAACCGCCGCGATCATTGGAATCAGGTGCAGAAACAGAAAAATATCCATGGACCACGGATCTGGCACGGGTACGCGGCGAAGCACATCGTAGTACGCCCACCCTGCCTGATTGCAAGCCCAGAGAAGATATCCGGACCCCATCAGGGCCCAAAAGCGCCGGCTCGTACCCTGAGCCGACCGGGCAGTCAGCAGCATGGTCACGCCAATAGTGAGAGTGATAAGAAGATAGCCAAAATCAATGATTGCGGTCAGCCCGGGGCCACGCGGCATCGTGAGCGACACCACGGCGAAGGCCAGTGTGATTGCGCCGGCCAGCGCAAACCAGCGATTCCGTCCGAGCAGACTCATCCGCGACCATTCTATGGATGAAAACCGCCGATTCCCAGATTGCTTTCGGATTACCGCAGGTTACTTTCGTCACACCCTTGTGCTTTAGACCGCCCTCAGCTTTCCGCGCTGACGCTTCCGTCTCTGCAAGTCCTTCAGGCTCATTGCTCCTGCTAGAATTAGCTTGAGAGTAGAGTGGCCGCCGCTCAGCAGGCTCAAGCGGGCGGTCGCGGTTCGCGGCACTTGATCGGCCGCTGCCTCAGAAATCACTGGTGCCTTATGGCCTTCCCTGTCACCCGTCTTCGTCGTCTCCGCCGCACGGACCAGCTTCGCAACCTAGTGCGCGAAACTCGTCTCACACCCGACGCCTTCGTCTACCCCATGTTCGTTTGCGCGGGCGAAGGTGTGCGCAAGGAAGTTCGCTCCATGCCTGGGGTGTTCAACCTTTCGGTGGATGAAGCGGTGAAAGAGGCTCGGGAAGTTCATTCCCTGGGCGTTCCATCGGTGATTCTCTTCGGCCTTCCCGACAAGAAGGATGAAGTCGCCTCCGGGGCTTGGGCCGACGACGGAATTGTGCAGCAGGCCGCCCGGGCGCTGAAACGTGAAGTGCCCGATCTGATCGTGATGGGTGACGTCTGCCTGTGTGAATACATGTCCCACGGACATTGCGGCATCGTGAAAGCCTCGCCGCAATCGCTGGGAGCGGCGGCCAGAGACGCGATGAATACAGTCCGGGTGGTCGCGGTCAGGAGCAGCGAGGAGAAAGCAAAGGCGATTGAGGCAGCGACGTCGCCGCTAGTGGCTCACGCTAGCCAGACCAACTACGAAATCGACAATGACGCCAGCCTCGAACTGCTGGCCCGCACTTCCGTCTCGCTCGCCCGCGCCGGCATCGACATCATCGCGCCCTCCGACATGATGGATGGGCGCGTCGCCGCCATCCGCCGCGCCCTCGACGAAGCCAGCTTCACCAACACGCCCATCCTGTCTTACGCCGCCAAGTTCGCCTCCGGATTCTACGGCCCGTTCCGCGAAGCCGCCGACTCCGCCCCGCAATTCGGCGACCGCCGCTCGTATCAAATGGATGGAGCCAACTTGCGCGAGGCCATGCGCGAAATCGAACTCGACATCGAAGAAGGCGCCGACATGATCATGGTCAAGCCCGCCATGCCCTATCTCGACGTAATCGCCGCCGCCCGTGACCGCTTCGACTTGCCCCTCGCCGCTTATCAGGTTTCCGGCGAATACGCCATGATCGAAGCCGCCGCCCGCAACGGATGGATCGAACGCGACCGCGTCATGATGGAATCTCTGCTGAGCATCCGTCGCGCCGGAGCCAGCATCATCCTCACTTACCACGCCAAAGATGCAGCGCGACTTCTGGCGTGAAACCAGCGATGTGCGGGACCGCGAGGGTGTGGACCGGGCGGCAACAACAAACGCATCCGTGAGTGGTCGACGGTTGAACGCGAGCTTCTTGGGACACAGCTGGGGCTGGCGAAGGGCGAATCAAGCGCCTCCGGCTGTTCCTTGAGGTTTGCGACCTAGCGGCCTTCCGTACCGGTTGAGGTCCGTGTCGAGAAACGTTCCCGCACCCGGCCACCAATTTCCTGCACCTTATCCCCGATCTGGCTGCGAATTTCTTTCCCGCTCGCCGGAGCGAACAGCATCGCGGCGCCAATACCGACGCCTACGCCGGCCACGAATGTGAGCACATTGCGGACTGTGTGATCCTCGCCTGAGTAAAGATCCTCAGCCTGTTTGCGCAGATCCGACACGCGGTCGGCTGCCCGGTCCACACCCTCGGCGACGCGGTCCCGCACATCGCTGGTGAAACGGTCTGTTTGGTCCAGAAAATACACAGCGGTTTTCAAAATCGATCGAATTAAATTGTTCATCCGAATCCACCTTTCATCGTGATCGCGAAACCCTGGTATATATGTTAGTCGCAGAAAAGGGCGCCATGGCTTGGAACCGCTGAAAATTATTTAGGGGGAAATTTTATAGGTAAGTGCCGTTATTACCGGGTCTTGTGATTAATGCGAGAATCCTTAGAATTTCCTACCCGGCGATAACAATATTTCACAAAAATGTGCGCATCAGTTGCGTCCTCGATCCTTCTTATGGTGCACGTCAATAGCAAATCAAACAAAAAATAAATGGAGGAAACGTATGCCTATGCAACCCCAAGAGCAATCAACCCTCAACGTAAAACTCGTCCACTTTACAAAGCAAAACTCGCCTGATGAGCCGGTGCAGGTTGCGTTCGCCGTTACCGATGATCAAGGGAAAGAAGAGATCATCACCGGCGAGGTGCCCTACACGTACGATCTCTTCCATCTTTTTCAGGAAAACAACTGGCTGAACATCCGCCGTACTGGAAACGGATCATCGCAAGCTGGCTGACAAGATTGACGCAGCAAACGTAATTCTCTGGCGGCGTTTGCTGGAACTCGGTACCTCATCCGGCCAGGGCAAGGAAAGACAACGACTCAGCGATGCCTTGCTGACGCTTGATATGATTCGTCGGATCGAATTTAGAATTCCGGCTTGAAGGCTCAGAAAGGCTCGCGAGGGATATCCAGTGATCGGGAATGTCTTCCTCCAAAATGCCAACGCGCATCGCGGACATGGCATTACCGCGATTTTCCGTCATTTGGGGGCACTGGGACTTTTCTCGCTCGCAATTATCGATAGCTCTCCGCTTCCGACATTTGGAGGCCCCGATATCCTGACGGCAATTCTCGCCGCCAGCCACCGCAATCCGTGGTACGAATACGCGGCAGTGGCAACTGCAGGATCGGTGATCGGAGCCTACCTCACTTTCAGAATCGCGCGGAGGGCCGGATCGGCCTACCTGCAGAGCAAATTCGGACATCGGAAGCTGGCAG
>Ga0208191_1001594_pt1 | contig 11000 bp, 14 predicted proteins | sample June2015DPH_13_5_FD_184709 | JGI IMG/M metagenome (GOLD analysis project Ga0208191, IMG submission 184709) | Peatland microbial communities from SPRUCE experiment site at the Marcell Experimental Forest, Minnesota, USA - June2015DPH_13_40... | ecosystem: Environmental > Terrestrial > Soil >... | reverse complement strand
CATCGACGGCGGTGATGCCTATTCTGAGTTCGAGATCAACGCACTGGGCACGACTTACCAGGTCTTCTTCATCTGGCAAGATGCTTACAAGAAGGGCGGCGTGTTCGACGTCCCCGAATTTGACATCTTCAGGAATAAGGCCCTTACCTTCGGGGGTGACTACGATCGCCAGGACCGGTCTTTCTGGGTGGGAACTCATCCCCGCGGAACCCGCTGGGCATTCCTGAACTGGGAGTTTCCGGGCCTCCTCAAAGCCGTCCACGTGGAGGGCAAAATCAACGACAACTCCGTGGCCGATAAAGGTTGGACCGTTGAACTGGCTTTCCCCTGGAAAGGAATGAAGTGGCTGGCCGCAGGGCATTCTCTGCCCCCCAAGGACGGAGACGTATGGAGGATCTTCTTTGGACGTTTCGAGCTGCTAAAACCAGGCGGCGTTGAACTCAACCCTCATCCCGCCTGGGTCTGGAGCCGCCACGCCGTCTACGACACCCACATCCCTGGGTGCTTCCCTTACATTCATATGTCGAATCGAATCGTGGGGGAGGAATAATACCAGTTGTTCATCATTCGTAGAGCAAAACGCCACCGCCTGTCATTCTGAGCCCATTCGCTCCGCTCAGGGTAAACTCCGCGAAGAATCCCCGCATTTGTAAGCTCAAACAGTGCGAAAAAATGCCGGGATTCTTCGCTTCGCTCAGAATGACAGACATTGCGTGTAAGTTGGTCCGGATATTCTGCTTCGGTAACGGTAGGCCACACCAAGCCCTTTATGTGATAGGGTGAGAGTTCAAATCAGATGGCTGGCAAACAGCCGCAGTAAGCCTCGGGGGAGTCAGCCAATGGCCGCGACAGGAAACAGCCTCTTTCCACACTTGACCACGGAGCAAGTCTCGCCACGGACGACTGGAATCCTGCCCGCTCAGACAATTCGGGAGTTGATCGCCTGCGGGCGGGTTGAGGCCATCGAAAAGATCACGGAAGAGCAGATTCAACCCGCCAGCATTGACCTGCGGCTGGGCGATGTTGCCTATCGCGTCCGCGCGAGCTTCCTGCCTGGCCAAGACTGCACTGTCCAAGATAAGGTCTCTGAGCTGCTTATCGCCAAGGTTGATTTGACTGGCGGCGCCGTGTTCGAGCCAGGCTGTGTTTATATAGCGCCGCTGCGGGAGGAGTTGAGCCTACCCAAAACGTTGAGGCAAGGGCTAATCCCAAAAGTACGACGGGGAGGCTCGACATTTTCACCAGGCTGATAACCGACTGCGGAACTGAGTTCGAACGTGTTCGCCCCGGTTATCGTGGAAGGCTTTTTGCTGAAATCGTGTCACGCACATTTACCATCAAGGTGCGTAAAGGAATGAAACTGAATCAACTGCGTTTCATCCGAGGTAACCCGCCGTCCCACGACGGCCCCTTGGCGGCGTTGGACGAAAGGGAAAACCTCGTGTACGAGGACGCGGAAGGCCCCATACGGGCCAAGATTGACAAGGGGCTTCGCATTTCCGTGAGACTTAACGCCGAGGCGGAAACTGACCTTGTCGCTTACCGAGCCAAGAAGCATGCACCCGTGATCGACCTTGGCGAAAAGGACTTCTACGACCCGAGAGAGTACTGGGACACCGTTTACTCCGTGCCACGACGAGGCATAATCCTGGACCCGGGTGACTTCTATTTGTTGGCGTCCAAAGAAAAGATTCGTGTGCCGCCTGACTACGCAGCCGAAATGGTCCCCTACGATCCGTCTATTGGAGAGTTCCGTGTCCACTACGCAGGCTTCTTCGACCCGGGTTTCGGATACGGATTGAGCGACGTGCTCGGAACATTGGCCGTACTGGAAGTAAGGGCGCATGAGGTGCCCATTCTGATCGAGCATGGGCAAATAGTGGGGAGGCTCGTCTATAGTCCCATGGTTGCGCGGCCCGATAAAATATACGGTGTCCAAATAGGCTCCTCATACCAAATGCAAGGGCTGGCGCTTAGCAAGCAGTTCAAGAAATGGCCCTGAAGTAATTGCCGATTTTCGATTGACAATCGTCGATTGCCGATTGTCGCGCCATGCCGGACTGATAGACACTGGAAGGAGTTGCGGCGCGACTTTTTCAGCGGTCAATCACCAATCGTCAATGGGCGATTAAAGCCTGTATTTTCAATAATATTCCCGCCTCAGTAGAATATCTCCTTTGTTTTCATATACATTCCCGCTTAGGCTCGGAGTATTCCACTGCCGTCCTTTGTTTTCAATGACATCCGCGCATTGAACGGTCAAAAAAAAGAATTCTTCGTCAACGAAGCGGACTTCCTGTCGAGCTGAAAATGAGGAGTCTTCTGCTGCCTTCATAGCTCCTGGATAACGGTTGAGGGCTGATTTGCGTCTTCCCATAGAAAAGGGCGTCCGCCGATGCCCGAGGGCGACCGGGAAGCGGACGCTCACCATGCTAGCCTATGTTTCTCCGCTTGTCAAGAGAAAACTGCTAGCTGAGGACTTATTTTCAGCGGCGTGCCCCGTTCGGATTGACGACGTGCGGTTACCCCTTGGTTGTCAGGCATGAGAAAACCACACGGTCAGCGTTTTTCGGATCGTCGGTTTTGGGTCATGGGGGAAGGCCCGGGGTCCATCAGAGGACGGGCAACCTTAGCTGCCCGATGAACCTCATACACCCAGAGTTATAATACGTCCAGTGAACTAGCGGGAGGTGGACATGGCAAGGCCTTCGAAAGCTTGCGTCCTCACCCCTTACGCCCGAGCGATGTTTTGCGGCGCGCTAATTCTCTTCATCGCTCCTCTTCAGGTGGCCGGGCAGAATCCAGAGCCCGAAAAAGCCCAAACTGAAAATGTGCGGCCCCTGTTTTATTTCATCACTGTGGGGCCTTCGGGACTGAGTACAACCGTCTGGGTTCCGTTCACCGCGAAGAAAGTGAAGAGGGTCTACATACTTTCCTCGCCTGGGGAGAAGCTCATTCTAGAGAGTACCGAATTGGTGGCCAGGAACCGGAATGGCTGGCTTTACACCGGTGACATTCCCGGCACTCCTTCCATCAAGTGGCTTCGGGGAACTCTGCTGGATCCACGCGCACGCGATATCTATGAGATTGATTATGAACACAAATCTGTGACCTTGCACCGAAGCCTCTCGCCCGCCCCCTTGGAGCCGCCGACGGGGGACAAATACAAACATGTCCCGCTCGACCGCTCCTTGGGAAGCAGAATGATTAGCGGGGTTCTGTGCATTGGGATTAAAGAGCGAACCAGCCGTGGCGATACACAGACTACGGAGACTTGGGTGGCGCCGTCTTTGAACTACGAGGTCGTCGAGACCACCGTTCTGGACCCGAAGAAGATTCGGGTGGAGATAGTCCTTGAAGACATCCAGGCTGGTACGAGCCCCGATCCTGAGTTTTTCCGCATCCCTGAGGGGTTTCAAAAGGTGTACATCGGCCCGCTTTGAATGACCGCGTTGTTCAGGTAGGAGCAGCGGGCGTAGCGCAGACCTCCGTTTTTTGAGGTCTGCGGCTCTTCTTGCCGAAAACCACAAATCTCAACGACAGGGGGACGCCCTCGGATTGGGGAGCATGCATCTAAGCAAGAACTTGCTTACGTGCGGTAAGTGTCCATAAAACCGATGGTAAACGCATCGGCGAATCCTATTTGTCGGGGAGGTAATGTATGGAGGGCGACACATTGCACATGGCACGCAAAGGGCGCGTGCAAATCTTAGCGACGGTGCTAACTGGGGTCTTGGCCTCTCTCTGCTGCTACTCACTAGGGCGCTACCTGACACTCGTCGTCTTGGCGCAGGCCAGTGTGACCCCATATGTACTGAAGGTAGAGATTTATAGCTTCGCACGGGACCCCAGAGGTATTCTGGGCATAACGGAAACCTGGGGGCGCCGATCAGATGGTGCGACTGTTAGGGTGGAGAGTATGGGGCCTCCCGAGTGGGGGATCACGGGACGAGAAGTTCGGTGGATGGACGGCAGGTCGATGACGCTTGTAGACTACTTTAAGACGAAAACCACTTGGCCTGCCATCCCCGCGGAAAGGTTGGCCAGACACAACGCCGCGTCCCTGCACCCTCCAGTAAACTGTATTCAAGCGAACGATCAATTTTTGGCGGGTTCTGACAATGTCTTCGGGCAACCTGTGGTGATTGTGAGAAAAGACTTGCTTACAGGTAATCCTCCAGCTCTAGGGGGACGAAAGCTGACCGAGTGGCGTGCCCCCAATTTGGGGTGTGTGGCCCTGACCTATACAGTCGACGATAAGAGATCCGATGGCACGTGGTGGCGGACGACAGAGCAGAGGGTCGTCAGTCTCACGTTGGAGGAGCCGGATCCCCAACTATTCGAGGACGAACCGGCATATACGGAGGCTACTCGCGACGACGTGTCCAATCGGCTCCTTCAAGAACGCAAAAACCGAGGGCGGTAATAAATCGGCCGAGAGATTGTTGTTGGGTGGTTTGGTATAACTCTACGAACGGTTTGTATTGCACGCAGGAATATTGCCGTCCAGTATGTGTAGCAATTCCTCGGGAGGTGCGCAAATGAATCGAAGGAAACGACCGGTCCTATGGACGTCTTTGTTGGTTGGAGTCTGCGCCTGCGGAATCTCCTGGTGTGGTCAGGGGGAGACCAGCGCATGGGTCCCGTTCGTGGCGCAGAGGGTCATCAGAACGTACAGCCTGTCCACTTCTGGCCGGGGGGAAATCCAAAGCGAGACCCGCGCGTTTACCGCTAGGGGCAACGACGGCTCAGTGTTTATCTACGACGCAGCCAACTACGATCCGTCTTCGAGAGGGCACCACGTTGGCATACTAGAGGACGCGGTCACCGGAAAGACCTTCCGGATTGACTACGATCACGAACGAGTGAGGGTCCGAGGGACACCCGACCCGGACGAGTTGCTTCCTCGGCGGCCCCCGACTGCTGAAGTGAACAAGCCCGCTTCTCCGGAGTTGGACTTGGGCAGCAAGATGATTTCCGGTGTCCGGTGCATTGGCTGGAAGGTGGTAGCAGCAGGTCCCAATAACCCGGGGGGTGAGATGTGGGTCGCGCCGTCATTGAATTACAGCATGGTAGAGAGCATCATTCTGGACTATTCAAATAACGTCCAGATAGAGGTGCATCTGGAAGACATCCAGGGTGGACGAGAGCCCGACCCTGAGCCTTTCCGCATTCCTGAAGGGTTTCAAACGCTGGACGCAGACCGCGTGGAATGACCGCGTTGTCATCCGCCTCAGTCGTGCGATAAGAGTCTGCGCAGCGGATAGCACCCTATCGCGGCGGCTGAAAGGAGCCGCTTTCCCCCACCTACCACCTACCATCTACCACCTACGATATTATGCGGCTACATGGACGATGGCTTTGACCACACCGTCACGGTAGTCGGCGACCAGGTCGAAAGCCTTCTTGGTTTCGGGAAAGGAGAAATGGTGGGTCACAAGTTGATCGACGTCGATGGCACCGCTTGAAACCAGTTCGATCGCAGGGGCCATGCACTGGTTCTGCCGGCGGACGCTCTGCAATCGTATTTCTTGCCGCCTTAGTGTGTGAATGCTGAAGCTGACCCGGTCAACCTCAGGAATGCCGATCATCAGCACCGTTCCGCCGGGCTTGAGCAGCTCAACCGACTGGTCGAGGGTTTCCTGCTGGCCCGCGCACTCGAAAACGAAATCCACTCCCAGTGGCTCGAGCTCTCGGATCGCCCGCACCACGTCGGTTTGTTTCGGGTTCCCGGTCCACTTTGCCCCGCAGCGCCGGGCCACCTCGAGGCGCTCGTCGAGCAGGTCGGTGACGTAGGCCGTGCAATCACAGGCCGCAAGGCTCGCGAGCAGTACACACAGTCCAATGGGGCCAGCGCCCAGGATGGCGATCTTTGCTCCCGGCTCCATCTGCGCCAGACGTTGAGCATAGAGCCCGACGCAAAGCGGTTCGACCAGCGCGGCTTGAACCATGGTCATGCCTTCCGGAATCGCATAGCAGGACCGCTCCGGCATCACGAGGTATTCAGCCAGCGCCCCTGGCCCCTGCCCTGGGCAGGCCAGAAAGGACTGGTTGCGGCAAGTGTGTTCCCGGCCTGACAGGCATTGGTCGCAATGCCCGCAGGGAATCAGCGGGTCCACGGCCACGCGCTGGCCAACCTTGAGCCACTTCACTTGCTCCCCGACCGCCACGACCGTTGCCCCACATTCGTGACCAGTCCATTCCGGATAGTTGACGACCAGGGAGCCGATCCGCCCCGCCGTGTAGTAATGCACATCCGATCCGCAAACGCCTACCACCCCAATTCGCAAGAGGACACTGTGCGGGTCGCTGAGCTCCGGTTGCGACGTCTCGCGAATCTCCATTTGTCGAATGCCGGTTAAGAAAGCCGCTCTCATCAAGACTCCTCTTAAGTGTCAGTAGGTTGTGGAAGTTCGGCGCCCAATGCCGGTAACGACAACGCGCCGCTCTTCCGGGTATATGTCGAAGAAAATGCGCCAATCACCCAGGCGACGGCGGAAGCCATCCCGGCCTCCTTTAAGTTTACGGATGTCACCCCGGAGGGGATTTTCTTCCATCTCATCGATCGCGGCCCGGAGACGAGCCCGGTCGTTGGGCGGGATACGTTTAAGAGACTTTTGCGCTGGCCCGGCGAGGGCGACGAGCCATAGCTTCTTCTCTGCGGAGTTCATCTCTGCGGAGCTCATCAAGGGTCACATAATCACCACGTTCGTAGGCGGCTCTGCCGCGACGAACGGCTCGCAGCTCGGCTGGCGTGGGAGTCTCCTCTGGGCATTGCCCGATCGCGATATACGTGCGGAGCGCTTCACGGACGAGTTCGGAGCGAGTCCGATGCTCGGCGCGCATAGTTTTCTCGACCTGTTCCGCCATCTCAGGCGGGAGTGAAATTGTGATGGTTTGACGGGTTCTCATGGGAATCTGGTGTTACCTAATAGGACTTTATCTTAGCATGCTTTTGACTTTCCGCATCCAGGGCGGCGATTTCGGCCTCGGCCAGCCGCCAGCCTAAAGCGGCGGCATTTTCCTGAGCCTGCTTGGCATTCTTGGCCCCGGGGATGGGGACAGCTCCCTTGCTCATCACCCAGTTCAATGCCACCTGGGCCGGGGACTTACCGTCGTGGGCTTGCCCAATCCCGCGCATGAGTTGAATCAGGGGCTGGATTTTGCCGAGTCGCGCCCGCCTGAAGAGGTAACTGCGTAGCCCCGGCGGGCGTGTCTGCGGGGTGTATTTGCCCGTCAACATCCCCTTGGCAAGAGGGCTGTAAGCAATCAGGGTGACACCCAACTCGCGGCAGAGTTTTAACAAACCCTCGTGCTCGACGTGCCGATTGAGCAGGTGAAACTCCGCCTGGTTGGACGCCAGCGGGATGCCTCGTTTCGACAGAACGGAGTGGGCGCGCAACATCTGGGCCGAGTTGTAGTTCGACACGCCCACCGCGCGCGTCAATCCCGCCTCGACCGCGTCCGCGAGGGCATTGGCCCACAGCTCGATCGGTAGGGGCGAGAAAGGCCAATGGATCTGGTAAAGGTCGACCCGTTCCAACCCCAAGCGGGCGAGGCTGGCACGCAGCTTCGAGAGCAAGGCGCCTTTCCACAGCCGCCAGGGGTAGGGCATGAACTTCGTCGCCACCACTAGTGGCGCTATCAACGGGGACTGCCTGGCTTCCTGGAGGCACGCGCCTAACAATTGCTCCGACCGCCCCTTTCCATAAACTTCGGCGGTGTCGAAGAAGTTGACGCCGGATTGCAGGCTGACATGGAAAGCGCCGTGAATGTCGCTATCGGTGTGAGTCTTGCCGTAACCCCACATCATGCGGTCACCCCACTGCCAAGTGCCCAGGCCCAGAGGGGAGATGCGAATGTCGGTCTTACCGAGGGGAATGAGATCTTCCATGCCGCACTCCGTTTCTCGCGGTGAGTTCGGAACTCCCGCGACGTGCGTTGTGAGACGTCGGATCTCACGAGTTGCCGAATGGCGTTATCTATTCTCTAAATTCAATTCGCAACCGATGCTGGCTTTCATACTACCACGAGGATGATGAAAAACCCCGAATTTGAGCGCTGTTCCCGATATAATACATCGGCGTAAGTCGGTACCATGCGGCTGGTGGCCGCAACCAAAAAGAGACCCTCTGCGTGCTCCGTGCCTCTCAAGCTCTAACACGGAGCACACAGAGCGTCTCAGTGACCTCAGTGTTGAAGTTCTTCTGGCCACGGAGGACACGGAGGGGCTAATGACTCGGCGAGAATTTCTCTGCGGGTTTATGCCTCCCCTGTCTTGTTGCCGTACAACTTCTTGATCAAATTGGCTACATTGACCGCGAAGTGCCGGGCAGTCTCTATTCCTTCTTTGTCCTGCCAAACCTCGCCCGGAAGCCGACCAAACACCATGTTCCAGTATGTAGATCCCGGCACAATCATGTCGTTAATCAGGAAGAACATAAGCATTTCCTGGAGCGTGAAGGTGTGGCCGCCGCGGCGCGCCACCGCTACAGGTCCGCCTACCATGCCGGCGAGGAACTGCTCCGACTTTTTCGAAACCTGGCCGATTCGCTGCAGCGCTGCCATCACGTCCCCGCGCGCCGTACCGAAGTAGACGGGCGAGCCCACAATGAAGCCCTGCGATGCCCGAAGCTTCTTGATAATGTCGTTCAAGCCGTCTTGCAAACTGCACTCATTGGATTCACCACACTTGCCACAAGCCGTACACGATTCGATCTTCATTTCGGAAAACGAGATGACTTCCGCCTCCACCCCTTGCTCGCGAATCACGCGCGCGCATTCGTTCATGAGTTGCGCGGTGTTGCCATCCGCTTTGGGACTTCCACTTATTAAGAGTACTTTTGCCATGGTTCATCTCCTACCCTTCACCTAAACTATCCGCGGGTGGCGCATACGTCCCGCGGTTTTTTGGCGGGATGTATGCGACCCGGTATGCCTCACCGTGCAACCGACCCCTCACCCGTCCCCGTCAACTGACGGGCTGGTGAAAACGCCGGTCGCGGGCCACCCTCTCCCCAAGGGAGAGGGCGAAGAACTCGCCCTAGGGGAGCGAGGTGAGTTGTTCGGAAGTTACCCTTCCGCGAAGCTGTCAGAGGACAGCAGTATCTGGTTCTCCGGGTTTCTGGTTTCGCCCACGCTTGTAACGCGCACCGCCGCCTGCCCTTTGACCGGGCATTTGGTTTCGCAGATTCCACACCCGATGCAAAGGTCCGGGTCCACACGTGGCTGCTTGATCGTCAACTTCTCGCCCTGAATGTTCAGGACTTCAGCCTCTTCAAACCAGATAGCCTTCTTGGGTGTGGGGCAATGCTCCTCGCAGACGATACACGTTCTCGAGTAGGCCCAGGGCAAGCAGCGATTTTTGTCAATGTATGCTAAGCCAATCTTGATCTTCTGTTTTTCCGGGACATCAACCTGGCGAATCGCGTGCGTCGGGCAAACCTGCGAACACAGATTGCACTCGTAGTCGCAGTAACCGACCGGCATGTTCAGGATGGGCGTCCAAACGCCCTCCACTCCACCCTCCAAGAAAGCAGGATGAATGGCATTCGTGGGACATACCTTCATGCACTCACCACAACGAATACACCTGGCGAGGAATTCGTCTTCCGGGAGCGCCCCCGGGGGACGAATCAGGGCGGGATTGAAAGACCGTTTCGATGCTTGCGGAGCGATGCCAAAGAGCAGCTTTGCGCCTAAACCGGCTAACCCCGCCGCTAATACCGCTCTCCGCCCCAGGTCAAGTCTGGCTTCTTTGGGGGGATGAACGAAATCACCGATCCACTTGTACAAGGGGTTCATGGTGCTTTTTCTCCAGCTTCCGTTCGCAAGGCCGTGTCATTCTGAGCCCGCCGTACTTTGGCGGGCGAAGAATCTCTACAGTTCCCGCCTTCGGCGATCCGCAGGGATGGTTCGCGGAGTTTACCCTGAGCCAACTGCGGAGATTCTTCTCCCGCGACTGCGGGATCAGAATGACAGGCGAAGGGCTCAGAATGACAGGAAACGGTGAAGGAGATTGCCTGGGCGGGGCAATCCGACTCGCAATTCCAGCAATAGAAGCACTCGGAAGGCTTCCACTCCAGGGGGTTGTCCGGAGTGGCCCCTCCCTGGCAGTCAACCAGGCACAGCCGGCAGCTATTGCACTTCTCCTCATTCTTCTTCAGGCGGACGAGGGGATTCTTCCCTACCACTCCCAGCAGCGCACCTAGAGGACAAACATAACGGCACCAGAAGCGCGCGCGGAAGAAGTTTAGCGCAACGACGGTGATGAACAACGTCCCGATCAGCATGCTGCCCCAGTAGTACGGCTGTCCCACGGCGAGGAAATACTTGCTCAAAAAACCGTAGATGGGCTCCGTCACCACCGTAAGCCGGACGGGTCCGACTCCGGGATTGACGTCGTAAATCCAGGTGAACAACGCCACGAGGCCCTTGTTCATGGCCGGATAGATGGAAGTGGAAAGCGAACGGAAGAAGAAGGAAAAGGGGTCCAGCCAGCCGACGACGTCAGCCCCTACCAGGGCCGCAACCAGAAATGCTACCAGCGCATAGTACTTCGCTTTCTGCCATTGATTGTAGCCGCCGACCTCGAGTTTCTGCTTGGCGCGCCCACTGCGCAGGCTGGTGAAGAAGTTGTGCAAAGCCCCGAAAGGACAAACCCAACCGCAAAACCACCGCCCGCAGATAAAGGTCACCGCCAGGGTAACCAGCGAAAGCAGCATGGCCCCGACGAAGGCGTGTGAGGCCAGCCAGGAATTGAGAGCAACCAGCGGGTCCAAGTTGAAGAAGAACGTGACTCCCCGGCCAGCCTTGTTGATCGGGTGATAAACCGTCTGCAAGAAAAGATAGCAGAACAGGAGAAAGAAACCCATTTGGGTAAGCCGGCGCAGCCAGACGATCCACGATGTTTTCTTCTTCTTGGCCATGGGGTTTACACTTCTATTTGTTTGGGTGAAAGCGAATTGAAATTGATGGTGCCGAGACCGCGTGCATTCCCC
>Ga0208191_1001587_pt1 | contig 11046 bp, 13 predicted proteins | sample June2015DPH_13_5_FD_184709 | JGI IMG/M metagenome (GOLD analysis project Ga0208191, IMG submission 184709) | Peatland microbial communities from SPRUCE experiment site at the Marcell Experimental Forest, Minnesota, USA - June2015DPH_13_40... | ecosystem: Environmental > Terrestrial > Soil >... | reverse complement strand
GAATCATCCCTGGAGAAAAGGCTTTTCCGCCAAGGCCCGCGCACTCTTTTCCGGGGCAGCATGAAACCACAACCAGGGGACATTTCTATTGTGGACAAGACGGGGACATTTCTAATGTGGTATGACACAGCGGTTCTTTCAAGCTTGACAGCGTGCCGCCGGGAACATACACTTTTACGGCTTGGCACGAACTTTACGGAACTCAGACTCAGAATGTAACGGTTGCTGCCGGGAAGCCAGCCGCCGTCAGTTTCACCTTCAAGGCAAAGTAGAGAACCGAACCAAAGTCGTGGCCGTGGGGGCACCGACTGCGGCGGCCGCCCAGCGAACTTGAGGAGGCGGCTCCGAGACAGACCATAAAGCGAGGAATCTAATGCCGGGTAAAGTGTTTGCGTTCGTAGTGGCGATCATCACGCTGGCTATCGCCTATTGCGTAATCACTCACGTGTGGTGGATGCCGGTGGATATTTCCGTCCACGGACCCAAGATCGATGGCCAAATAGAAGAAACCCTATTCGGGGCAGGCATTCTGTTTATTGCCGGACAACTGGTGCTGGCGGCATTTGCCTTTCTGTACGGTGACAGCAAGGGCGCGCGCAAGATGAAATCGTTCCCCGGTGGCGCGAAACCTCTCATCATCTTCGCGTTTGTCATGGTTGGCATCGAAATTCTGGTGCTCTCGTTCGTCGGTTCCAAGGCGTGGGGCTCGGTCTACTTCACGCCACCGGACCCCAACTCGGTGCGCGTCGATGTTCAAGCGGGGCAGTTTGCGTTTTTCTTCCGTTATCCCGGGCCGGATGGCAAGTTCGGGCCGCTGCACCCGGAGCTTATTAATGAGGGAAACCAGAATTACTTTGGCCTCGACCCGGAGCACGACGCGGATGCGAAGGACGACATCGTGACCGCGGGGCTGGCGATTCCGGTGAACAAGCCGGTGCTGCTCACCCTGCACTCCAAGGATATGGGGCACTCCTTCGATGTGCGGGAGCTCCGCATCCAGCAAGACTTTGTGCCCGGGATCGTGATTCCGATCCACTTCACCGCGAACCAGACGGGGAAGTTCGAAATTGTGTGCACGCAGCTTTGCGGTCTTGGGCATTACAACATGAAGGCGTATCTCGAGGTTATGTCGCAGGCAGACTACGATAACTGGCTGAAGCAGCAAGCGGCCATGCAGTAACTGAAGTGCATCTGCTTCCTAAACGGGGCGGACGAAAAAACATCTCTCGTGGGGTGAGATCATATGCACGATATGTCAGCGCACGCGGCTGCGCACCATGCACCGCCGAGCGGTTTCATTCGCAAGTACGTCTTCAGCGTGGATCACAAAATAATTGGGATCCAGTACACGACCTTGAGCCTGGTGGCGGCGTTCATTGGGATGGCGCTTTCCTGGGCCATGCGCATCCACCTGGGCTGGCCGACGGCGAGCATTCCTCTTCTGGGCACGCTCTCTCCCAATGGCGCTCCGGGGGGCGTTCCGACGCCGGAGTACTACTTGTCGTTGATGACCATGCACGGCACGATTATGGCGTTCTTCGTGCTGACCGCGGCGCCGATGGCCGGGTTCGGCAACTTTATGCTGCCGATCCAGGTGGGTGCGGCGGACATGGCGTTTCCCCGGTTGAACATGTGGTCGTTCTGGGTCACGTTCGTCGGTTTCGCTGTCGCCTGCGCGACGTTTGTCATCCCCGACGGCCCGCCGATCTCCGGCTGGACCGCGTACGCGCCGCTGAGCGCTGTGGGCCAGGTTGCGGGTCCGGGTCAGGGCCGGGGCCAGGATCTCTGGGTACTTTCGATTGCGTTCTTCTGCGTGGCGTCGCTGCTCGGGGCGCTGAACTTCATCGTGACCACGATCGATCTGCGCACCAAGGGCATGACAATGTCGCGGCTGCCCGTGTCGACCTGGGCGTGGTTTATAAACGCGTGGGTGAGCTTGCTGGCTTTTGCCGTGCTGTTGCCCACTGGCCTCCTCCTGCTGCTCGACCGCGTCGGCGGAACCAGCTTCTTTATTGCTGGGGGAACAGTGGTCAATGACAAGGTGCTGCCGCACTCCGGCGGTTCGGCGCTCTTGTACCAGCACCTGTTCTGGTTCTTCGGACATCCGGAGGTTTACATCGTCATTATCCCGGCGTTTGGAATCGTCGCGCACGTGATGCCGACGTTTACCCGACAGCCGCTGGTGGGGGGCTGGAAGGTGATCACCTTTGCCACTGCCACCGTCGGTGCCCTGAGCTTCGTCGTTTGGGGACATCACATGTTCGTGAGCGGGATGAGCCCGTATATGGGGATGGTGTTCTCGGTGCCGACGCTGATCATCACCATCCCGTCGGTCATTGTGGTGATGGTGTTCGCGTTCTCCCTATACGGCGGCAACATCCGCTTTACGACTCCGATGCTGTTCTGCCTCGGTTTCATCTCGCTCTTCATCAGCGGGGGAATCGGTGGATTCTTCCTGGCGCAGCCGGCGGTCGATTCCTATCTGCACGCGACCAGCTTCGTGGTGGGCCATTTCCACTTCACCATGGGCCTCTCCGCCATCTTCGGGGCTTTTGCTGGCTTCTACTACTGGTTTCCGAAAATGTGGGGCCGGATGATGAACGAGACGCTCGGCAAAGTGCACTTCTGGCTGACTTTCGTTTGCGTGTACCTGGTTTTCATGACCATGCATTTGATGGGCCTCACCGGGGTGGTGCGCCGCTATTCGTCGTATGTGGCCGACTTCATGGTCCCGCAGATTCCCACCAACCGGTTCATGACCGTCGCCGCTTTGCTGCTGGGCGCGACGCAGTTCATCTTCCTGTACAACGCGATTTGGAGCCGCTTCAAGGGACCCAAGGCTCCGGACAATCCGTGGGGAGCGACCACGCTGGAATGGGATACGACATCGCCGCCCCCGTTTGACAATTTTGGCGGACGGCAAATGACCATCCATCACGGTCCGATGGAATACGACGGCGACGCCAGCGTGATGCAGACTTCGCCGGAGAAGGCCATCGCGGGAACCTAACTAGGTGGCGGAAACTGGCGGTTCATCATAACATCGGGGTCGAACAACACTCGGAGGGAGGCATCGTGAACCAAAGCGAACTGACCATGGGAATGGGGCATGAAGTGGTGATGGAAGCTTCTCCATACGGCATTGAAAAGAAGAAGCTGGGGATGTGGATCTTTATCGTCTCCGACGCCTGCACGTTCGCCACGTTTCTGTTTGGCTACGGCTACATGCGCGTGGGCAGCCACAATTGGGGGACGCCGTTCGAGTTCTCGTCGATCTTGAACGGGATCATCATGACCTTCGTCCTGCTTTCCAGCAGCCTTACCATGCTGGCGGCGGTTCGGGCCACGCAGGCCGGGCAGAAAGCGTCGGCCAGCAAATGGCTGGTCATGACCATGCTTCTGGGCACGGTGTTCGCGATCCTCCACCTGTGGGAATGGCATAAGATGTTCGGCGAGGGCTGGGGGCTGTTCTCCAACCCGATGGGCGGCGCGCATCAGTTCGGCGCGTGCTTCTTCAGCGTCACGGGGCTCCATCTGACCCACGTCGTCACCGGCGTTATCGCACTGGCTTTTATCGCGCGGGGCTACAACCGAGGACGCTACGATGCCAGCCACGTCGAAACGGCCGGTCTTTACTGGCACTTTGTCGACCTGGTCTGGATGTTCGTTTTTCCATTGATGTACTTGATGAACGCCGCGGGTTGAGCGGAATTTCGAGCAGGAGGGAGAAGCTGTCATGTCATCGAATCAAGAGCCGGGAATGGGTTCTTACGCAGGGATCGTGGTCGGGCTGATGATCATCGTAGTGATTGAGGTGATTCTAACTTATCAGCATTTGCCGGTGCGAACCTTGCTCTTCTCCTTACTCTGCCTGGCGTGTTTCGAGGCGTTCGTGGGCATCATGTACTTGATGCACGTGAAGTACGAGAGTCCACTTTTGTTCTGGACCATATTTCCCGCCACGCTCTTCGTGTTGATGATGCTGAACTACTTATGGCCGGACGCGTACCGCATGGCGAGGATGAGTCTGGGGTACTGACGCGGTCCGAAGGAGATCAAGTGAATATTGCAAAACAGACGAGTGTGCGGTATCTCAAGCTGGGGCTGGTCGGACTGGCGTTCCTGCTCTTGATCAGTCCAGACCTGCACGCGCAGGGCTGCGCCATGTGCTACCAGAGCGCTGCCGCCTCGGGCGCCCGTCTCATCCACGCTCTGAAGAGCGGCATTGTGGTTTTGATGATTCCGCCTCTACTGATGACCGGCGTTTTCGCGCGCCTCGTGTACCGCAGGCGCAACCTGTTTCATGAGGAGTTCGTGGAACACGACGAGTTGTGACAGTTTCGGCGGCAAGCACCAGGTTTTATCACGATCCTGTAAGAAAAGACCCGTCGGCATCAATTGGGGAATATAAGGAGTCTGAAGTTATGGCAACCACAGTCCACGAACCGCCGCAAATCGAACCTCGCCGCTTGCCGGATGAAGGGCACTCTGGAAATGGCGGCGGGTGGAATCTGGTTCCGACTGAGGGCGATTTGCGTGCGGTCGACGACCGCTCGCCAGAACCGGCCAAAACCGGCATATGGGTTGCGCTGGCGGCGATCACGATGTCATTCGCCGCGCTCACCAGTGCCCTGTTCGTTCGTCAGGGCTCGGGAATGGACTGGCGGCACTTTATTCTGCCCCCCATTCTTTACGCCAACACACTGGTGCTGCTCGCCAGCAGCGTCACCCTGGAGCTAGCGCGCCGCCGCATCTCGCGGTACGCTCGCGGGATCGAAAGCCAGATTGCGGTCCCGATGCGCTGGCTGCTGATCACGTTGGCGCTCGGCCTGCTTTTTGTCGGCGGTCAGTACGTGGCCTGGCTGCAATTGAAGGCTGCAGGACTGTATCTCGCCACCAACCCGAACAGCTCATTTTTCTATGTCTTCACTGGCGTACACGCCGTGCACGTGCTGGGCGGTTTGTGTGGATTAGTGTACGTCATCGGCAAACTCCATCGCTCCATCCTGCGGCAGAGCACGTTTGCTGCGGCCGCGCAATACTGGCATTTCATGGACGTTCTTTGGCTGTATCTGCTTTGGGTGCTTTGGATGAAGCTCTAATTCTTGGTGAACAATTCAAGCAGAAGATTACAGCATTGAATCTGACCGCGATTGGTAACAGGAGAGCATGGCGACTACTTACAGTACGATGCAGCCGAACCCGACGGATCGCTTCACTTCCAAGCTCCGGGACTATTACACCCTGACCAAGCCTGAAGTGAACCTGCTGATTCTGATGACCACGTCGGCGGGTTATTATCTTGCCTCGCGTGGACCTTTCAGGATTGCCGGCCTGATTAACACGCTTGTGGGTACGCTCCTGGTCGCCAGCGGTACCGCAACCCTGAATCAGTGGATGGAACGGGTTTGGGACGGTCAGATGCGCCGCACCGCTAGCCGGCCGCTGCCTTCGGGCAGGCTGAATGCTCGCGAAGCATTTCTGTTTGGGATTCTGCTGAGCATCGCCGGGGGACTGTATCTTGCGGTTGCGGTTAACGGGTTAGCGGCCTTCCTCGCGATCTCCACGCTGCTTTCGTATCTGCTTATCTATACTCCGTTGAAGCGCAAGACGCCGCTGTGCACGCTGCTCGGCGCTTTTCCGGGTGCCATGCCCGCTCTGATCGGGTGGGCGGGTGCCTCGGCAAGTATCGAGCCGCACGCTTGGTTTCTCTTCGCCATTCTCTTTCTGTGGCAGTTCCCGCATTTCCTGGCGATTGCCTTGATGTACCGTGAGGACTACACCCAAGCTGGCTACAAGATGCTGCCCCAGTTCGATCTCGATTCCCGCTTCACCCGCGCAGAGATTATTGGCTTCACTGTGATCCTGGTAGTTACTACGATGCTACCGCTGGTCGATCACGGAGGCCCGATTTATCTGAGTGGTATGTTCCTGGCGGGAGTCTTCTTGCTATATCACGTAACAAAACTGGCGAGATCAAACTCGAAAGTGTTGGCCAGCCGTGTCTTGCATGCCTCTGTTATCTATCTGCCTATAGTCCTTGGGATAATTGTCGCCCGGAAGGCCTGAAGTTCTCCTTTGGCGCGAACCTATACGCCTTCCAGTCGTTCCGAGTTCCGAAGATAAGAGTCAAGAAAACGAAGTAAGGCTGGTTACTTCTCCTTTGGCGGCAAAGTGAGCCCAAACACCGAAATCTGCCCCTGCCCAGCTACATTCACCACCGCTTCCCCAGGGTGCGGCAAATACAAAGTCTCGCAATGCTCGCAGCGGTAGACCTCGGCATCCGGTCCCCAAGCCTTTTCTGCATCCCCGCAAGCTTGCTCAATCACATCGGCGGTATAAAACCAGCGCTTCAAATGGCCGCCGCAAAACTTGCCCTTCTCGTTTTTCTCGTTGCAGGCGCGCTGTCCGGCTTTCTTAATCTTGACCTTGTGATGGGGAAGCTGCGGAGGAGTTTGCAGACCCGGAGTGGTGATTTCGCTAGTCGCCAAAGGACTTACTGCGGTCTTTGCTTTCAAGCGCCCCCGAAGATCCAGATATGCATTCAGGAATAGAATGCCGGAAAGTGTCAGAAGAATCAGGCTCATGAAGAGGCCGTCGACAGTGGCGATACTGGCATGCAGAACGATCCATGCTACTCCCAGCAGAGGAACGATCCCAAGCACGACGGAAAGCACCAGCATCATAGGCTTGCCAGCTCCTTTGTGGCGCCGGCATCTTGCCGGCTGTCCCGAGGGCATCCAGTAGGATCACGTCTCCCCCGATTTCATGCTTGAGCTTGATCATGCTCCTGCTTTGCTGCCGCCGCGCGTTCCTGCTCGAGGCGGCGGATGGTCGCACGCAGCCAAGCTCCCAAGGCCTCCTCCAACTTAAGCTGATTGTCCCGCAGCGTGTCCACGGTCTCCCCCTCTGCATTCAGCGGAATATGGTGACACGGCACGTCTTCACTTTGGGCGTTCCCTGGAACGAAGTCGGTGAGGAAGCATTCGTTGCACGGAAGCGGCCGCGTCGGCTCGCAGAAATTGATGCAGGAGAGAGAGTCCTGGAAGGTCCTAGTGGGCGTCTTGGGAGTACGCACCGAACGTCCATAGCCTCCCTGCTCCAGGAATGCGAGTTCGAACTTAAGAGCTTCAAGAATGTCGCGCTTATCATCGGACATGGTATGCCTCCGCCCGGTAGTCTCCACCAGCAATGGTTATCCGCCCCTGTGCGTCCATTTTCGAGTCTCGTACAACCTCCATGCTGTGACTGTTATCACCCGATTGAGTGACAGTGGTCACCGGGAACCCTTCGCAGCATTGTGAAAGCGAGTCAGCGGATCACACTTTCCGATAAGCCGAGTTTGATTGGCAGGGGTCGGCGGGTGACCGCCGCCCCTATGCCAATCAAGTCCGAGACGCCCAATATATCAAAAACACCACGCCTTTGACCGCAAAGGACGCAAAGTGTCGGCGAAGAAGACAAAGGCAGGCCAAAATGAAACCACAGTCTGGGTCGCGAGCCTTGCGATTTCTTCGATGACCGGCGGTTTGGGCTTGTCTTTGGCGTGGATGAAAATCCCAAACATTACGGTATAATCTGTGCCATGCCTGCTGAAGCGGCCGACGTGAAACCCGTCGGGCTGGTGCCCGACGAGTTCAAATTCGAACCCAAGTCCAAGGGGATCTTAACTCCTCGAAAGAAAAAACCAAAGGAGTTGGCCGTCATTACCGAGTGTTGCACCGGCTGCGCGGGCTCTCCGGCCTGTGTGGAATATTGTCCGGTGGAAGATTGCATGTTCTGGGTCCCGGACGAAGACAGCACTCCGTTTGGCCGTATCCAGGTCGACCCGATCCTATGCATCGGCTGCAAGAAGTGCATCAGCAAGGGCCCCGACGGATGTTTTCTCGACGGCTGTCCGTGGGACGCGATCGTGATGGTGGACACCGTCGAAGTGGAAAAAGAAGTCGGCGTGATGCCAATTTGAGGGCAGCTATAAGCTCTTAGCTTTTGGCTCTTAGCTCAAGCACGACTTTCGCTGAACACCAGCCGCTCATCGCTGACCAACTCCTTATTTCATCCTCTGACGTATCGCTGTCTCTGTTTCCAGCGCTTGCTGGCGCACGTGATCAGGGATGTCGGGCAATTCTCGTTCATAGGGAAGAACTGCGGCAATGTCATCTGGCTGGCCGACGAGGTAGAGTGCGCGCAACGCTTCCCAGACCTGCTCGGTGGACGGGTCGATAGTCGCGATGAGATCTCCCTGCTTGACCTGCTGCCCAACCTGAGCAGAGAGTGCGCGCAGACGACCAGTGATTGGGGAACGCATTTCAATAGTGTGTATCGCATCGACGTTCCCGCTAACTTGGAGCTTGGCGACGACTCCGCCCTGGTGGATGCTGGTGCCGACAATGCTGGCATCCATTATCTGTCCGGCATCGGGTGCGATCACCTTGGCCGGCTGCAGAAGTTCAACGATCTGGGGCCTCCCGGTTGCGTCTCCGAAGCGGACCAGCGAAAGCGCGGCGTTGCCACGCACGCTGAGAGAAGGATCGGTGAGCATTCTCAGCAGAGCTTCATGAAACCCGGCGCCGGATGTGTCCTGCCCCATCACCCACGCATCGGTGTTGCGCACCTCTTCGACAGGATCTGAGGCCAGGCGGATAGCATCGGGATACCAGCGGGTGACGCTCGCGTCGTGGCGGCGCATGCGCTCGCCGATCTGCACCAACGCGTGCTGAATGTGCCGGGGATGCCTCTCGTCTTGCAGATACTCGGCCAGTTGTTTGTCGGAGAGCTGGCGGCCGAACCACGTGTTCCACCAGAACAGGAACGGCATTAGCACGATCAGCCACGCGGTCAGGAAGAAGAGCAGCCGGTTGCCCGTGGACATGCGAGGACGGGCCTTGGGTGGAGGGCTGGGAGTCTGGCTTGCATCAGACGAAGATTGCGGAGTCGCGTCGGGGAGAACGGGCATGGGATCACGGAAATATAGCAGAAAGCGGGTTTCAGGTCTCTGGGTCGGGAAAGTCCGTAGTGGGTCAGTTTGAATTTGCTTTGAAAGGGCACGGCTTCAGCCGTGCCGTTAGAGCCCGCCATACAAGCGGCTTTAGCCGCTGAGGCCACACTTTCCGCGCGGAAAAGCGTTTTTCCGCAGCCTCTTTAAGTCGTGCCGCAAACGTGCCACCTCTCAAAAAGCGTGAGAAGTGGCGCACCCGGCGCGCCTATATACTTAAGGCATGGCTGCAGCCTCTGAGATGGTTCCACCTCCGCTATCGACCGCCACTGTGGCGCACATGATGCAGCTCTTCGAGTCGATGTATCGTGCTCCGACAGCCCTTACTCGCCCCATGTTTGACATCGAAGGGCTTTCTACAACCCTTTTTGCGATGGGTGTTGAGCAAGAATTCATCTCGACTTGCGAATATCGATATTTTTGGAATTTCAGATCGCTCTTTCCGGCGCTGTATGACGGCAGCTCTTTCGGTGGCGGCGTTAGCGGTCGCTCAAGAGGACAAGCGTACCTTAGAGGATTCGCAACCTTCCTTTGCGGTGCATTCGCCCAGCATTCTCAGTTACGCACGCATCTCAACACTCTTTTCGAACAGAGCTTATTGCGGGATGGCTACCGATTTGACGGACGATCATTGGTCGAAGTCAATATCGACACGTCGGTGGTGCCCGAGCTTTCTGAATTGCGGAATCGGGAGTCACTGTTAGGTGACGCGTCATCACAATTGCAAAGAGGTTCCTGCATCGCGCTACTCTACATCGACCTCGACCATTTCAAGCAGGTAAATGATCAGCTATCTCACGCCCACGGTGACCAATGCCTAGCCATGATTGTCCGAACAGTCTCCGAGATACTGCGAAACAGAGGCAAGCTCTATCGAGTGGGTGGAGACGAGTTCTGTGCGATGCTGCCGAACTTTAGCGTCGACGAGGCTGCCGCTACCGGCGAGCGAATCAGACGGTCTATAGATGCCCTGCCCCCGTTTGGGGGGAAAGTCAAAATTACCGCCAGTCTGGGCATCGCCGTGTCGGATCAAAAGAGGCTGCCGACCGCGGACGCACTGGTAGAAGCCGCCGACGAAGCTATGTACGTCTCCAAATTTACCACTAAGAATCGTGTTTGCATTTGGCCTCCAGATAAACAAGACGCCGCCCAAGCGGAAGTGAACCGCAGGAAAGCAGAGGGTGCGGCTAGAGCGTGATTAGCCGCCGGAAACGGCGGGTGGAGCTTCCCCACTGAAGCCAAAACCAGGCTTGAGTGGGCCACCCGTCTTACGGGACAGTGAATCCTGCCCAAGCGCTGGGGGATCGCGGCCCTATGACTTAGCGCGTTCTGCGAATGCATCAATGGCTGTGAAAAGCGAGCGTATCTTTTCTTCATCCACACTCACAGCAGTCGCATACTCGCGAATATCATCTCTGAGCGCCTGAACGATCGAAATTAGGTCCGCTGCTTCGAGTCTGTACTCAAAGTGCGTTCGAAAATGTGGCTCGTACGCATGCGCGCGCGAGAAACTCAGCCAGTGTCGTTGCTGGCCATGTCCGATTTCAAAATAGCAGACGTATGGCTCCACGCCGGGGTTGCCACCCATGCTGCTGTACCGGTTGAAGCGCGCCCCGATGAGGGCGACAATCGGAAAGTCTTGCGCTTCCTTTCGCAAAATAGCCAAACATTCAGCATCTTTTAAGCGTTCCCAGTGACTCGTTGGAACTGTTAGCTCAGCCGCGAGGCTGTCCGGCAAGATCAACTTGCCGCTCCGGGGCAGAGGTAGCACCTCGCCCCACGGGTTTCTCCTCGCGCCACGTAGTTCGAAGAGACGATTCTTGATTGCGAACGCTTGAAGTCCGGCTACTAGTTGCGTCAGTTTGCCCCAATAGTCAAACGCATCTAGCGACGGGGCTGGGAGCATGAGCAAACTCAATAGCTCTATTGATTGTTGAATAATATAGTGACATTTCTAGCTGGGTATGCTATCGTCGGCCCATGGGAAATCCGGCGGGAGTGCGGCGAGATTTTCAGGCACTGGAGCAGCGACGCTTGCGGGCGGCGCGGTT
>Ga0208191_1001582_pt1 | contig 11068 bp, 15 predicted proteins | sample June2015DPH_13_5_FD_184709 | JGI IMG/M metagenome (GOLD analysis project Ga0208191, IMG submission 184709) | Peatland microbial communities from SPRUCE experiment site at the Marcell Experimental Forest, Minnesota, USA - June2015DPH_13_40... | ecosystem: Environmental > Terrestrial > Soil >... | reverse complement strand
GAAAGACCAGATTGAACAAATGCTTAAACTGGTGTTCGATAGAGCCCGTGTTCGGTAAGCAGGGTTATGAGTCAACGATCCGAAAACCTCTCAACCCTTGGGTAAGGTTTTGCCATGAGTCAACGCGCGGGTGCATTTTTTTAATTGGGACAGCATAGCTGTAATTCACGTCGAACTTGCGAAATGGACTCTCCGACGGCGTTTGGAGCGGCTGATAATCTTCCCGGCGCTGAAACCATCGTGCGGCATTCATGCCAGCGGACTACTCCAATGCTCGGACAAACCGGCCACTTGTCTGATCCACCCCCGCTTTCAACTTCTGCGCCATGCCGGTTGCACTCCCGGACGGACATGAAAAAAGTCCTCGAAGCAAACGATGTTTTATTTCCCGGATTGACCGGCCTTCGGCGGTGAAATGACATGCTGCGCTTCCCAAGATTGGAAGTTGTCATCGGATGCCACAATTTGTCCGACGCCACCTGCCATGCCATAAACTCTCATCATCTTTCCGTCCGGGCCCACCCAGGTCTGTTGGTCACGAATGACCGCTATTGTTCCGATCGGAAGGCCTTTTAAGTTATCAAGTGATCCCTGGTAAACAATTTCAAATTGATTGGTTCCCGACAAAGACAAGTTTTCTTTTGCCAGGTAAGGGGCAATCTGGTCGAGATTTGAAGGGCATTGGCCTTGATGATCGGAAGCGTAGTACCAAAATCCAAGGGCGAGGCGCATCGCGTCGGTTGTTTTACCGCCCGCCATTTGGTGCAGTTGCTCCCAGTATTCTGGCGTGTGGGTTTCCGGAACCGGCGCGGGCCGCGCTGGCTGCGGTTCAGGGCTCTTTTCCAATTGCCTGCCGAGGTCATTCGTTTGCTTTTTAAGCGCTTCGGCTTCGCTGCGAAGTTTCGCAAGTTCAGCCGTGTGGTTCTCCGGAGGCGCGTTATTGGCGTGGGCGACCAGATTTGAAAGACGCTGGTTTTCCGCGGTTAATGCGGCCAGTTGTTTGTCTTGCTGTTGCAACAACGTTTCCCTCTCGCGGAATTTGACCTGAGATTTAGATTGAATCATCAGCGATGCCGCCGCGCCGGTGATGGCGATGGCTGCGATGGAGATGATTTTGAGTTTTGTCATGGTTAAGAAGCTTGAAGCACTGGAGATGATTAATGGACCAGGGTCCAGCGGTTGGTGACTCTTTCATCGGCATTACGCCCTCCATTCAGGTCCATGGCCTCGCGCAGGTCCAGCGCTGGATTCACCGGGGCTTTCTGGGTGATCACCCAATCTCCACCCGGCTGCAATTCGCTGACCAGACTGCTCGCGGGCAGGATTTCATAACGCTGCAGGATTACATCATCAATGGGGGATTCGAAATAGGGTTTCAGTTCCGAAAGGTCGTTGGGAAACTGCCCGTTATTGTCCCGGGCATACTTCCGCAACGCCACCCCCAACATCTCGAACACCCGATCTTCTGCATTGGCCCGCAATATCCTTGCAGCGCGGGCAAAATCATCATCGGTGGTGAGGGTGTCAGCGGCGTTGACCCAAGCCTGATCTGAAAGATTCTGAAGCTCCGGAATCTTTTCGGAGGGATTTGCTTCCAGCCATTGCTTGAGCCGGTCCGCTTGCGCCGCATACATTTTTTTCATGGATGCCAGTTGATCCTCCGGTGACAGCGGAAGTGCGGTTTTCGCTGAAGTCATTTCCTGGACACTCCTCCTTAAGAGTCCGACCTCGCTGCGGAGCCTCAGAACCTCAGGCAATTGGTTGTCTGAAAGCGATTGGGTGTTTTTTGCCTGGGCAAGGAGGTTCGCCAGGCGCTGGTTATCTGCGTTTACTTGAGCCAGTTGATTGGTTTGAAGCTGCCAGGCTTTGTCCTGCTCGCGCAGTCTGGCTTGCGCGTGGTGTTGAACCAACAGCGGCGTCACGACACTGACGACGATGACGGCGTTGATGATCCCGGCTTGAAGTTTTGTTGTGGCCATAAATTTCAAAAGAGAGAGTGTGGTTCCGGTCCCGGTTGTCAAGCTGGCGAGAGCAGCCGCTGGAATGCTGGCCGCCAGTCCCGCAGGCGCAGCAGTGACCGCTTCGCCGGCAAGTGCCGTCCCCAGTGCGGCGGCTGAAAAAGTAACGCCACGATGTTTCAGGAGGAGATGCAGCTTTTCCAAGGCGCGTGTCACTCGTTTCTGAGCGGCGGCTTCGCTGGTTCCCAAAGCCTCGCCGACCAGGCGAAAGTCGAGCTGTTCATAAAAGCGCAGTAAAACGGCCGTGCGGTCCGCCGCGCCAAGCCGGTTGATCGCTTCGTCGAGAATGGGCGCAACCTGGCCCAGGTGCGTTTCCAAGTGGTCTGGTGGTGCGTTCATTTCGATGGCCTGCCTTTCACGCGCTTGACGACGGCGCTCGCCGCGCAGGGTCTTGGCGGCTACAAAACAAGTGTGCCGGTGCAGCCAGCCACCCAACCTGACTTCATGGGAAAGGTTTTTAGCCAAGTGTGCCAGATCCACAAAAACAGTTTGGGCCACGTCTTCCGCCAAATGCGTATCACCGCCGACCAATCGAACTGCTGTTGAATAGACAAGGTTGAGGTAGCGTTCGGCCAGTTCCTGAAAGGCTGCTTCCGAGCCGTTGTTCACATAATCTGCGAGCAATCTTTGGATGTCCGTCATCTTTTACTACTATTAAAGACCCGCTGGCAGACGAAAACAGACAAAAAGTTTTGAAAAGAGGAGCGCCGCTAAAACCGAGGCAAAAAGTGCAAGTAATATAGGGCCGTTTCGCCGCCTTACAGCTGCACGAGATGACACATGAAATCAGATGTGCACCGTCAGCCGCATACAATACATCCACGCCGCCGTGAAAAAGGGACAGTCTATTTTTAAATATTTTCGGACCTGGGATTTGGCGGGATTTGGCTCATTTACTCCCAATAGACGGAATGTCGGCGTGCTCCGTCAGACGCATACATTCCTTCTCCCCGGGGGAGAAGGCCAGGATGAGGGCGAGCCAAAAAACATTCTTGCCTTGGCATCACGCCATCGGCTTTCGCGGTTTGAAAATTAATATCGGCCTTCGCTTCCGAAGGCCGATGGCATTTGTTGAACTTGATTTATTTGCCCGGCGGTGTGGGCGGAGCGGGTGGATTCGGCGGCGGTTCCATCTGCGCCTGCAGCTCGCGGTGATTCACCTTTCCGGTGCCGAGCTTCGGAATCTCCTTCACCACTTTTATCTCGCGCGGCACACTCAGATTCGTCAACCCTTTGGCTTTGATGGCGTCGCGGATTTCGTCCAGGGTCAGCTTCGGTTCGTTGGTCACGGCGATGAGGGCTTCGCCTTTGTTTTCCTCGGGGCGCGTGATGACGGCGACCTGGCAATGCAGGCCGTAGTGCGGAAATGCTCCGGCCAGCGCGTCCTCCACCGCCGTGAGGCTCACCATCTCGCCACTCACCTTGGCAAAGCGTTTCAGCCGCCCGAGGATGTGCAGGTAGCCTTCAGCATCCACGCTCACGATGTCGCCGGTATCGTACCAGCCGCCGAGGGCCTGGAACCTCGCGTTCGCCTCCGCGTTCAAGTAGCCTTTCATCACGTTGGGTCCGCGCACGAAGAGCCGCCCGCCCTCGGCCACACCTTCGACCGGCTCCAGCTTGTATTCCATGCCCGGCAGGAGGCGGCCCACGGAGCCGTAACGCGGCTCCAGCGGCGTGTTGACACTCAGGCATGGAGCGCACTCGGTCGCGCCATAACCTTCGAGGATGCGCACGCCGTATTTCTGCGACCATGCCTGCGCAGTGGCTTCCTGTAGCTTCTCCGCGGCGGCAAACAGATACCGGATGCTGCGGAAGTCGTAGGGATGTGCCTTGCGCGCGTAGCCGTTCAGGAAGGTGTTGGTGCTGATAAACACCGTGCAGTCATGTTCGTAGAGCGCGGCCGGCACGTTGCGGTAATGCAAGGGCGAAGGATAGAGGAAGATATAAATCCCGCGCACCAGCGGCAAGAACGCCCCCGCCGTGAGACTGAAGCTGTGGAAGAGCGGCAGGCAGTTGAAGAGACGGTCGCCGTCGGTTATATCGGTGACCGCCAGCATCTGGCGGATGTTGGCGAGGATGTTGCCATGCGTCAGCTCGACACCCTTGGGCACGCCTTCGGAACCGCTCGTGAAAACAATCACGGCCGTGGAGCCGGCCGATGGCGAACTGCGGATGGCGGACTCCGATAAATCGCGAGCTGGTTGCGGAATTAAAACGTGCCGGAGCAGCGTGAGGAATTTCCGGGAGCCGGTGATGCCGGCGCGCACGTCTTCGAGATAGATCAGACTGATGCCCGCTTTCACAAAATCGTCCACGTTTAGCTTGGCGCGTTCAAAAAAGGCGCGCGAGGTGACGATGTGCTTCAGTCCGGCCAGTTCCGCGCACGCCAGCATGGTGGGTGTGCCAGAGGAGAAGTTCAGCACGGCGGGCACTTTGCCCAGCCTCCACAACGCGAGGATGACAACCGGTGTGGCGTTGACATTGGGCATCAACAGGCCGATACGCTCGCCACCCGCAACTGTGCCACGCAAGGCCTGCGCCAGCACGTCCGCCCCCACCACGAGCTTCCGATAGGTCAGCTTTTGCTGTGTCGTGTCTTCGAGGATGATATGGCCGGGATGTTTGCGGGCGCTCTCCGCCACTGCCGAGAGGACATTCTGCGCGCCGAACGCCATCTCGACCTCGAACTGCTGCCGCACCATCTGATCGCGGAGCCAGCTGGTCAGCAGCGTCCGCGCGCGACCGGTGCTGATGTCTCCCAACTCGGGCGCAGCCAGCGGGGCGCTGAAATGCACGGTCACTTTGGGAAAACATTTTTTCCAGCCCGGATTGGGGGAAAACGGCAGGCATCCGGCGCCGCGCAGGTAAGCGGTGATGACTTTCGCCCTGGTTTTAAAAATTAAAAAGCCGGTGCCATCGAAGAGCTTCATCAAGGCGCCCGTGCGCGACAGGCGGCCTTCGGCAAAGAGCACGAGCCGCCCGCCGCCTTTGAGAAACTCCGCCATGTGCTTCACCGCGTAAGGCGAATTGGTATCAATGGGCAAGGTGTAGTGGTTGATCATCACTTTCCGATGCAGCCAGCTCGTCTGCGCCGAGATGCTCGAAGTGACGAACTTCCAATCCTCATCCAGGCAGACCCAGAGAAACAGCCAGTCGATCCAGGAGAGGTGATTCGGAATCAAAAGCACCGGGCCGGGCGTTTTCAACGCGTCCAGGTCGTAAGCCCGGAAGCGGAACAAGCTCTGGAGCAAAAAGCGGAAGACAGTTTTCATGGCTTTGGGAAGTGCATCATTTGGGAGCGCGCACTTCAAACAAAATTTGTGCCCGGCGAATGTGGCTAGAATTTGAGGCTGATGCCGAAACCGGGGTCCAGGCCCGTTGGAATCGCCGCCGCCGGATTTGGGTATGCTGGTTTTAAACTCAGCTTAAAGGCAAAACCTTCCGAGCCGAAGAGTTCGTAGTTGAGTTGCCGGTCCGCCACCGTGAGCGCGTGTTTCGTGGCATTGCCAGACCGGGGTTGTAACTTGCCAAAACTTCCTGATGGGAGGTCTCTTTGCAAGTTGAGACTTGCGTGATAAGGGTCTGGATCGTGGATTGGTACCGGTGGATCGAACGATATCTTTATGTCGTCCAGGAAGCCGCTGTTCGTTGCCGGATGCGGCAGGTCCATCTTGGCGTACGTCAATTCAGGTGTTGTGAGGTGACTTTGGCTGGTTGCCGCCGGGGGCTGCTTCACATGCAGAATGGCTCCGATCAGCAAAATAAGTCCGACGAGTCCTACGAGTGCCAGGCATCGTTTCAGGTTGATCAGTTTAAATCCCATTTCAGTTTGCGTTCCCAACGCCGCCACAAGTTAGTGGCCCAACAGGATGCATTCGCTTCGCGAAGCGAGGTCGCATTAGCGGTTGAGCATCACCCGCCCGGCGCGGCTCGATCCCGGAAGTTCAACCAGTTGTTTGTAGAGATATTCGGATTCGTTTATTTCTTGTAAGAACCGAACATCAAGCTCCATCCTTTCCTTGCCAATACCATCTTTCGTGTCCTTGGTCCCAGCTTCATAAATCACAGCAAATGCCCGCTGGCTTTCAAGCTCCAATCTGAGCGAAATAAATGTATCCTCGGTGCGAACCACCACTTTAAGCGTATTGAAGTTCATTTTCCTCCTTGAAATTTTTCACGGCCTGAACCCTCACGGCGGTTCCGGCCGAGACATCGGCTGGCACACTTGCCGCCCAATTGAATGGCAGTTCTCGTTATGGAGATGGTCGGCTGGTTGACCAGGTCATCGAACGTCAACTCCGCCGCCTGTTTAATTTTCATCGGCATAGCATATCCCCGGAAGCCGTCCTGTCGCTATGGGGTGTTCGCCCCACCTGGTGGTCAGTACCAACGCCTGGCGGTTGGCGCGGGCAAGCATCGTTCGGTCTCCATCAAATATTCGGTGAGCTGTGATAAGTGGCCAGTCTTCGCTCTGCTTCCGCCTCCGTTTCCTTCGGCGCGACAAGCAGCGCATTCGCGTCAATTCGCGCAAATCTCGTTTCCCTTCTCGCAAACTCGCGGGACTTTTCTTCCATTCGCGCTTAGGAAAAACAAGGCGAAAGGGTGAGTTGCCTTTAGTGCCTTTAGTAGGGTAACACCCCATAGCCCCGGCAAGGGTTCCCCGTCCATTATAGGACCGCTTATGAATATGAAGTCATCCCCGCCCAAATCTGAATGAGCCACTGAAAAAAGTTCCGCCCATGAAAACTGAAGCTCCCGCGACCGTCGCCGCCGCTATTCCTGTCATCGCGGGCGAACCGGTCGCAGTTCAACCGCACAAAATTCCACTGGCCGCCAAAGTGGCGGGCGCCGCCTTCCTTGCCGTCCTCGTTCCGATTTATTTGCACACCTATGGGCCGACCAATTTTTTGTGGTTCTGCGATACCGCTCTTATTTTCACGGTGGCGGGCATGTGGTTGGAAAGCTCCCTGCTCATCAGCATGTGCGCGGTGGGCATTCTGCTTCCACAATGCCTCTGGCTCGTGGACTTCGGCGGCAACCTTCTGGGGTTTCACCTGATCGGCCTGACCAATTATATGTTCGACCGCCAGTTGCCGCTGTTCACCCGAGGCCTTTCGCTTTTTCATGGCTGGCTGCCCTTGCTGCTCGTCTGGCTCCTGTTCCGGTTGGGCTACGACAAACGGGCATTGTCCGCCTGGACCGGCCTGGCCGCAGGGTTGGTGTTCGTCTGTTACTTTTTTACCCCGCCCGCTGGCGCGCATCTGGCCAACCCCAACCTTCCCATCAACATCAATTATCTTTACGGGTTCAACGACCACCAGCCGCAACACTGGGTCAACCAAAACCTTTATATCATCCTATGGCTGGGCGGGCTGTGGCTCATCTTCTTTCTCCCCACCCACCTGGTCTTGCGCAGAATCTTCGCCGTGTCGCCGCCAGCGGCCAGCCTGAAACTCCCCATTCGATTTCTTTAACCTCAAAAACGAAGTTGAAATAGGGAGCGCGCCCGCCTGTCACCGTGCCGGGCGAGCGTGCTGCCCCTGCCCGCCAAGGCTGGATTCATAAATGTTTGGTAGGGTAACACCCCATAGCCCCCGTAAGGGCTTCGGGTGCATTGTGGCGGTGGGAAATGGAACACTCTTCCAAATCAAGAGTCCGCCATCCCAATGAATCACCAATTATGAAACATAACCATAACCATGACAACGTCCGCAGTGCCGGTCCCCAACTCGTGCCCGTTCGCTTTGAATTCACTCATCCGACAGCCACCACCGTTTGCATTGCGGGAACTTTCAACCAGTGGCAGCCCGAAGCCAAGACTCTGCATCCGGCAGGAGGCGGTCGCTGGTGGAAGGAAACGGCTTTGGCGCCCGGCACTTACGAATACTGCCTCGTAGTGGACGGCCAATGGATGCCCGACCCGCTCGCCAGAGAAACCGTGCCCAATCCGTTTGGCGGGAGAAACTCGGTTCTAAAGGTGGCCAGCTCGCCGGAAGCAGCCCATCGCGCCGACGCGGAAAATTTACCACTGAAAAACGAAACAAATAGAAACGACAGAAAACATGAACAAACAAACACAAGCAACCAGCAATGACATGGGTACGCTCGCCGAAGATGCGCGCGCCTTGATGGCCGCCACCGCCGACGTGGCCGGAGAAAAAGTCGGGGACGCCCGCAAGCGTCTCGCCGCCGCGCTGGAACGCGGCAAGGAAATCTATGGCCGCGTTCGCGAAAAGGCGGTCGAAGGCGCCAAGGCGGCCGACGAGGCCGTGCATGAGCATCCCTATCAAGCCCTCGGCATCGCTCTCGGTGTCGGTGCGATTCTTGGCTATCTCGTCGCGCGCCGGTGTTCCCGCAACTGCGACTGAACATAACATGGAAACAGCCACCGGCAGCTTCAAGCAACTGGCTGCGACGTCCCGGCGTTTCACGCAACGGCTGTTGACCATCGGGGAAAACCGCCTCGAATTGTTGACGGTGGAAGTGCAGGAGGAGCGCGAGCGTCTCCTGCACGCCATCCTGCTGGCCCTCGGCGTGGCGGCGTTCGGTCTGCTCGCCGGCATTACGCTCACGGCTGCCATCGTGGTTTGGTTGTGGGCCTGGTCACACGTGGCTGTCCTCCTGGCATTGACCTGCCTCTACGGAGTCGCCGGCGTTTGTCTTTACCGGCAACTTACCGGACTACTGCGTGACTGGCAGACGCTTTCCGCCACACTCGATCAACTTAGAAAGGACCGCGCATGTTTGGAAAAAAACCTCACCTGAATCCGCTGGAATCGCGGAAGCAATTGTTGATCGCAGAAAGCGAACTCAACCGCGCCCAACTGGTTCAGGAATGGCAGACGATGGCTGATGGAGTTCGCTCGGTCGCCGACGAGGCCAGCACCATCAGTTCCCTCGCTTTAGCCGCCGCCTCGTTAATTGCGGGTCTGGCGTCCTTCCGGCGTACCAGGTCCGCGACCGCTGACGAGAAAACTTCGTGGTGGCAGACCCTCCTGAAAGGCGCGCAGTGGGCCGGGTCGCTCTGGTCGGAGTTCCGTCCGCAAGGCCGCAATCAAAAAGACAAATAGAAGAATACCGGAAAGCAGATTTGTGTTACGAAGTATTAAACAGTTGTACGGAGACAAACTCGGTGCGTCAGATGGCGAAATCGGCCACGTGAAGGATTTTTATTTTGACGATCAGAACTGGGCGGTTCGTTATGCAATTGCGGACACGGGCTCGTGGTTGCCGGGACGGCAGGTGCTCATTTCGCCCCATGCCTTTGGCAGCCTGGATCCGGCCGGAAAAGTCCTGCGCGTGAACCTGACCCGGAAACAGATTGAGGACAGCCCTTCGATTGAGTCGCACAAGCCGTTGTCGCGACAATACGAAGAGGAGTATCACCGCTATTACGGCTGGCCCTACTACTGGCAGGGTGGCGGGTTGTGGGGCATGAGCGGTTTTCCGATTTTGGAGCTGCCACCTAAACCTCTTCCGAGTGAGCCAGCCATTGCGAGTGGCCCGCAACCCGAACGTGCCGATGCGCACCTGCGGAGCACGCAAGCCGTGAACGGCTACCACCTCCAGGCAAGCGACGGGACAATCGGCCACGTCTGCGATTTTATGATGGACGACAAGAGTTGGGCGATTGATCAACTGGTCATCAAAACCGGTCACCGGCTCTCTGGCAAAGAGGTGCTGATACCGACGAGCAAAATTGCCCGGATCAGTTTCGATGAATCCACGGTGTTCGTGAATTTAACCAAGGATGCCGTCGAGCAAAGTTCCGCGCACCATCTGGCTCCGGTTGGTGCGGCAGCTTGACCTCGCCCAGCCCATTCTCCCTTTATGAAACACAATAAATTCTCCCGGGATCAAAACCAAAAACCGGCCAGTGCATCACGGCCAACTTTGGCGGCGGACTTAAACCAAAACGAAATTGATTTTGCGCCCTCACCGGACGAAGTGGCCAGAAAAGCCTACTTCAGTTATGTGAACGAGGGTTCGCTGCCCGGGCACGAGGTGCAGCACTGGCTGGAGGCCGAGGCGCAATTGCTCGCGGAACGCAAACTCACCCGGGTTCACGGTTTTCATAACCGTGACATAGCTTCCACCACACAAACCAAACCAAGAAAACAATAAAATTATGAACACCCCCATCATCGCCCGAGACCTGACCAAACAAGCCCCGCACAGCCCGCGCGAACGCATCGCCGGATTCGCGATCACCAGCCGTGCCGTTGACAAGTGCCGCGCCAGCCTGGCGGGAACGCTGGGCGAATATCATTACGATTGTCCGCTGGACAACCTGCTCTTCAGTTTCAAGGGCATCACCGGCGAACAATTCAAAGCCGCCGTTCAAGCCTCGAAAAATTATGAAGACGTCGGCACCTGGCTGCAGGCCAACGGCACGACGAAAACGCCGGTTGAAATCAAGACCTGGTCGGATGAAATGGAAGCCGACAGCCTGATGAAAAATCCGGAAAAGCGCGCTTACTTCATGGAAAGTTGCTCCAGGCTCGGATTGAATCCTGAAACGAACACCACGTTCGACTGGCTCGAAGCGGACGACCGCGAAAGCTTCCGGCGCAAATCCGTGTAACACTTTTCGTTTTCCGCCCCAACAACACCAAATTCTCAATGAACCAGAGGAAGACGAAATTTATGAAAGCATCCCTCACCAGACTTGCGAAAACACTTCAAACTCCTGTTTTCCCACAAACGCTTCACCGACTGCGGCTGAACCCCAAGGCAGCCACCCCAAGTCCAAAGTCTCAAAAGCGGGACAACGTTTTTTCCAAATCCCGCGATACGCGCGAGGATCGTGGTTCGCGACAGATGAAAACAACGCATAACTCACAAACATTTTTCCGTATGTGCGGTAATTTTTGACCCATGAAAACAAATCCACTGAAGGAAGGTGCCTTGACCGAAAATTCCGCCGGCCTCGGCACGGTGACCCGTAAGATGGTGCGGGAGCGCGCGGTTGAGCTGGCGGTCATCAACGGCCGTTCGGCGCAGGACGTGTCGAAATCCGATTGGGAACAGGCCAAACGGGAATTGACGGG
>Ga0208191_1001580_pt1 | contig 11072 bp, 10 predicted proteins | sample June2015DPH_13_5_FD_184709 | JGI IMG/M metagenome (GOLD analysis project Ga0208191, IMG submission 184709) | Peatland microbial communities from SPRUCE experiment site at the Marcell Experimental Forest, Minnesota, USA - June2015DPH_13_40... | ecosystem: Environmental > Terrestrial > Soil >... | reverse complement strand
GCATGTAGTACGTGGTGCTGTGCTTGATTACATCGCTGACCCGCTCGGCGCTGGCCAGCGTGGCTGCTTCCAGGTGCTGGCGATGCAATCGGATATTCAAGTATCCGAGAAGCGCGAAGATCACGACCATTACCGCCAACAGGGAACCGATCAACTTTCCACTGATGCTGTGAGTCAGCCGCTTCCATCCCAGATCGCCGCGAATTGGCTCAGTCTCCCGCATGGCCTAACACCGGTGCAGCAACCACGGGCGCGGGTTCGGTTCGGAGACGCTCCTTCACGGGAACTCGCACGTCGGGAAAGATAGGCAGGTACTTCACTGCCAGCCCGAACAGGGCGAAGCCCAGCGCGACAATCATGAGGGTCACGGAGAACTCCGTCCACTTCGGCACGTAGTGATGCCCAACGTAAGTCTCAAACCCGATGACGCTGACATTGAGGCGGTTAGTGATGAATCCGAGCACAGTGCAGACGGAGGCTAGATACAATCCGCCGGGCGACAGCCTGACCTTCTTGAAGCTGAGCAAGGTGATCGGAATCACAAAGGCCAGCGCTAGTTCGAGCCACAGGAAGTACGCTTCGTAGCTGGGCTTAATGATCTGTCCCAGCAAGCCGCGATGGAAGTAGTCCTCGAAGCGCAGCAGGGCATTGACCCAGAGAGCAACCAGCAGGGCGCCGCCAAGTTCGACCAGAACCGGCAGTTCAAGGTGACGGCCGAAGGCTTTTGCGCTCTGCGTGGACTCGAAGATGGTCATGGCCAAACCAACCGCAATCGCCGATCCGAAAAAGAGGAACGGTAGCGCGGGTGTGTACCAGAACGGATGCAGCTTGCTCGGCATGATCAGATACAGGGATCCGAGCGAACTCTGGTGCAGGGTGGAGAGCAGGATGCCCAAGATGATGAGCACCGGGTAAATCTTCTTAATCCACTTGATGGGAGCCTGCAGATTGAAGCGCTCGAACACGTTGGGAAGAAATTCGAAGAAGAGCACAGTGGTGTAGGACATCACGCATATGCCGACCTCAAACATGACCGAGTGCGGATTCATGTAGATGAGCTGATGCCAGATGTACCAGGGGCGGCCCAGGTCGAACAACAGTCCAACGATGAAAAGGCAATAGCCCAGGAACGCTGTCAACACCGCAGGACGCACAACACTGTGCAAGCGCTCGACGTTGAACAAGTAGACCGCACCAACCATGCAGAAACCGCCCGCTGCCAGCATGACCCCGCACAGGAGGTCGAAGCCGATCCAGAGCCCCCAGGGAAACTGGTCACTCATGTTTGAAACCGCGCCCAAGCCGTAGAAAAAGCGAACAATTGTGGAGTAAAGGCCCAGGCCCATGATCACAATGAATACCACTCTCCAAAAGGTCAGCTTGAACTTCATTTTCCACTCCCGTTCTGCTTCTTTTCTTCTGCTTCAGCAGCGGCTACTTCTTCGCGGCGATGCGAAACCCAATAGATGCCTCCCAATACCAACGTCCACACCGGGACAAAGTCTGGAATTCTTTCCATCACTCGACCGGTGTATTCTGGCATCGGAGTGTCGCCGATTTTTGCGGATGCTGGATAACCGTACTCTTCAACTTTCATGCTGGAGAGAATAAGGACCGACGTTCCGCCAACTTCGTTAAGGCCGTAAATACGAGGCAGATAGGTGGATGGATTTTGACGGATACGGTCCTGCGCTTCCTTGATGAGGTCGTCGCGCTCCCCGAACTTTGTGGCCCCGGTCGGACAGATCTCGGCACATGCCGTCTGCTTGCCGGCAAGCACGCGGTCCGGGCACATGATGCATTTGCGGACCCGCGGATTCCGCGAGTTCCATTCGTACTTTGGCTGACTGAACGCGCAGGCCACCATGCAATACCGGCAGCCGATACACTTCCAGACGTCGTATAAGACCGGACCCTCCTTCGTCTTATGCATGGCGCCAACGGGACAGACCGACGCGCAAGCGGGATGATCGCAGTTCATGCATAGCCGGCGCATGAATTTGTCGTCCTTGGTCAGAACGACCGTAAATTTATGTTCCGATTGCACCGACTCCGCCGCCACTTTGTCGTCGTACGGCAGTTTGTTCTGCTGCGCGCAGCCAGCTTCACACTGCTTGCAACCGATGCATATCGTTGCGTCATATAGCAGGGCCTTACTCATGGAAATTGCTCCTCGTTGCTCCCAAGCGGGACTTTCGTTCCAGTGGAATGAAGTAGAAGGTATGCCGTGAAGGAACGGACTTGGGAACCGTACAGAACACCTTTGGCGGACCGAATATAAAGAAAGAACCGAGTCCGGAGAGGTGTGCACCCGGACTCGGGGGGACTATTCCTTGCGGGGAGGCGAACCAGGGAGAAGCTTTCCGGCTAGCTACGGATCGGCCAGGTTTCCGTTCCGTCCGCCGAATTGAGCCGGACATCCCCATACTCACCCTGACGCCTTCCTCGTACAAAGAGGAACAGCCAATGAGACTACTTCTGCAGGCTACGAATGTAGGCAACGACAGCTTTCACGTCGTCAGCAGCTAGGCCCTTCACTCCGGCCGGGTGCTTCGCCGTTTCCGCCACGGCCTTGGTCAGGTCGGCATCGGACTTCTTCTTTGCCTCATCCGAAATCAGGCTCGGAGCTTTCATCGCGGGCTTGCCAGCCGCATCCGGACCGTGGCACATTGCACATTTTGCTTTGTAGAGAGCGGCTCCGTCCTCAGCCCATGACAGATTGGGAATCAGGATGAATAGGGCCACCGCGATTGTCATTACCAGCATCACCAGCTTTGTCGTCTTCATGGTTTCGTTTCTTCTCCTTGTGAAGTTTTGCAACCTAATGAAATCGGCGTTCTTCTCGCAGTCGTGCGTGTGTTGCGAAAGTAACCACCAATACAACCTTCCAAAGAACCGAACGTAACAGAACTCAGCAACTCGAATCGTTGCCTATTGAGAGTTTCAACGTTTAGAGGAAACAACCGCAGTGATCCAGGTCACCCTGATCGGTGACTCCGATCGGGAGATGTGACTCAAGTGCGCGAGGATGAAAGTCCTTGGATCACATCAGAAAGTGATTTTGGTCACAGCGTTTCACGCAATCAGGAGAGAGAATCGATGGCAGAAGCGAGGTAAAGCTATGCCGATCCTCATGATGGCTCTGCTCGCGCTGGCGGTATTTGGTGTGATTGGAATTCTGCTGACAGTCGCGGTAGTCCTGGAGCAATCTAAGCTCAAACGTGCAGCCAAAGATAACGCCGCACATCCTCTGACCTCCGGCGCCATCCCTTCTCTTAATCCAAGACTTCGATAGACCGCGTAATGATGGCGCGATGGCACCGAATCCGTCTGCAAAGGAGAATATCGCATGAGCACGTTTGTGCTGAATAATGCCAAAGACAAGAAAGCCGACCTGGCTGGACCGGGAATCGGCGATTACAAGGAATTGGAAAAAATTCTGCCGCAGGGTTACCGCTCCTTGCTGACCCCGAAGGAGACGCAGCATGCCATCTCCCAGGTGAAACGCTATATCGCGGACAACCTGTGCAGGGAACTTAACCTGATGATGGTCGAAGTGCCGCTCATCGTGGATGTGGAGAGCGGTGTCAACGACATGCTGGATCGCGACGGGTCGCGCACGCCGGTTCAGTTCCATATCTCGAACGATCGCGATCTTCACCCCATCGACGCGCAGGTCGTGCAAGCGGCAACCAAGTGGAAACGTGCCGCTCTCAAGCAATTCGATTGCAAAGTCGGCGAGGGCATCTGCACCGACATGCGCGCCGTTCGCAAGGACTATTTCCTCGATCACGACCATTCCGCCTACGTCGATCAGTGGGACTGGGAGCGGGTCATCACAGCCGAGCAGCGCAACCTGGAATTTCTTAAGGCGATTGTGGGCAAGATCTGGAAAGTAATCGTCGGAGCGGAGAAGTTCGCGCAATCGCTATTCCCGCAATTAAAAGACTCTCGCTATCCCGATCTGCCGGCGGAGTTGAAATTCCTGCACGCCGAGGAAATTCTCGACATGTATCCCGACCTGCCGCGCAAGCAGCGCGAGACCGCGGTGCTGCAGAAGTATCCCGCCGTCTTCATTATTGGGATTGGCTGGCCGTTGAAAGACGGTTATCCCCACGAGATGCGCGCCGCCGATTACGACGACTGGATCACCGACACGCGCGATCAGACCGGCAATAATAAAGACACGCACGGGCTGAATGGCGACATCTTAGTATGGAACTCGGTTACTAAGCGCCGGCATGAACTGACGTCGATGGGCATTCGGGTTACAGCCGAGACGCTGAAACAGCAACTCACGATGTCCAAGCAGTTGGACTTCATGAAACTGCCGTATCACCAGGCGATCCTGAACAACCAGATCCCGCTCTCGATCGGCGGTGGAATCGGACAGTCGCGTACCTTGATGCTGTTACTCCGCAAGGCTCATCTCGGGGAAGTCAGCGTGACGGTGTGGCCGAAGGTGTTGAAGGAGATGTGCGCCGCCAAGAACATTTTCGTGCTGGAGTAGAGCGGCTTCTCGGGAGGAAGTGATGAGGGGGTAGTCAATTTGATTACCCCCTTATTATTTGTCTCTCACAAATTTCCACGTGAAGCGATCGGTGCGATGGCTACACTTCAAGCGGCAGCTTCAATCGCAGCGTCGTTCCTGGCAGATGGCTTTTCACCGCCGCCGCCAATCGCCGTATGCCCTCTCGTATCTGCTCCGGAGCGGCGTTCGAAAAGTTCAATCGCATGTGGCGCGAGCCTTCGCGCCCATCGTTGGCATAGAAGGAATCGCCCGGCACAAAGGCCACATTCTGTTCGAGCGCCGACTTGAGGATCGCCTGCATGTCCAGTCCTTCGGGCAGTGTAACCCAAAGAAATAGCCCACCCTGAGGATGCGTCCAAGTCACTGCGGGCGGGAAGAACTCTTTCAGAGCCTGAAGCATTACGTCGCGGCGTTCGCGATAGACCTGACGAATCAGCCTGACGTGTTTGTCGAGGAATCCATCGCGCGCGACTTCGTAGGCCACGAACTGAGTGAAGGTCGAAGTGTGCAGGTCGGCTCCCTGTTTCAGTTGCGTCAACTTGCTGATGACCTCGGGAGGAGCGACGATCCATCCCAGACGAAGCCCGGGAGCCAGCGTCTTCGAGAATGTACTCAGGTAAATGACGTTGCCAATAGAATAGCCATCGTCGCGGCGCAGGTTCTCACGGTCGAGCACTACCAGTGACGGGAGGTGCTCGCCTTCATAACGCAACTGGCCATACGGGTCATCTTCGATAATCGGAATGCCGTACTTGTCCGCCAGCAGCACCAGTTCGTGGCGACGCCCCTCCGACAATGTGGTTCCGCCCGGGTTCTGGAAGTTTGGCAGTACGTACATGAACCTGGGGCCCGAACGCAGAGGCTTTTCCAACAGGTCGGTGCGAAGGCCGTTTTCATCGATCGGAACCGATACATATTCCGCGCCATACACGTTAAAAGCCTGCAGTGCGCCGAGGTAAGTCGGCGCTTCCACCAGCACGCGATCCCCACGATTGATAAACAGCTTGCCGATCAGGTCGAGCGCCTGCTGCGAGCCGGAAGTGATCAGGACGTTCTCCACCTTCGCCTTGATCCCATAACGCGCGATGTTGTTCGCGATCAGTTCGCGCAGGGGCTGGTAACCTTCGGTTTCCCCGTATTGCAAGGCTGAAGCCGCCTGCTCGGTAAGTACCTTGTGGCAGGCTTCCTCAAAGCGTTGCACGGGGAAAACATCGGGCGCGGGCAGGCCGCCGCCAAAGGAGATCATTCCCGGTCTTTGGGTGACCTTTAACAATTCGCGAATTTGAGAACTGGTGATGCCCTTGGTGCGCAACGCGTAACGAGCCGTCCAGGCAGTCGACATTGCAAACCCTCCGAAAACCTATTACCGCGACCGCGCGATAAGTCGTTTGGTGGAGGGACGGGCGTCTCGCCCGTCCGGCCGGGCGGGGACGCCCGGCTCTCCACCAGCTTAGATGCTAGGCGAAGCCGTCCGGCTGGCTCACCGCGCCAATATGCGCCTGTTCATCGATAAACAGGCGACCCGCGGTGAGCGCTTTGCGGTCAATTTCCAGCAGATCGAGTTTTTTCACTTTGTCTTCGAGTACGCTCAATGCAGTTCCCGGAGCCAGACACTCGGTCTCTTCCAGCAGCGCCCCCATCATTACTATGTTGGCTGCCTTCGCCGAACCGAGTTTGTCGGCGATTTCCGCAGCCGGAATACAGACCACTTCCACCTCCGGCGCATTAAAGTCGGCAGGGAGGCTGGCGCCGTTGTAAAGAATGATTCCGCCGCTCACGACTTCGCGGGCAAACTTCCGCAGCGAGTACTCATTCATGGCCACGAGCACATCGGGGTGGGAGACCAGGGGCGACCCAATCCGTTCTTTCGCCAAACATACATCGCAGTGCGCGCTGCCCGAACGCATCTCCGGGCCATAGGACGGCAGCCAGCTCACCTCCAGCCCCTCGCGCATACCCATTTCGATGAGGAGTTGCCCCAACAGCAGCACGCCCTGTCCCCCGAAGCCCGCGATCTTGAGCTTAACGTCTTTGAAGCGATGGGCGTGTTTCCGTTTAGAAGTATCGTGCGCTCCCGCTTTCGGAGTGATTTCAAGAACATCCGCTACCGGGCGTTGCGGCGGCTCATTTCCCACAGGAATTACCGGCCGCCGGTCGCGGAAAACATTCAGCGGAAAGGTTGGCGTCATCTTCTCGAGAACCCAGCTCCGCGCTTCCACCGGGTCTTTGCCCCAAATCGTCGGACACGGCGACAAGATTTCGACAAACGAGAAACCCGCGCCGTCCCGCTGGATCTCGAGCGCCTTACGGATTGCCCGCCGCGCTTTCATGATGTTTTTGTTGTCCGAAAGCGCCACCCGTTCGATGTATGCCGGCGCTTCCAGTGTGGCGAGAAGTTCCGCCATGTGTATCGGAAAGCCTTCGTTCGACGGCCGCCGGCCCCACGGAGAAGTTGTGCTCTTCTGCCCGACCAGAGTAGTGGGCGCCATCTGTCCGCCCGTCATGCCGTAGATTCCGTTGTTCACGAAAAAGACAGTGATCTTCTCGCCTCGGTTGGCGGCATGCACGATCTCAGCGGTGCCGATCGCCGCCAAGTCGCCGTCTCCCTGATAGGAAATGACGATCTTATCTGGACAAGACCGTTTGATTCCTGTGGCTGAAGCCGGCGCGCGGCCGTGTGCGACCTGCACATTGCCTACGTCAAAATAGTAGTAAGCAAACACCGAGCAGCCGACCGGACTGACGAAGATCGTCTTGTCCTGCAGCCCGAGGTCCTGCAAGGCTTCGGCAATCAGCTTGTGTACCACTCCGTGTCCGCAGCCGGGACAGTAGTGGGTCTGGTGCTGCAGCTCTGCCTTGCGCTCGTACAGGTCAAAGAACACGGGCGACTTCGAGTGGATTAGTTCGTATCCGTTGTTGCTGATATTGCCACCAGCTTCGGGACTGCCTTCGGGCTTCACTTCTGACTTAACTTCCGACTTAACTTCGGCCTTCACTTCTGGACCCGCTACGCTGATCACGCTCTCTTTTGCCATTTTCATTGTCCTCTTCGAACCAGATCCTCGCCGGAACTGGTCTCAGACCGCCACGGCCATGCGTGTCAACACTTGTTGTTGCAACTCCGCGACCGAGGGCACGTTGCCACCTACCCGGCCGTAGAACTCCACTGGTACCTTGCCGTTCAGCGCCAGGCGCACATCTTCCACCATTTGTCCGTTGCTCAATTCGACGACCAACACTTTTTGCACCTTAGCCGCCGCTTCCGCCAGCGCCTTCGAGGGATAGGGCCACAGCGTGATAGGTCGGAACAGCCCCGCTTTCACGCCTTCCTTGCGAAGTGCTTCGACCGTGGAAAGCAATACTCGGGACACAATGCCGTACCCGACCAGCAGCACGTCGGCGTCTTTAGTGTGGCAGAGCTCGCAACGCGGCTCGGCTGCTTGCGCGCGCATGTACTTGGCTTCTATTCTGCGCTCGTGTTCTTCCAATTCATCGGTTTCGAGATAAATAGAACTGATGAAATTGGCCCGCGTCTCTGGCGTTCCCTTTACCGCCCACGGTTTTTCAGGCGGCTGAATCTCACGATCTTCCAATTCGAGTGGCTCCATCATCTGCCCAACGAAGCCATCGGTCAGCACGACCGCCGGATTGCGGTACTTGTCAGCGAGGTCGAATGCCAGCATGGTGAACTCGGCCATCTCCTGCACCGATGCGGGAGCCAGCACGATATTGCGGTAGTTGCCATGGCCGCCGCCTTTCACCATGGCGAAGTAGTCGCTTTGTTCCGGCGCGATGTTGCCGAGGCCGGGTCCGCCGCGCATTACATCCACGATCACGCATGGCAGTTCCGAGCCGGCCAGATAGGACATACCCTCCTGCATCAGGCTGATGCCCGGCCCAGAGGATCCACTCATGACGCGGACCCCAGCCGCCGATGCTCCATACACCATGTTGATAGCGGCGACTTCGCTCTCGGCTTGAATAAATGTTCCGCCGACCTGCGGGAAGTAGAGCGCGGCGGCCTCCGCGATTTCGCTGGCTGGAGTAATCGGATATCCGTAGTACGCGCGGCACCCGGCGAGGATCGCGCCCTTCACCACCGCCACGTTTCCTTTACAGAGCTGCCGCATGTTCGACTCCTTGCGCTGTCTCCACTGCCAACGCCTTGGCTTTGGCCTTTATGCGGTAGACCGTAATTGCGCCCGGTTCCGGGCAGCAATAAAAGCAGATTCCACAGCCCGTGCAGTCGTGCCCGGTGTAGTGCGCCGGATGAACCCCGTAAGCATTCAATTCCGGCTCCAGTTCCAGGCACTTGGGCGGACAGGACTCCACGCACAGCCCGCATCCCTTGCATTCCTCGACATCGACCGTGACCTTACCGCGCGCTTGCCCTGCCATGATTTACCTCGTTCTCGTTCCCCTCGTTACGTTTCACCCCGTTACCCGTGTCTCCCGGCTAAAGGCCGGGCATCGGCTGAATTTGGAAATCAGATTCAGCCGCTACCAAAGGCCGCTGTAGCCACTTGCTTTTCTCGCAGTATTGATAAAGTTCTTCCCGAAACTTGGGATGCGCAATGTCGATCAGCGCCTGCGCCCGTTCCCGGATGGTCTTGCCGTGCAGATACGCTACCCCGTATTCGGTCACCACGTAACGGATCAACCCGCGCGAAGTGACCACTCCCGCGCCCGGGCTAAGCATGGGCACAATCCGCGAGATCGCGCCATTCTTGGCGGTCGAGGAGAGGGCGATGATCGGTTTGCCACCCTTCGAGCGCGATGCTCCGCGAATGAAGTCCACCTGGCCGCCAATGCCACTATAGAACTGGTTTCCGATCGAATCGGAGCACACCTGACCGGTGAGATCGACCTGCAGCGCGGAGTTGATCGCCACCATATTGTCGTTACGGGCAATGAGTCCGGGATCGTTGGTATAGGCCGTGGGGTGGAATTCGAAGATTGGATTGTTGTCCAGGAAATTAAATAACCGTTTTGTGCCCAGAGCAAATCCCAGGATGATCTTCCGCGGCTTGAAGTTCTTGCGCGCACCCGTGATCACGCCGGCTTCGATCAAAGAAATCACGCCGTCAGAGACCAGTTCGCTGTGAATCGCGAGATCCTTGCGATCCATGAGAAACGGCAGCACCGCATCCGGGATTCCGCCGATGCCAGTCTGCAGCACGGCTCCGTCCCCAATCAAACCCGCGACGTTGCGGGCGATGGCTCTATGCATGTCGGTGATTTTTGGCGGCTCCATGGCGCACAAAGGACGGGAGGAATCCACAACTATATCGAGCTCAGATACATGGATGAAGCTGTCTCCGTAAGTGCGCGGCATTTGATCGTTGATCTGCGCCACCACGTAGCGGGCACATTTGGCCGCAGTGAGCGAAGTATCCACACCCACACCGAAGCTGCAGAAGCCGTGCGGGTCCGGAGGAGAAAGTTCCAGCAAGGCCACATCAATCGGCATGGCCCCGCTCTCGAACAGTTCTTCAATTTCACTCAGGTAGATGGGCGTGTAGTCGGCCCGGCCATCGTTGATAGCCTCGCGCACATTGCTGCCGATGAACACTGCATTGTGCCGGAAATGCCCGGCCATCTCCGAAGCCACATAAGGGGCCACTCCCATGGTCAACATGTGAACGATTTCCACGTCCTGCAAAACGGGAGCGCGGCGCATCAGCGCTTCTACCAGAGTCTCAGGTTCGGCACAACCCGGCTGAATGTAGACACGCATTCCCGACTGCACACAGCGCAGCGCCTCGTCGGGGGTTCGCAACTTAAGCTTGTAATCAAGTTCCCAGGACATCTTCCCTCTTGTCCGCCCCACTTCCGCACCGGACTTACTCCCGGGGGCCAAATTCTGGTCCGGCGCGCAGCCCACCAGTTTCGATTAGAAGCCCTCCCCGCTCCTCAGGCCGTGACCTTACGCACGAGCCATAGTGAGGCGCGTCACATCAAGCGCTTAGCACTTAAGCTCTTACTGCTCAAGCTCTTACCAGTCGCCAGGACTGGTCAAATACTCATGGATCGATTTCGCCGCGCGCCGCCCAGCACCCATTGCCAGGATGACAGTTGCGGCGCCGGTCACAATGTCGCCACCGGCGAACACTCCCTTGCGCGATGTCCTCTGCGTGGTCTCGTCGGCCTGAATGTAACCTTTCTTCGTGGTAGCCAGGCCGGGCGTCGTGGTTTGCACGATCGGATTCGCGGTGGTTCCAATCGCAATCACGGCCACGGCTAGCGGAATTTCGTATTCGGACCCTTCAATCGGAACCGGGCGGCGTCTTCCCGAAGCATCCGGTTCGCCGAGTTCCATCCGCTGGCAACGTGCGCCAGCCAGCCAGCCCTTGCCATCGTCGAGGAACTCGAGCGGGGCGGCAAGCACCTGGAATTCGATGCCTTCCTGTTTGGCGTGCTTGACTTCCTCGATGCGCGCCGGCATCTCCGCCTCGCTGCGGCGATAGAGAATGAACGCCTTCCCCGCTCCAAGTCGCCGCGCCGACCGGATCGCATCGAGCGCCGTGTTGCCGCCGCCGAT
>Ga0208191_1001572_pt1 | contig 11103 bp, 10 predicted proteins | sample June2015DPH_13_5_FD_184709 | JGI IMG/M metagenome (GOLD analysis project Ga0208191, IMG submission 184709) | Peatland microbial communities from SPRUCE experiment site at the Marcell Experimental Forest, Minnesota, USA - June2015DPH_13_40... | ecosystem: Environmental > Terrestrial > Soil >... | reverse complement strand
TCCTGGCCGGTTGCATCCTGGCGCCAGACTTGACCGAGTTTGATGCTTTTCACTGCCACAAGTTTTTCCTTTGATTCTCAGAGTACTCACCCGGCCGCCAAGCCGTCAATTGCAGCGCAGTTACTTGGGATGTGCGGACGGTCGCAAGCCAGCGGTTTTGTTACCATGAACCACTGCTCAGGAGGAAACCGATGCCCCGCGGAAATGTGCCGCGTCAACCGAGTCGCAGCGGACGACAAGAGGGTGCGCGCCGGGCCATGGGTGCGGCGCTAAAGAGTGCGCCGTTGAAGGGTACGCAATCATTGCAGGGTAGAAATGCGAAGAATGCGTCCGCGCGTCCCACTGCCGGTCGAGCGCCGCTTAACGCTGGGAAGGCGCCCAAGGCGGTTGCTCTGAAAAAGAAATCTGCGTCTGGGTATGACCCTTTGGCGCCGGAGCGGGTCGGTCGGATCATTGCGGGTCTTGACCAGCTTTATCCCAACGCGACTTGCGCTCTCATTCACCACAGCGCGTGGGAGTTGCTGGTGGCGACGATTCTTTCCGCGCAATGTACCGACGCGCGGGTGAACATGGTCACTCCGGTGCTGTTTGAAAAGTATCCGACCGTTCAGGATTTCGCCGCGCTTGAGCCGGAACAGTTGGAGCCCGATATCCGCTCGACCGGCTTCTTTCGCAACAAGTCGAAATCGGTGGTGGGCGCGGCGCGGAAGGTGGTCGCGGACTTTGGCGGGAACGTGCCGCAAACGATGGAGGACTTGCTGAGCCTCCCGGGAGTGGCGCGCAAGACAGCGAATGTCGTGCTCGGAACGTGGTTCAAAAAGAATGAAGGTGTCGTCGTGGACACGCACGTGACGCGGATTTCACGCCGTCTGGAACTGACCAAGCAGGAAGATGCGAAAAAAATTGAAGAAGACCTGATGCGAATTATTCCTCGCGAGCGGTGGACAGATTTTTCCCACGAAGTGATCTGGCACGGGCGGAAGCTTTGCGTGGCGAGGGGTCCGAAGTGCGCCGATTGCGCGCTGGAAAAGCTGTGCCACGCCGCCGATAAGACTTGGTCAACGGTTGAGATTCACAAGGACGCAAACCCTTAGCTGCCGGTGTAGGACAATTCGACTACGGTGCAATCGTCGTTGAGCGGCGTGCCTCCGCAAAAAGCGGCGACGGCGGTAAAGATGTCCTCCATCGACGTGCTCTTCCCCGCCACCTGTTCGAGGCGTTCGCTGTCAAACATATCTCCGCGGGCGTTCTCGGCTTCGGTGACGCCATCGGTCACCAGGATCAACCGGTCCCCGGCCTTCATCTGGCAGCGATCGCTCGAGTAAGTCGCATCCGCCAGCAGGCCCACGGGCAGGTTGCCGTGGGATGGCCGGAGCACCTCTTTGCCGCAGATCCACACCGGTGGAATGTGCCCGCAGTTGACATATTCAAGATCGCCGTCGCTGCGCAGGCGAGTAATGATCATAGTCGCGTATTTCTCACCGATGTGCTTATAGGTGAAGAAGCGATTGACCGCGTCGACGATCTCCACGAGTGGCATGCCGGAAATGAGTTGCGAGTAGACCATGCCCTGGAGAATGGAAGCCAGCAGGGCGGCCGAGACTCCTTTGCCGCTGACGTCGGCGAGAACCACGGCCAGGCCTTGGGGCGTGTTCACGGCTTCGAAAAAATCGCCGCCGATTTCCTTGCAGGACAAGTTGCGTCCGTTCACCCGCGCAAAAGAAACTTCGGGAAGGGTCACCGCCAACAGACGCTGCTGAATGGAGGCTGCGATCCCCAGTTCCTGCTGGTAACGGCGCCCGGCTTCTTCGGCCTGCACCAGGCGCGCGTTTTCGACTAGCTGGGCAGCTTCCATCGCGATCGCACGCAGAATATCGTGGCTGACGCTGGTGATATCGCGCGAGGCAAAGCGCGAATCGACATAGAGAGCGCCCATCACTTCCCCACCGGCTGGTTGATCGGCGCGGGTGGTTTGCACCAAAGGCTTGCGCAGGGGCATGCAGATCACAGTTCGCAGGTCGAAGGCGACAATGCTTCGCCGCTCCTTTACGTCGAGCATCTGACTGGTGTCAGTGACCAGGTATTCGGAGTTAGAGGTCAAGGCGCCTTCAAGAACCGAACGCGAAATTGTCGTGTCGTCGAGCAGTGCCTCGCCCTTCGAGTTGCGCCCCGCAGCCAGCGTCAGGGTTCCGCCGAGATCGCGCAGGAAGATGTAGCCGCGTTCGGCGCGAGTCAGTTTTAGCGTGGCATCGAGTAGTGTAACCAGGATTTCATCGAGCACGCCGATGGTGTTCAGCTTGCGCGCCGCTTCCATGAACAGCGTGAGTTTTTCGAGGTCGCTGGCTTCCGGGGCAATCTGAATGCCCGAGATCTGGCTTAGAAACTCCCGCGCCGTGTTCGAGGTCGTGTGCAGCGGGTGGAAGATCAGATAGGCAATATCGCGCGCGCCAAATTCCAGCCGGTCGTTGCGCTGCAGCTTGTGACGGTCAACCTTCTCGCCATTGACGAAGGTGCCGTGTTTGCTGCCCAGGTCGACGACAAAGAACTCGCCGTCTTCCGCCACGATCTGAGCATGCTCGCGGGACACGCGCGGGTCGGCGATCACCAGGTCGCGATCCACCTTGCGGCCCACCGTGTAGGGGGTGTGATTCAGCGACAGCGTCTGCTGATCGCTCCCCTGTACGAAGATCGCGATGGGGAAGACGGTAGATATGCCCGAATGCGAAATAGCCGACATTTTATGCTGGACTCTCCTGCGGCCATCATGCCAGCAAACTGGCAGAGGCCCCGCAAGCATTCTACGACGTGCCTGCCCTTACCGGCGCGGTAAAAGTCCTCTCATAATAATGCACCAGTATCAGGGCAGCCATTCCCAGGGGAATCTCGGTCACCGTCCAGAGCGGTATTGCTTAAGCGCATGGTTTCAGAGCCGTTCCCAATCCAACGGTTTCACTAGGCCGAATTGTCGGTTATCGCTATGGCAATCCCAGCGACTAATATGCCCCCGATGATATCGACAAGGTAGTGCCACTCCAGAAGAAGAATGGACACAATCAACAGACAGTCATAAGCGCCCAGGAAAATCAACATTCGTTTCCAGCGGCGCAAGTACCACATCACGATGAGTGGCTGGGCGATATGCATGCAGGGGAAGGCGATGAAGTATCCGGAGATGCGCCGGGTCGGAACATGATTCCAAAGCGCCATCGCCTGCGCCATCATGTTTTTTTGGATGGTGTACACCTGCAAAGGGGCGGGAAACCGCGAGAAATGCTCGGGGCACAAGGAATAAGGACCCTGGCTCGGCCATAAGTAAAACAGCCCGAGGGCAAGATAGTATGCCATGAGAATCGTGCCTACGAACTGCATTCCACGGTTCTTCCCGCCAGAAACACTGGCGAGGAGAATGGCCGCCCCAATCTGAGGAAACATGCCGAAATAAATGAATTCCAAAAAGCGGAAAAAGGGAAGCGGAAATCTTCCTATCGCCCAGTGCGACAGATCGGAAACGGACCATCCATGAAGCATCCACCTGTCCATCGCATTGAATGCGGCATCATATGCGAAATTGAAACGAACCGTGGCGATGATGTCGTTGTAAGCGGGCACCAGCAGAAAACCGGCAAGCACATAAAGAGCGGGCAGTAGCACCGCACCCGCGGCCTGCCGCAACTGGTGGGGCTTCCGCTCGTGGAATTCGAGTATGGCGACGGTGTTGACAGTCAGAACCACCGCTGTCATCCAAGGGAATGTCCAGCCCAGAACCATGACATAGAGCAGCAAGAGAACGATGCGAAGCGGTTCGCGACGCCAACGATCGACAAGAGTTCTCGCTATCGCCTCCGCGGGCAGGCCGATCAGGCACAGCATCGCTGCAAGGAATACGGACTGCATCGTCAGGATCCAGTACGCGGTTGCAAGCGCTTTCCAATCGAACCTGACCGGAAGGTGCAGTCGTCGCAAAACAGGGACGAGGGCCACGCCCAGGAGCAAACTGATCCAGTAATGCCCATAGCGCGGCTTCATTGAGTCCTACCTCAACCTCTCCGCCCTGCCGGCGCAGCAAATATTTTCTGATTCTGATAATGATGGAGCAGCATGAGGGCAGCCACTCCCAGGGGGATCTGTGGCACCGTCCAAAGCGGTGCTGCCCATGCGCGCTCGACCGCTTCCTGCGATAAGGCAAAGGAAAGCGCCGCCAGCGCGGTGCAACAGAACCATGGCCACGCCAATAATACGGTAACCGCGATCAGGAGGGCGCGGCTGACCAGGTTCCGTCCCCAGATCATTCGTCGATCGCGGGCAATCAGGAGGATGGCAGGCAGCAGCAACGCTTGATTATAGAGAGAAAACGTGGGTACCGTGAGTACGGTCAGCGCCATCACAAGACAGGCGGACGACTGGAATGCGCCGGTATTTTCCGCCTGTTTGCGCTGCTTCCAGCAAACCACCGCGGTGATCCCTGCAAACAACACTTCCAGTAGTCTGCCCCACGGGTAGGGGAGGACGGACTCCAGAATTGGGGCCGCTTGTGTGTATTGCAGGTAGGCACCAGCCGCGTGCCAGAAGCGCCCGATCCAGTGCGGCAGAAACCATTCCGAAGCAGCGCAGAGAACAGCCATGACGATAAGAAATGAGGCAGCTAGGCGGTAGCGGCGCCTCAGGTCGCCGAGGCTCCACAGGCCGAGCCACAGCAGCAAAGGCAACACGAGTTGAGGCTTGATGGTCGCCAGGGCCAGCAGAATACCAGCGGGAATCAGGCATCCCGCAGCCAGCAGCGCCATCGACGCCGCGCACATGGCGGCAACGAACAGACTGAACTGTTGCAGCTTGAGTCCCTGCAGCACGGGCTGGCTGCTCAGGGTCAGGGCCACCATGGCGGCCTGCACTGAAGGTGCGACTGTCCAACCCAACACGCGAAGCCAGAGAAAGACGCTGGCCGCCGTTATGCCCACCAGAATCCAGAAAAATGCCCTTTGCACGATTTCAAAATGAAGACGGACCGTAGGCGCCAAATAGAAAACGACGTACGCTGGATATGCGAAAGCTTGCTGGTCTTTTGGGTCGGCGGGCCGCGAAGGATCGAGGGGACGGCCGTAGTATCCGGCTTGAATTTCGCGCGTGACCTCGGCGCTATAAGGATCCCGGCCATGAAGGAGTAGTTCCCTCGCGCCCAGCCAGCGAGGATAGAGATCGGAAAGATTGCCGCGCGGCCGGTCATGTGCGGTGGCGTCGGAAATCTGATGCGGAATCAGCACGCGCTCGACGTAAGTCCACATGCCCACCGCGCAAACCGCAGCCGCGAGAAACAGCCAGAACGATTTATGGAAAATGCCCGACCTCATCGCCGATCTAAGGGAATCTGGATATTACAACGCTCCGGTGACATTCATCGTCCAATCGGAAATTTCTTGGTTGCGACGGCCTTCTTTGCCTGAGCGATGATTTCGACGATGGCATTTGCGGCCAGCAAGACAATGAGCGGTTCTATCGGATGCCTGTAAGTGGGAAAGTTGTGGGTAACGTAATATACCAGCGGAAAAACCGTCAGCATGGTGAGCCAGACCCATCCATTTCTGTCTTTTCGTATTGCCCACGTGGCTCCGAGCCATCCCAAGATCGAGACCGCAATCCACGGAAAAGGATAAGGAACGTACCAAAACTCCACCATACGCCTGAGTACGCGCCCGATAAAGGCCGTGGGGGCGCTCCGGATGAACTTACTGGATGCCTCAAGTTTTCCATCCATGAAGCGCAGTTCGCCAAGCCGCGCGTAGTTAGCGGGATCGGCGCCGGGAAAATCAACAGAAAAGTCGACTGTTCCCTGCATTCCAGGCCGGTTTCCCAGCCAAAGTTCCAACCCAAGATTATCGCGAAGAGGAATGAAGCGCTCGAATGTGACGTAGTTTCTTACAGTCCAAGGAGCCAGTGTCAGTAGAAATCCGGCCAAGGCGATCAAGACTCGCGGCGAGGAGCCTTTCGAAACAGCGAGCCAGCCTCCGTAAACCAAAACAACGGTCAGAAGCGACGGCTGAAGGAGAACGAGCAGCCCCGAATAAACGCCGAGAACCAACCATCTGCGGTTCCCTTCGAGCCTTTTCGGATCCCACAAGAATAGAGCGGTAAACCCTAAGGCCGCCAAGTAAGCGGTCGTCAGGCTCACGGAGAATGCGTTGGTTTGGTACATCCAGGGCAGCACCCAGAGCCAAGCCGCCAAAGTGCCGACCGTCTCGCCGAAGTGGATTCTCCCCACGTGGTAAAGCAACACGGCGGTGACAGCACCGGCTAAAGCATTGACTAACACCGCCGTCCATGCCGATGCTACCGTACAGATTCCGAACAGCTTAAATATGCCAGCCAACATCAAGGGATATAGAGGAGGCTGCTGAGCGGTCGGCGCGTTCGGTGCGCCGGCATAGGGTGACGAGAAACCCAGGCCAGAGACTAAGGCTGCGGCAATATGCGACGGCTCATTCCGCACAAAGAGCAGTTGAGGCCCAAATCTGCTGGAGAGAATGTAGGTTGCGCTGGCCAGGCGTGTAGCGAGTGCTGCTCCAAAAATAAACACCGGAGAGGCCGCAATTCGTTTGACGGTGATCATCCTGGCCCCTCCGCCATCGGCGCCCTTCGCTCTGCGTAAGTCCACATGCCCACCGCACAGACCGCAGCCGCGAAAAACAGCCACAACGATTTATGGAAAATGCCCGACCTCATCGCCGATCTAAGGGAATCTGGATGTTACAACGCTTCGTGAACATTTCTCGCCCAATCAGAAATTTCGCCGTTGAGCGGGGCGGGGGACCGCTCCGAGCTACTTGGCTGTTGCCGGAAGCTGCCGCATCCACGCTTCCATACTTCCTGCAAATCCAAACCACCATCGGAATCCACCACCAGGGATTCAGCCATGGCCAGAACCATGAGCCCATAAATAGGCTCGCATACACCACGATGAACAGGGCCGCATCCAAGCGCATCTCCGAGCGCGTCGCCGCCCCGGGCGCCGAGAATAGCATGAGCACGACCGGCAGCAGCAGTGTCAGGTCGTGGGTCACTGCGTGATAGCCAACCAGAATGCACGTCACGCTGGCCGCTGCGAACCCGAAGCGAGCCCCGGTTGCTCGCCTCCCAACTTTCCACAACACGATCCCGAGCGCGGCCGTCGCACACACAATCGCCGCCACGGTGACGGAGCTTCCACCGCTCTTCCCCGCAAGTTCCGCGATCAACCCGCGGAGGTTCGGCATTTCCGCGATCGGTGTGCCGCCTGCGCCATGATTCTCCACATCAACAACGACGTGCCCGTAGTCAGCGATCCCATGCCATCCCGTCATCATCGCCCAGATGGCCACCAGCACCGCCGCCACTGGGCAGAGCCCCAACCACAATCGCGGCCGTCGCACCGCTAGCACCAACGCCAGCGGAAGCACTAGATGGAACTTGAACAACCCACATCCGAGCACCGCGCCCGCCAAAACAACGCGGCCTTTCACCAGCAAAAACAGGCTTATAGTCACCAGCAGCAGAAGCAGAACCGAATCCTGTCCTTGCATCAATGCCCTGACAGCCGGCGCGAAGGCGGCCACGCTCAAAATCAAGAACAGCGGACTGAGTCGTTTCGTTTCCGCGAATGTCCGTCTGACCATTCCCAAACTCAGCATCATCATGACGACATTCAAAAAGGTCCAAACCGCGTACGCCGGAAAATAACTCAGGTATGTCAAAGGCACAAACAGCAGCTCCTCAAACGGAGGGTGTAAATCGTGCAGTTGCGCCGCCTGGCCCGCGCGGACCATCTCGGCTCCGTGGTAAAACGCGGTGAAATCCTGATATCCATTTCGTAAGAACCAAATAAGGTGCAGCGTGCCGACAAAGTTAAGCAACGTCAGCCCGAGAAGAAAAATGCCCGCCAGTCGTTCTTTGCTTCGATTAAGATCGGCTAACGTCATACGGAGTCTTCCAGTAGTCCCCGATTCTATAATTGCCGGGTCCAACATTCATGATCCTTCTTACAGACAAGCGCCTGCTGTTCGCCGCGATCCTCTTCTTGGGTCTGCTGGCCATGACCGCCCGCAGTGCTACCGATCCTGATCTCTGGTGGCATCTGCGCACTGGGCAATGGATCGTGGAAACCGGCCACGTTCCGCATTCCGACCCTTTTTCCTTCACTCGCGCCGGATACGCATGGATATCGCATGAGTGGCTGTCGGAGGTCGTGTTTTACGAACTCTGGGAGCACGCTGGCCCGCCTGCCCTGATCGTATACTCCGCGATGATTACGACCGCAGGTTTTTTGCTGCTTTATCTGCGCTGTCCGGGAAAGCGGCACTGGGCAGCCGCCGCAACTGCTCTTGGTGCGTTGGCGGCCGCTCCCTCCTGGGGTGTGCGGCCGCAGATGTTCACCTTTACGCTGGCCAGCCTGCTGCTATGGCTGCTCGAACAAAGCGAGAATCGTCCTAAACTGCTGTTTTGGATACCACCTCTTTTTCTCCTATGGCTAAATCTGCACGCCGGATTCGCGCTCGGCCCCGCCCTGTTGCTTGCATATGGTGTCGGCCTGCTTATGGAGACGGCTGCCGGCAACACGTCCTGGCAGGAAGTGTGTCCCATGATTCTGCGGGTGCTGCTGCTTCTGCTGGTTTGTTTGGCGCTCGTGCCTCTCAACCCCAGCGGCGCGCATCTCTATCTTTATCCGCTCCGTACTTTACTCTCGTCCGGGATGCGATCGTTCATTGGCGAGTGGCGCTCACCGGATTTCCATGAAGGGCTTTACCGCCCACTCCTACTCGTATGGCTGCTGCTTCTGACCGCACTCGCGAGTTTCCGCTCGCGGCCCAGAGGACGTATGCTCATACCCTTGCTCCTTACCGCATGCGCCGCTCTGGACGCCGTCCGCCACATTCCAGTCTTCGTTTTGCTGGCGATACCGGTGATTGCCGCAGCTCTCCCGGCCGCTGCAGGCAATCGCGCCGAAAAGTCCCACGTCTCGAAAAGTGCGAGACTTGGAGCACCCATCTCCTCGCGGTTCCAGCCACTTTTCAACGGGGCCGTTCTCGTTTTGATGGCGGTATTTGCATCGGCGAAGTGGGTTAGTCTTGCCCGCAACCAGGATGCCCGCGAAGCGGAGCTGTTTCCTCAAAAGGCGGTCGCGTTCCTACGTTCCGGCGACTATCCCCGGAGAATGTTCGTTTTTTACGACTGGGGAGGCTATGCGATCTGGAATCTCTATCCTAAGTATCGCGTATTCGTGGATGGCCGCGCCGATCTCTATGGCGACGACCTCATGCGTCAATCGATTCGCACCGTGATGGAGCTCCGAACCGGCTGGCAAGACGTGCTCGACAACTGGAAGATGGAAGCCGTACTTGTGCCTCCTTCCTGCGCAGTGGCGCAAGCCCTCCTTCTCGACCCCAATTGGCATGCTGCCTTCAGCGACTCCAAGGCGATCATCATGGTCCGAACCCGCCCCGCCGTCGAAAATGCTAACCTTGTCCAGGGACCCAGCAAAACACCCAGCACCAGGGAGTTACGAAAGTGAAAAAATGTTTCCCAGAGCCGTCCCGAATCTGCGAAACTAGCGCATAGGAACTGGTCCTCGCGATTGTCCCAGATTGGGAGGTCCCAGCGTAAAGCTCGAAGGAGTCTAAAAGGAGTCTAAAATGACAGATTTGGCTAAGCTCTTGTGGCGCGATGAAGAAGGGCAAGACATCGCAGAATACGCCGTGATGCTGGCGGTAATTCTGGTGATCGTGATCGGTACCGTCCGTCTGATTGGCAGTAATGCCAACAACGTATTTTCGCAGGTAGCCAGCGCAGTCGGCACCGGGTAGGCCGCAACCTTTTGGGAGTACGTCGCACTCGCGGAAATAGCGGAAATGTAAGTCCACCGTAGCGGCAAATAAGTCCGGAGTTGTCCGTAAGGAGTGGAATGAATCGAAGCCGTTTGTTGATGATCGGAGGCCTGGCGCTCGCGGTCGGCCTGCTCGTCGCCTTCACCGTCTATAACCGACTCCGGACCTTTGCGGGCGCAAGCAACAACATGGGCGGAGTGCCGGTCGTGGTCGCTGCCGACGATATTCAGGTCGGAGCCAAGGTGCAAGCTCAAGATGTACTCGTCGTCACTATCCCGCCCGCGGCGGTTCCTCCCGGGGCGTTCTCCGCAACCTCGAAGGTCCTGGGCCGCGGGGCAGTTATGCCGGTAAGCAAGGGAGAATTTATTCTGCCCGGCAAGCTGGCGGCGCTAAACGCCGGAGCCGGTCTGCCCTCGCTGATCCCGCAGGGAATGCGCGCGGTTTCAGTACGTGTCAACGATGTAGTTTCGGTGGCGGGCTTTGTGCAACCGGGCACGCGCGTGGATGTGCTGGCTACAGGTAGCAGCGGCAACGAACGTCAAACCACCACCGTCCTCGAAAACGTTGCAGTCATCGCCGTGGGCAAGACCCTGGACCGGAGTTCTTCCACAGATGCGCAAACCGCCCCGGTGATTACGCTCCTGGTTTCTCCGGATGACGCGCAGAAGCTGGCGCTGGTTTCGCAGGAAGGACGGATTCAGCTCTCTTTGCGGAATCCGCTGGACACCAAAAAAGGAGGCATCGGCGCGACGCGGACAAGTTCGCTGTACCTGGGCGAGAAACCGGTGGCGACGACCGAGCCCAAACCCAAAGCTCACAAAGTAGTAGCGAAAGGCTCGACGCCTCCACCACCAGCGCCCTACACGGTAGAAATGATCCGCGGCAGCAAACGGGATGAAACCAGCAAGTTTTGAGCTCACAATACCGCAACGATTCGCGTCCGCTCATCCCTTGATGAGTCTTCTCTCGATGAGTCTGCCTTCGATAGACCTGCTCTCGATGGACTGGCTCGTGCATCCTCGCAGAGGTGCGAATTCATGAAAGCTCCTACGCTCGTCGCAGCCGTGATCCTTCTCGGTGCGGCAACCATGTTCCCAATCAGAGCGCTCGCGCGTACCGTTGCTCCCGACGGTAATCCACCAGCCGCTCCGGCAATGGCTTCGGCTTCTTCTCCGAACCAGGATTCTCAGAACCAGGCCAATGCGCCTGCCGCGCAATCTTCCACCACAGCTAACACAGCCGGCCAGAGCGTTAC
>Ga0208191_1001568_pt1 | contig 11128 bp, 10 predicted proteins | sample June2015DPH_13_5_FD_184709 | JGI IMG/M metagenome (GOLD analysis project Ga0208191, IMG submission 184709) | Peatland microbial communities from SPRUCE experiment site at the Marcell Experimental Forest, Minnesota, USA - June2015DPH_13_40... | ecosystem: Environmental > Terrestrial > Soil >... | reverse complement strand
GCTTGGAAATCCCGCAAAGTACGCGGGATTCCCACTTTCCCACCGCCTCGGCGGCGGCTGCGGGAGATTAACGAAACCGGACATTTCACTTGCTACAAAAAGCGGACATTTTAACTTGCTAAGAACAAACTTCGACGAAGAGATAGCTTCTACTGAATCTGAATCACGCTTTCCGAGCTGCCGGCTTTGATCTCCTCCACCCGCGCCGCCACATTGCGGGCAAACGCGAACAGCGACTTCGCATGGGGCGAGTCCTCTCCTTGAAGCACGGCCGGATCACCGCTGTCCCCTGACCTGCGAATCTCCGGATCGAGCTCGACGCTTCCGAGAAAGGCGATGTCGAACTGTTTCGCCGTTTTTTCCGCGCCGCCGCGCGAGAATATGTCGACTTCGTGCTGGCAGTGCGGACAGATGAAGTAACTCATGTTTTCGACCATGCCGACGATGTCCACCTTCATCTGGCGGAACATCTCGATGGCCTTGCGCGCATCCTGCAGCGCAACGTCGGAAGGTGTCGAAACCACAATAGCCCCGGTCAGCGGGACAGTCTGAATCAGCGAGAGCGCAACGTCCCCGGTTCCCGGAGGAAGGTCGATGACGAGATAGTCGAGCAGTCCCCACTGCACCGATCCCAGGAACTGCTTGATGATCGAGTGCAGCATGGGACCGCGCCAAATGAGCGGCTTGTCTCCAGGATTGAGGAAGCCGACCGAAATGACCTTGAGTCCATGCGAATTGATGGGCGCAATCTGGCCTTCGCCCATCACCTTTGGCTGCTCGTTGGTGCCGAGCATGAGCGGGACGTTGGGACCATAGACGTCGCCGTCGAGCAATCCTACTTTGTGGCCCATCTTGCTGAGGGCGATTGCCAGATTGACCGCGAGCGTGGTCTTGCCGACTCCGCCCTTGCCGGAACCGACGGCGATGATGGCGTTGACGCCAGGTAAAGGTTGCGGCCTGGGCTGTTGCTCGCCGGGATGATGGGAATGTGCGCTCAAGAGATCACCTTTTCGGAAGCGGCCGCGCGGTCAGGCCGAACTTCCTGATTATACGGGAGGGAAAAGCTAGCAATCAGCAATCAGCCCGTCGTCACCTGGCTGACTGATGAGTCCCCAGCTTTTGCTGATTGCTCAGTAGTGCCCTTCTCCCAGTTGCACCTTGCCGCGAAACACGCGGTAGACGAACACAAAATAGCCTACCGCGAGCACCGCGCCGAACGTCCACCAAACCAAGCCGACGCTCAGTCCGTGACTGCCGGCGGCGGCGTTGTAGATGGTGAGGTCGTATTGGTGGTCGCGGGCAGGCAGTACAACGGGATAGAGCGCAAGCGCCGCGCCCACCAGCATCCCGGTGATATACAGGCTGGAGGCAACGAACGCGAGTTTCTCTTTGCCCTTGGGATTGGCCAAGAGCATTACTGCCAAGCTGGCGACAACGACGATCGGAACCAGTATCCCGACCTTGTGCCTCCCGTAGTTCGCCATGCTTTCGGGCCGGATGAAATAAGTCGCAACCAGGGAAATGCAGGTCAGAAAAAACTGCACGGGCCAGCACAGCAAGGCGAAACCGCGGGCGCGGCGGCCGAGGTCCTCGTCGGTTTTGAGGGCGACGTAGTAAGAACCGTGCGCGGTCAGGGTCACTAACGCGACCACGCCGGTGAGTACGGTGTACCAATCCAGGATGCCTGTCTGCGGGCCGAGTTTGAAGTTGGTCCAGAGCGGCTCAAAGAAATAGCCGGTTGAATCAAGCGGAACTCCGCGCACCACGTTGCCCAGTGCTGCCCCGAAAAACACAGCCAGCAGAATGCTGGAGACGCTGAAGATCGCGTCGAAGAAGTCCTGCCAGACCTGGCTTTCGATGTGAGCGCGGAATTCAATGCCGATGCCGCGCAGAATGAGCAGCCACAGAACAATCGTCAGCGGAAGGTAGAACCCGCTGAAGCTCGACGCGTAGAGCCGAGGGAATGCAAAGTAGAGCGTGCCGCCAGCGGCGAGCAACCAGACTTCGTTGCCATCCCAGACCGGGCCGATGGCGCGCAGCACCCGGCGTCGTTCATCGTTGGTTTTGGCCGCAATCAGATAAATCGCACCCGCGCCAAGATCGAATCCGTCGAGCACAACATAGGTCGCGATCATCGCGGCGACAATCCAGAACCAAAGGCTCGCCATATTTACCTTGCCTTCGTCACCTTGCCTCCGCCGCCGGATGAAGATTGGACACGGATTCGTGCCCGGCCAGAGGGCCGCGCTCAATTTCCCGCCGGATCAGGAAGAGGAACAGAATGCCAAGCACAGTGTAAATGCCCATGAATCCCAAGAGAGTAAACATGCCGTTACCAGCCGAGACAACCTTGGAGTAGCCGTCTTCCGTGCGCATCAGCCCATAGACCAGCCAGGGTTGTCGGCCGAGCTCGGCGGTCATCCATCCGGCGGTATTCGCGATATAAGGAAAGGGCGCTGCGAGCATCAGGATCCAGAGCATCCACCTGGCGTTAAAGAGTCTGCCGCGCCACAGCAGGAACAACGCCACGACCATGACGGCGACGAAAAACGTCCCCAGGCCAACCATGATGTGGTAACTGTAATAGAGCAATGGGATGTTACCCGGCCATTCTTGTTTGGGAAAAGCGTCGAGTCCGCGGACGTTGGCATTCCAGCGTTTGTAAGTCAGCATGCTCAACATTTGTGGAACTTCAATCGGGTTATCGATCTTGCCTTGCTTCTCGTTAGGCTGACCTACGATGACCAGCGGCGCTCCGGGCTGGCCCTGAAACAATCCCTCCATCGCCGCCAGAGTCACGGGTTGCAGGTCGGTGACCATTTTGCCTTGTCCGTCGCCCGTCGGAAAAATCTGCAGAACGCTGAACAGGCAGCCGGCGATCACGCCGGCCTTGACGAAGATGCGGGCATGCGCGGTCCACTTGCCGGAGAGCAGATAGAACGCGCCCACCGACGTCATGATGAACGCGCCGGTAATCGCCGCTCCGCTCATGTTATGCGCGTACTGCCATCCCGCCCAGGGATTCAGCACGAAATTCCAGAAATTCGCAAGCTGCAAGCTCCCGTCTGAAGCCGTGAAATAGCCGACGGGATGCTGCATGAAAGCGTCAGTGGCGATGATGAAATAGCCCGACAACCACGAACCCACAAAAACTGCGACGGCCGACAGCCAGTGCGCTTTCGGGCTCAACCGTTTCTCCCCGTAGAGAAACAATCCGAGAAATGCCGACTCGAGGAAGAAGGCAAACATGCCTTCCATAGCCAGTGTCTGGCCGATGACCCCGCCCGCGAATCGCGAAAAGATTGACCAGTTGGTGCCGAACTGGAATTCCATCGGAATGCCGGTCACAACACCTAATACGAAATTGATGCCAAAAATCTTTCCCCAGAAGCGGGCCGCCTCGTGATACACGGGATCGTTGCGCCGCAAGCCGATCGTCTTGAGCACGACGATCAGCAGCGCGAGCCCCATGGTGAGCTGCGGGAAGAGATAGTGAAACGTAGCGGTGAAGGCGAAGTGAAGGCGGTGAACGAAAAGTGCGCTGTCCATAAACCAGGTCTCAGGTCTCAGTTGCCAGGTCTCAGCTTTGAGCCATCTAGCTTAGCAGCAATGCTGCATAAGTTCTCGATTAGTTCAAAAGCAATAATGCCTAACTCCGAACCTCGTTTCTGCGCGCCGATTCCTTACGGCGTATGTCCCGGCGGTGCGCGGCATCTTCGTAGCGGCGCTTTTCATCTTCGGTCTCGGGGACGACGGGCGGAACCGCCATGCGATTTCCGGCAGCATCTACGGCAACAAAGGTCAGATAGGCGGAGCTGACGTGACGGCTCTCTTCGGAGCGATAATACTCCACCCAGACCTTCACGCCCACTTCCATCGAAGTGTGGAAGGCGTGATTGACCGACGAGCGCAGGATTACGAAGTCTCCGACCCGAACGGGCACGAGAAAGTCCATGTGGTCAATGGAAGCCGTCACCACGTACTGGCGCGAGTGACGGTGGGCGGCCATGGCGCCGGCGAGGTCGATCCAGTGCATGAGGCGTCCACCAAGAAGCGCGTTCAGCGGATTGGCATCGTTCGGCAGAACGAGCTCGGTCATTTCAGAGATCGATTCGCGCACCGGCCGGGGGCGGATTGACTTCGCTTTGTCGTCGTCGTTCATAGAGTGTCAGTTCATTGATCGTCCACTCGTCGATCGTTAGTTCGTCGATCGCCATTTCACGGATCGGCCGTTCATAGATCGTTTAGATAATAACTGCGCTCTGCCGGGCGCGATATGTCTGGAGATAGCAGGTTGCGAGTCTGAGCACACGCGGCTCCGGATGTGCGGTAAGCCAAGCCTCGCTCGCCAGGTCGAAGGTCAATTCCCCATGTTCGATCGGAGCGTGGGCTAACTCGCAGACAAAGCAGACCGTGACCTGCTCCCGGCTAGCGCGGGCAACCGAAAAACGAACTGCATCCCAGTCCCGGCGCCGCGGAAGATGCGGACAAACGGTTGCGTAACCAAGGTTGCAGAACTCCCGTATGTGGGTGTCTGATGTCGCTAGTTCCTGCCCTGAGGCGCGGCAGTTTCCAGTCCATCCCGCCCCCAGTGGCAAACGCGAAGGATGCGGCCAGGAGCCGTCGTTCACGATTTCCCTCGGCACAAAAAAGGGGCAAGCCAAGTTGGTCCCTCGGAGAAAAGCCATTGTAACGCGTTGCGTGATATGAATGGGAGGATCGACAATCCGCTGTTAGCTCTTGGCTTTTGGCCATTAGCTCTTGGCCGAGACCTGACACCTGACACCCGAGACCTTCTTTATGGATCGCATTGCCATGTTGAGCGAAATTCTCACCGCGAATCCCGAGGATTCGTTTGCGCGCTATGGACTGGCGCTGGAGTACTCAAAGGCCGGACAAATCGAGCAGGCGCTTCAGGAATTTAAAACGCTGATCGGGAAAAATCCGGACTACACACCCGCATACTTCATGGCAGCGCAGGCGCTGGCCAGCGCGAACCGCGTCGATGAGGCCAAGCGAATGCTTGTGGATGGCATCTCCTGCGCACGCCGCACCGGTAACGCGCACGCCCAATCGGAGATGACGGCCATGCTGGAAGAACTGAGCGCGTAAAACTGGCCGTGGAGAGACGGGCGTCCCCGCCCGTCCAGCGGAGCGAAGCTCCGCAGCGCCTGCCTACGCGATTTCCTGAGAGCTCACAGCTGAGAGCTGACAGCTACAGTGCTACACTCTCTTGTTTCGCGGAGGCACGTCATGCGCCGTCTTGCTTTTCTTCTCGTTCTTCTTTTCTCTCTTCCCGCCTTCTCTCAAGCCAAGCACCCCTTCACTTTCGAAGACATGATGAAGCTGAAGCGCGTCGGCGAACCCGTGCCCTCGCCCGACGGCAAGTGGGTGCTCTTCAGCGTGGTCGATGTGGATCTGGCCGCGAATAAAAAGACGCCGCACGTCTGGATTGTGCCGCTTGGAGCGACAGGCGCCTCGCCCGCCCAGCAAAGCCCTGGAGGAACAGGGAACGAACGCGTTCTCATCGCCGATCAGGACGGCGACCGTCCGCGCTGGGCGCCGGATGGCAAGCGCTTTGCCTTCATCTCGACCAAAGAGGGTGGATCGCAGATCTGGATTGCAAATTTCGATGGCAACGCGGGCACCGTCACCGGCGTACACAAACTGACTTCGATTGCGACCGAAGCCGGTGGCGAACTCTGGTCGCCGGATGGCAGAAACATTCTCTTCACCTCGGATGTATATCCCGAATGCGACGGCGCGCCCGCTGAAGAGATCGTCTGCAACACGAAGAAGGTCGAGGAAGCCAACACATCCAAGGTGAAAGCGCAGATTTTCACGCGCTTGCTCTATCGTCACTGGAATGCCTACAAGGAAGGCAAACGGAGTCATCTGTTCGTTATATCTGCGGATAAAGTGGAACCGCGACCGGGAGCTGGGATGATTCTCGATTACGAGACGGTCCCTCCCCGCGACCTGACGCCTGGCGACTACGATGCTCCCGTGTTCTCGCTTGGCGGACAGGACAACTACGCCTTCTCGCCCGACGGGCAGGAGATTTGCTACACCTCGAACCACGACAAGGTCGAGGCCACTTCCACCAACAACGATCTCTGGATCGTCCCGGTGAATGGAGGAGCAGCCAAGAATATCACCGCCGACAATCCCGCCGGCGACTCGACTCCGCTCTATTCGCCCGATGGCAAGTACATCGCCTACCGCGCCCAGCAGCGTCCGGGATACGAGAGCGACCGCTTTCGGCTGATGCTGTACGAGCGGAAGACGGGGGAGAAGAAGAACCTGACGGAAGATTTCGATCGCTGGGTGGGAACGTTTGTCTGGGGAACGCACTCGACAGGAATCTTCTTCACTGTCGAGGAGCAGGGTGAATTTCCCATTTATGGGATCCACCTAAAGGACTTGAAGCCGATTCCAGTCCTCCGACTTTACGCACAGGACGATCTCTCCGTTACCCCGGATGGAGAAAATCTAGTTTTTACCGAGATGTCATTAGAAGCACCGAATGAAATCTACACGTTTTGGCTGTGCCGAGAATGTGGTGACCTTCCGCCTCCTCCGCCAAGGCAGCTTAGCCATCTGAACGACTCAGTCCTGTCACAAATCGAAATGTCTCCTCTGGAACCTTTCTGGTTCACTGGCGCGCACGGCGACAAAGTCCAAGGCTTCCTGGTCAAGCCGCCAAACTTCGATGCCAGCAAGAAGTATCCCGTGAAGTTCCTCCTCCACGGCGGCCCGCAGGGCGCCTGGGGAGACGACTGGTCGTATCGCTGGAATCCCGAACTCTTTGCCGCCAACGGATACGTGGTCATCATGATCAACTTCCACGGCTCGACCGGATACGGGCAGAAGTTCATTGACGCCATCAACGGCAACTGGGGCGGCGCGCCGTTTGATGACCTGATGAAGGGCCTCGACTACGCGGAGAAGACTTATCCGTTCATCGATAAAGACCGGGAGTGCGCTCTGGGCGCGAGCTTTGGCGGATACATGGCCAACTGGGTGCTCGGCCACACCGACCGCTTCAAGTGCATCGTCACGCACGACGGTGTGTTCAACACAGTGGCGGATTGGGGCACGACCGAAGAACTCTGGTTCGACAACTGGGAGTTCAAGGGAACGCCCTACACAAACCGTGAGATGTACGAGAAGTGGTCTCCGATGAACGCGGCGAAAAATTTCAAGACGCCGACGCTGGTCATCCACGGACAGTTCGACTACCGCATCGACGTGAGCGAAGGCTTCCAGCTTTTCACCACGCTGCAAACGATGGGCGTACCGTCGAAGATGCTCTACTTCCCCGACGAAGGCCACTGGGTGCTGAAGCCGCAGAATTCGCAGCTTTGGTACAAGACGGTCAACGACTGGGTAGATCAGTGGACAAGGAAGTAGCGAGTAGCAAGCCAGCCGTCGCTCGTCGTTGGTCGCTAGTCGTTGGTCGTTGGTCGTTCGCGATTCGCTCTTGATTGTGGGGACGGGCGTCTCGCCCTGGTTTGTGTGGCGCGGGCACCCCCGCCCGCGTTCGAAACATGATCACTTCCACCTAGTCTAGCGCTCGAAGAGTGTCATCGAGATAACAGCAGAGGGCTGGACCACAAGTACTTTTTTGTCGGTCTCACAAGCATTTAGCGCCGGGCGCATTCTTTGCCCCGTGAATGCGGGGTTGCCGAGCAAGACCGCGCGGCCAGCCGCCTGCTTTGAATGAAATCCACTCATCGATCTGCGGTAGGAGGAGCCATCCATGTTTTCATTCTTGTCACCGGCCGTCGCAGGCGTCACACGAAGTGACGAATGCACTCGACAGAAATTGTAATTCGCGAAGTGCAAAGCACAACCCGCTTTGAGGTTCGTTAGCTTCTTGTTAGAGGCGTTCGTTATGCGCGTAAACCTGTTCAACTCATGGGGCACAAGACAATTCAGGTGCCGGTCAGATACGCTCATCTCGCCTCCAAACACCAATTGGCAGCCGTGCAGCGGCTATGCGATACTGGCACTGCGCAGAAGGCACCAAGTGACGCCAGAACTGATACCAGCAGTTTAGCGCCGACCGCAAGCGAGAGAACAATCGAACCAGGTAATTCACCAGTAAGGACTTAGTTGACCTAAGCCGGGATGGCGGAACTGGCAGACGCAGCGGACTCAAAATTCACGGGATGGGGTGTTGCACTTCCCCGGCCATTCCCGCAAAGCCAATCTTTTCAACGGCTGACTTCTCGCCATTCCAAACCAACGGGTGATAGGGTATCTGCGGTCACTATCTGCAGGTAAATGTGTGCCCACGTGTTCCCAATCATATTGTGCCATTGTGCGCCCCCAAGCCCTTGCGCTAGTCTGCAATCCGGAGGGGAATACAATGGCCTGCTTCGCGATTAGAAAATTCGGTGAGGGATTCAAGGTTGCTCGACTGCGGAAAGGCAAGCTCTCATGGTCAAAGGTGCGCGATGGTCGCCCGGAGCTTTTCTTGGGCATGGTCCGTCAAACGGACGGTACCTATCGCGGGGTTTGGGTAGCCACGGCCTGAGCAGAGCAGGGTGCGCCGGATTTTTGCGCCGGACGCACCCTTCTCTTTTGCCCCCAAGATCAGGCTTGCGAGGTTGCCGAGGGTGTTACTGTTTGGGTGAGGTGAAGATGTGCAGCCACTTTGCCCCCGCTGCCAGCGCGGAGCCCTCCAACCCTCGCTTCAGCACTGCGGCGACGAGGGGGTGGGATTCCGCAGCCGCTTTCAACGCTGCAAGTCCCTCCGGTGCAAGCGCCGCAAGTGGAGCCGATAAGACGCCGGCAGTTCCTACCGCTTGCTGCTCCTGTCCCCTGTCCAGCTCGGACTTTGGGACTTGCGGTAGCTCTTGAGAGCCACCCTCGAAACCAGTGGAGGTAGAAGGAAGCTCGGCTGTCGCCTCGGGCGTTGCTATCAGTTTGTCCAGAATGTTCCCGCCGTTTGTTTCAGCAGGCGGAGCATCCGGGCCGGTTAGTTGGTCTAGAATGTTTGGCATTATTGGCTCCCTTTCTGATTCCCGTAGAAGGTCACGGCGCCGCCTTGCGCGGAGTGAGTGCCGAAACTGGGCGTGCGTGCGGCATCAATAAAGGTCTGTGCCGAGCTAGTAAGAGTCTTCAGAGCGGAGCCCACTGACTTGGGTCCATTTTTGAAGCTATTGAGGATGCCGTTCTCAGTCGCCACAACCTCTTCATGTGACCTTGAACCGTGCACCCCATTGTTAGCCATGCCGATGTTATGCGCGGCCTGACCCAGTGCGGCGATGTCGGGGTCATTATTCCCGATCATCTGTTCGGCGGTAGTTATCCGCCCGGATGCGGCTCCGAATAGATCGGGGCGTCTCGCGACGATCTGACCCATGGTGTTAGCATTCTCCGCAATGTTTTCCGCGAGCAAGGCCTTCTTCTGGGTGTCGGCAGTAACTCCGGGCAACCATCCTTGGCTTTCTTTCGCCTTGTTGGCCTGATTCTCGATGTTACTCTTTGCATTTGCTAGGGCAATCTCCGATGGCATCTTTGCCGTTCCTTCGGCGGCTGCCACAGCGCCTTTCTGTGAAACTTCGTGCTGGTCGAACGCATCCCCGATTGCCTGTACACTCTTCAGCTTCGAGAGAATTTGATTCTCAATCTGGGGGTCGGCATCCGGGCGGTTGCTGTAGGTTTGGCCGTAGTTCCTCCACTGCGCGATCTGCTCTTGAGCATCGGCACTGTTCTTCGGCACGACGTTGAAGCGATTTATTGCATCGCTGATCATTTTTGCTTGCTGAGGCTTGGATATCTGACGCCAGTCCGAAAGTTCAAGCGGCTGTGCGCCGGTGATGGCATTATCTTTGTTAACGAGGCTCAGGCCGCCCGGAGTCGAAGAAATCTGATTCAGGTCGTAAGCCAGCACATGTGTGCCGGTGTTGACATACGCCATGTTGCCCACGCTTCCGTCACGGTCAGTTAGTTGTTGAAGTCCGGCAGTAGCACCAGCGCCGTGATTGTCTGCGACTAACGTCGGCTCAATGCCAAGCTGCTGCATATCGTCAATGAGACCGAGACTGCGCTTTGTCTGTTCGTCTTGTAATTCTTGCGGAAGGGCATGCAGCTTCAGATCGGCTTGGTGAGCTTCGGCCACCTGCATCGCCGCTTGAGCATTCGCAAACTGAATCTTCGAGGGCTGAAGGGCTGCGGCTTGAGCGTTTTCAAGTGCGCCGGCTGCTCCTCTTGCTGCGCCGCCACCGAAGTGAGTGGAACCCGCGCTGCCTGCGAGACCGGCTAGAGCACCCTGTACGACAGCGCTCCACAGCCCGCCAGAACCTTTCGCTTCGGGAAAGTTGGTATCTTGATTGTCTGGGAATTGCTCGTCTCCGCTGTATGGGGGGATGACGGGGTTAGGATTGGAGACATCCGGGGGCGTCGGTGTAGTTACTGCGTCGGCCTGAGAGACGGAAGGGGCGGGAAGGTCAGTGGAGACATCGACAGAGGGGCCGCTGGTGGCGGAGTCTACCGCGTCTTGGATGGAGGTATCATCGGACATTGTGTTTCCTTATCGGGGGGTTGCCCCGGGTACTTTTTGGTGAGGGCTTTGAGGTCTTCTCGAAGCTGGGCGTAGCGCTGGCGTCTGTACGGAGTGGGGTAGATCGCGAGTAAGTCGGTGATGTACCCCAGCTCCCGTTCCACGTCATCGATTACATGACGAACGTCTTTCATTTAGTTGGATTGCCTCGCCGGGCCAATGGCGGTTCTAACTGCGTCTAACTCAGGTGTAGGTCTGCCGAACTGGTACTCAATCTCGGCTAGCGCCTCTGCTTTGGTGATTTGGGGCGTGAAAGGTGGGGGTGGGAGAGGCTTAGGGGCAGCTAGGGCAGCGAGTAACTCATCGGCAAAGGCGTCTAACACCACCTTGCGGTTGTGCTGACGAAGCCTGTAAGTCGCTTTGGCGACGTCGCGGTTGGCTCTTTCGAGCTTATAGGCGAGATACCACAGTTTGAGTTTGTACATAGGTGTCCCACGTCAGCGGAAATGGGACAGTTTGAGACCCTAAGTTAAGCTACACATTTGAGCATTCAGTTCACCCGAAACAGGGAGTAGACTGGCGGCGACAGCGGGGCCCCAGCCAGCCCGCATTTGG
>Ga0208191_1001564_pt1 | contig 11158 bp, 18 predicted proteins | sample June2015DPH_13_5_FD_184709 | JGI IMG/M metagenome (GOLD analysis project Ga0208191, IMG submission 184709) | Peatland microbial communities from SPRUCE experiment site at the Marcell Experimental Forest, Minnesota, USA - June2015DPH_13_40... | ecosystem: Environmental > Terrestrial > Soil >... | reverse complement strand
CGAGCACCCAGCTTGTGTCGCCCTCGGGTCCGAAGAAGACGGCTCGATGGTTGCTGTCGATTCCCGTGATGCAGAATCCCAGTCGGGCGAACGAGCGCGTCACCTCCGAGCCGATTAGACCGCAGGAACCGGTCACAAGAACTGTCCGTCCTCTGCTCATCCGGGCACCCTTTCTGCGTTCATCGTTCTGCAATGTAAAGTGAACTACCGGCATCTTTTCAAGTTATATTTCCCTCTCGCGACAAGAGCGCGATAGATGAGAAGAGAACACAGTAGGTGAAAACGCCCAATTCGTGCAAGTGACGCTGCTCACGAGGAGATGTTCAGGGCGGAGGGCGAATTGACGCCGCCCGCGCACAGATACCGGTTCGTGGCGTTAGCGGCGATGCATCCTGGCGTGGCATGCCGTGCACAGCGTGATCAAGTTCTCCTCTGAGTCCGATCCCGAATGGCTGCGGAACTCCCCGTGATGCACCTCAAGATTCGACATTGCGCCGTCGGCCATGGCCGATGATCGTGTCGCGCAAACACTTCGGACAGAAGCGAATGATCTGTTCGCCGCAGGCCGCCGCCCAATCAAAGTCTGGGTTGCAATAGTTCCCAGAAAGTGGGATAAAAAGAATCGTATTGCTTGGAGGCTCTCTCGCTGAGCGAACCCCTGCAAGGATCTCCGCCCAGAAGAGAGCTTTCCTTCCTCCTGCAAGACTCTCCACGAAAACGGATAAAGGATAACCCATCTTTTTGTAACCCATCTTTTTGTGTCTCTGCCGTAAGAATTAGCCGGTTAAGTGCCACAGGATTGACACCTCCAGCCATCGCGACGCAGGATCTGCTGGCGCAGACTTTCGTACGACAAAGGGTCCAGCCGCGAGGGAGCGGTTCTTGGTCGAATCATTCTCAGGATGCCTTCTCCCGCAGGTTTTCGAGAAAAGCTTGCTGCTGTTCGCCGGGCAAGAACTTGTAGTAGCATGAGATCGAGTTGAGCAGGATCTCCGGGTTGCCATCGTCCAAATGGGCGCCCGCCAGGAAGTCGGCGCAGATCATCTCCAGACAGTAGCCGCGCGATTTGTCCGTGCCCAGCATTAGGGCTGCCGTCTCGATCGCCTGCTCTGACCGGAATCTGGCTCTTGTAGACCTTGAAGTAGATCAGCTCCGACGGCTCCTCTTCCCTTCCCGTCAGTTCCTTCTCCACTGCCCGTCTGAAGTCCTCCTTCGACAGGGCGCGCGCTTTGTGCAACCAGGTTGCACAATCGAAATGCTGGCCGTCCCGGCGCGCGATCTTCGCCAGTTCCAGCCCCTTGGTCCAACCCACTTCCTTCAAATCCTTCCGCGCCCGCGGCGGCAGGTGCTCGTGAATGGACATGAGGTAATAGGCCTTCCTTCTCGATTCCGGGAACCGCCGCGCCAGGAACTCGTCAAACGAACTCAGGTTCTCCAGCCTCCAGTACTGTCCCGCCCGCACCTCGCACAAATACCTGCCCAGCTCGACGAAACGGGTGTCGCGCTCTGCTTCTTTCTGCTTTTCCCACGCCAAGATCTCGTCGATTTTGGTGAGGACAAACAGTGCACGCTTGCGGTTGAGCTTCGGCGGCATCGGCATCGGCCTAAAACGAAAGTTCGTCAAACAGACCAAGATCGACTCCCGGTTTGCGGATCAGCACAGCTTCGACCAAGTCACGCTTGTCGAGGCAGAGCCCGATGAAGGGGCAGGTGGTACACGGATTCTGTGGGAAGCGGATGCCGCTGTGCGGCAGGAACAGCCCGGACTCGATCCGTCGGACTGTGTCTTCGACCAGAGTTGTGAACTCCTGCCGCTGCTCGTCAGAAATGGTGGCCCGGAGGTACTGAACTTCGACCAGACGCTTGCGCACGAAAACAACTTGGGCAACTTCGTCGATCCCCGTCATCCACGAATAGCAGACGAGTTGCGGATCAAGTGCTGAAATGCCGGCCGGCTCTTCCGGGTACCGTGCGGATGTGGTTTTCCATTCCAGAACGCAGGGTGTGCCGTCCAGTTCCCCAATGGCGTCGACGTAAGCGACAAAACGGTTGCCGGAAGCCAAGGTCCGATTGAACTGAATCTGCTGGATGGAACGAGGCCGCCGAATGCGAACACGGCCGTCCTGAGCGAAGCGCTCGAGCAACTGAATGCCTTGTTGCAGCATGCGGTCCCAGGTGTCGTTGCCGGAGTAGGTCAGGCCCATGTCCTTGCACACGCCCCACTGCTCGAACAGCACAGCCGCCGGGTCTTCACGGCGAAAAAGGGCGGCGACGGCCTGTTCGAACGCTCGGCCAAAGAGCATGGCTGCGCGAGTGTCTTTCTCTTGCCAACCGTCGAGGTAGCGGTGCCGGTAACGTCGCGGGCAGCTCAGGTATTGGCTGATCTGGGTGTAGGAGTAGGTCATCGGGTGGCCTCCTCCGTGTTGGAGCGAGAGGCACTCGATACCGGAGCTGCGGACAGTTCTTCCCACTGGCTGGCTGGGGCGAAGCCGTCGAGGTTGATGAGCGAAATGCCGTTGATCACGGTGTGGCTGATCTTGACCACGCCGCGGAGTCCGGGCAAAGCCTTCTCGTCGACCTGTTCGTGGGCCAGAAGTTCCGGATCATAGAGGAAATCCCGCAGGAACCAGCCCAGCTCCCACATCGCCTTCTGGGTGCAGTAGAGACGACCGACTATGGACTGCCCGGCCAGAGTGCGGGGCTCGAGAACAGAGAGTCGGAGGACGTAGAACGGTTTGTGGGCGCGCCAGCGGAACTGGGCGCCATCAACGCGCACGAGGAAGATGCCATCGGGAATTTCCGGACGCGAATCGCGGGCAGTTTCGGCGAGACCAGGTACTTGGCGTTTCATGCGACCACCTCCTGTTTCGGGCGCGCGTAGCTGTTGAGCTGGCAGATGAGGCCGTTGCGGTCCTTCTCGGCCCAGTCGGCCAGTTGCTGGACGAAGTTCTTAACCTGTTCCCTGCTGGCCTCTCTGAGCGTTTTCGTGCCGCAGAAGTCGACGGCGTAGGCCTTTACCAGTTCCGGATCGAGCTTATGCTGGCGGATGATCTGGCACAGACGGTCGCGAACCTTGGGACCAGTGCCATTCCCGTTCCCATTTGCGTTTTGTGGAGGAAGCTTCTCAACCGGATTCGGAACTGTCCCAATCTCCTCGACCGAGCAGAGACCGATGCCATAGGCCTTGCGCAGGGCGCGGTTGACGGCACGAGTCTCGGCCACCCTCATCTCTGCACCGCGGACGAGGGCGGAGACATTCGACGGATCGGCGTCGCCATAGCCGACAAAACCTTTGCACGTTTTGGATTTATAGACCGTGGCCTCGAATGCCCAGCGTTGTGCCGACGGATCGCAAAATGGCTGAACCGGTTGAACCTTGATGCCAACGCAACGATTCCGGCGGGCCAGCCCCAATAACCCACTGTGCGTTACGTACCAACGTCCATCGAGAAGTAGCAGGTCGCCGGAAGCGATCGACAGCAGATAATCCCTGGTGAGTTCTCTTAGACCGTGCAATGCCGTGGGTGAAATATGACCCCACAACTGCCTGGCAATTCTCCTGTTGCATTGAAACGTGACCAATCTCTTCATCATTTCCATTGCCTCCTGAAACGAGGTCCGCTGATGTTTGGGACCCAAGTCATCAATTGCCAACTCGCCGCGACCAAGCTAAAACAAACAGGTAGAAACATCGGTTATGCCAAAACGGAATTGATGCTGTCCGGGCCTTGCATTTAATTATGCATCTCTCTAGAACTATTTTATCTCAATAGAGATGTCTCGATCAAGAACAAAATCGAAGGGTAGAGCGCAAATCGACCTCCGTGCCATCGGTAGAAGAATCCGGGAACTCAGGGGTTTCGACATGACGCAGGCCCAGTTCGCTCGCCGCATCGGCGTCACGCAAAGTTACCTATCAGCACTGGAACATGGGGAAAAGGAGCCAGGTTCAGCTGTACTGTTGGCCATTAGCAAAGAGGTCGGGAAGTCAGTGGATTGGCTACTGACCGGACAGACAGAGCAATGACATCACAGGAATTCATGCGACCTGAAGTCGATGTCACGGACTGGTAACCACGGCCTGCGCCTGGCTCGGATCGTCAGTCGCGACGGCAGCGATGCGCGGCGGCTGACCGCGGGCTTTTTTCCGGATGGAACAATTCAGCGTCCCGGGGCCGTCCCGACAGCGCAATGGTTCGGATGGAAGCGATTTCATGGTCATCCACTGGCTCCGGCCTATTCCCCGGCCCCACAATTCTTACCATGCCTGGAGTCATTAGAATCGGCAGCCGCTTGTTCGAGTCAAAGTGGCAAAAGACGTATCCGGGAAACAGAGGCACATCGATCGCAGCGATCCGGTCGACTCTCTTGCGCTTCGTCCGATAAAAGGGCGAAAAAACAGCGTATCCCTTGCCTCTCAGTCCGCTTTCGACAACCTTTTCATGTCGCGATCGAACGTATAAAGCGTACCAGCGGCCTGTACCACCATCAGGATCGCATCCGAGATGAAACCCCGCTCCTGCCAGCCCACTATCGTCGGCAAGACAAGCTCTCCCTAAGCCTTCCACACAACCTCCCAGACAACACGTGCTAGCCCAACCGCCAGACCAGCGCCTCGTCTCATTCCAATTCTAAACCGGCCACCGTACCATTCTACTTCAGTTGGATTGGTACGGCTGAGTTGGGACGAACAGAGGATCGAGTCGGCTCGCGATGGCAGCGGGGCCGTCGGGCGTCAGCTTCAGCGCGGCAATCGGCAGGCCGTCGTCGCCCAGGTAGCGCGTGACCTGCCGGGCCTCAAAATTCGGAGCGTCCGCGATCCACACGTTGCGCTCGCCTCTGGTCGAAAACACCCATGCGATTCGTCCGGCATGGGCGGCCGCGGCCACAAGATTCGTTAGAAATGGCAAACTCATAACCTGTTCCAGCGAGAAGGAGTGAGGCTCCGTCTGCGCAACAGAGCAACGGAGAGGAACACAGCAACAAAATGCAGCCGCACGACAAGGCGGACAGAGTTCGAAATCCCATGCGCGGCAGCGTACGTGAAAACGAGGCGGGATTGACAACCGGAGAAACCGCCCCGACTCTGCTCAAGAGCCGCTCGATGTTTTCTGCATCCATGCCCATGCACTCGAGACGATGTCGGCGAGATTGCGCTGGGCGGTCCATCCCAGCACTCTTTGAGCCTTCGCCGGATCGGCCACCAAAACCGGAGGATCGCCCGGCCGCCGCGGTCCGATCTTTCGCCGAACCGGCCGTCCAATGGCGCTTTCCGCTGCCCGGATGACTTCGAGGACGGAATGTCCCCGGCCTGTTCCCAGATTGATGGCCAGGAGTCGCCGCCTTTTTCCAGGTATTGCAAAGCTCGGACGTGCGCATCGGCGAGATCGTTCACGTGAATGTAGTCGCGAAGGCAGGTCCCGTCCGCGGTCGGGTAGTCGGACCCGTAGACTTGCAACTCAGGTCCGTTCTCACTGGAGGCCGCCAGCGCCAGTGGAATCAGGTGAGTCTCCGGTTCGTGTTTCTCGCCAATCTCGCCGCTCTCATCGGCTCCCGCAGCGTTGAAATAACGCAGACTCACCGAGCGCAGTCCGTAAGCGCGGCTGTAAGCCTCGAGTGCGTTTTCGAAAAAAAGCTTCGATGCGCCATAGGGATTGACCGGCTCGCGCGGCGTCTGCTCGGTGATCGGAATTTGCCCGGGGACGCCGTACACGGCACAGGTGGAGGAAAACACGAAGCGGCGGATACCGGCGTCCAGCGCGAAGTTCAGCAGGCTGAGAGCCGCGACGACGTTGTTCTGAAAATACTTGCGCGGGTTCTCGACCGACTCTCCCACGTAGGCGTGGGCGGCAAAGTGCATCACCGCATCCACACGCGCCAGCACTGGCCGGAGCCTGGCTTCGTCGGCCATGTCGCCCTCCACCAGTTCGAAGCCTTAAGCTAGGCAGCGAAACCCGGTGGAGAGATTGTCATAAAGCACGACCTCATAGCCGGAACGCCGCAGAGCGCGCGCTGCATGACTGCCGATGTAGCCTGCTCCACCCAACACCAGAATCGCCACGGAGAAACCTCACATAATCCAGAATCTCCTTCTTGACTTCGAAAAGGGCGGCCGTTATAAACCCATCTCGCCTTGCTCGCGACAGTGGGGAACAATTTTCATCTGGAGCACCGCCGAAACGGTGTGCGATCCGAAGCAGCATTGCCCAAAATGGCCCAATTTGTGGCCTACTTTTGCAACACCTCTCCTTCCCCAACCGCTGTAGACGAATTCCGCTGCTGACTTGACCACCATCTATCTACCCCGTCCGTAGCGGTAGCAGCGCGTTGGGCACAAGCGGACCAATCAATGCCGTCTCTTGCATTGTGGGCAACTCTCGCACCGGTCCCATCGGAGCGCGTGGTTCCCCGGTTTCGTTAGCAATATCTCCATCTGGCTGGTGCTGCCGCATGACAAAAACGAGAAGCGGGTGGAACTGTTTCCGCCAGATTCTCTGCAGTGGACTCCGCCTCGTGCGCTGGCGCTGTGTCAGCCACTATCCGTTCGTGGCCTTAGCGGCGATGCACGCTGATCAAGTTTTCATCCGAGTCGGCTCCCGAATGGCTGCGGAACTCCCTGTGGTGCACCTCAAGATTCGACATCGCGCCACATGACCGGCCAATGTGCGCTCATTTTTCGGCATCGGCGAGGGAGTCGAGTTCGTGACGGAGTTTGAGCAGGCGCTGCGAGAGGCGTCGGAGTTTGCAGCGGGACTTGTGATCGTGCAGCTGACGGCGAAACAACTGCAGGAGATGACGGTAACATCGCGCTGCGAGAGTAGTAACACTTGACTGTAAGATGTAAAGGAGCATTATGACAACTAACAAATTACAAATGAGATCGTTAATTTCAGAGCTGCGTGCCGCGGGGAGCGGCGGGGATGATTTGCAACTAATCGGTTATCCCGCACGATTTGCCGTCGAAAGCGGCGCCCTTGGAAATTTCAAGGAAACGGTGGATAAAAACTGCTTCAACCGCACGCTGCGCCAACGTGATCCCGATTCCGACGATTACGACGAGGACGAAGAGGATATCAAATGTTTAAGAGACCATGACCCGTCGCTGCTCCTTGGACGCACTAGCAACGGCTCGCTAAAACTTAGCACCGACGCGCGCGGATTGAAATTTGTTGTTCGCCTAAATCCGAAAATGTCGCTCCACCGAGACGTGCATGAAGCGCTCCGCACCGGCCTGATGAACTCGCGCAGTTTTGCGTTTCGATGTTCCGGCGACGATGGAGAAGCTTGGGAAGAAAAAACGGACGCGGATGGCAAGCGGTACGTTTTGCGAACGCTCAAAAACGTAGAGCTCGCGGACGTGTCGGTTCTCGGGATGCAACCGGCATATCCGGATACTTCCGTGGATGCGCGCGCTTTGTCGTCTTTTACTCCGGACGAGATTGCCGACCGGGCGCGAAAATTGCGTGCCCCTGCGGTGGGAGGACAGATCGCACGCGAACAGCGCGAGCATGTTCCTGTTACTGATGCGGAGCGCGGGAAAAAGGCAGAAGGGATCGCGCAGAAAATCCATGACGACGAAGTTAGGGCATGGATGGAACCGACAAAGTTCCCGTCGTAACTTGGCGGATGCTATGACAACAATGAGCATAAGGCATATGTTGCTTGCCACAACGCCGGACTGGGGATTGCTTTTATAGGACCGCTTGCGGAGATCTATGATCGCCTTGAGACTGTCGAAAATGTCCTTGCGCAAAGATGCGCGCGGATTGCAGATCTCGAACTCGTGACACTAACTCGCAAGGTGCGAAAGGAGAAAGCACATGAGATTTAATTTCTTCGGACACGGATCTCCGACTAGTGTTCCGCCACGCAAGCTGCGCGTGCCGCGGGTTCCTGCTTACAACCCCGACACCGGCGAAGCAATGCCGACGCAGCGGCCAGTAGCACCGCAACTGCCACCGAGGAAACTACTAAAGAAATGACGCTCACGTCCAAGCTCGCGGCGAACGGATGGACCAAAGGAATAGGCAGGGCAAAATCCTTTCATTACTCCGTCCGCCCCTCCGCTTTTGTATTGTTGGTCCCGTGCAGACCAACAATAAGTCGGTGAGCAGGTTACTCCGCCTGAAATGCGCCGACAATTACGGAGCCACGTTGTTCCGTGACGATGCGTGGCTCCGACTAAAACTTATCTCACAGAAGGAAAATCATTATGACTATGACTATGAGTAGTTTCAGTCAACCCAAACTTCAGTTCCTAATCCTGTTGGAAAACCCGGCAAGGTTCCGTATCTTGGCCCCGAAGCGACTGCGACCGGGGAAGGCACTCCGATTCCCGTGGATGCCTCGATTCCGAAGCCAGTCCTACAGAATCCCGGCGATTGGATCCGCCAGAACGTGTCCGCTCCGCTTAAAAAGTAATATCATTTGCGATCATTCCGTCCGAGAGTAAACTGCTCATACATTCACCAGAACACAAAGATTAGCGTAGATAGATCTCGCAGCCGTCCCCATCGAATCGGCGAGTGAAGTTGACTTCACCTTCATGTAATGCTGTCAATAGGTCGATAGTTGGTATGGGACCTTTATCGCAGATCAGCAGACTAGATATGTGGGTCACACTCTCCTCGCGAACCGCCTCTCGCAAGGACGCGTCTCGCTGAAACTCCGGGAGCATAATCGCTCGGCGATGCGCCTGATACGGTAGTTCCGCCGACCAATCGAGGCCGTAGATTAGGAGAATATCGCTTGGCTTAGTTTCCCGATCGACGATAGCTGCCGCCGCGGGCCTGCCGGGCGCATTGGCGCGCTGCAACCGGTAATATCCATGGAAATATTGCATAATACAAATCCCAATGGCCAAAGAAAAGAAACACACACCGATCCAGCTCTTCCTGCCGCCCACATTTAGAAGGCTGCCAACGGCAACGCCGACTGCAGCGACAAGAAATATGCCGTTTGAATAGGCGTAGTACGTGTGCACGAAATGCAAGTTGAAAAAAATTGCAATTGCGCTACCGTAGAGAGCCAGACAGGTCATTATCACTCGCAATGTGTAACCGCTCGCTGCGAGAGCAATGCCACACGATATGAATAAAATAGAGCGATTGCCGGTCAGATTATCGACCACGTGTCCGATCCCTATTCCCGCGAAATGGGCGTAGCTGGCGAGCTCCACTCTCTGTCGCAACGTTCCGAAATTCCATGCTCGTAGCATATGAGAAGTCAGCAAGTGGCTATACGTGCTCTGGTCTTTCAGAGAGTCGGCATGTGCGGTCCATACCGCAACAGAGAGCACCGGAATTAGTACCGCGCATAAAGGCAAGAAGATGACTAAGGCGCCTCGAAGCCTCGACCCATCCCGACTTTCCAACATTCTGCAGCCTATCAGTAACAGAGCCCCGAGCAGGAACGGAGCGTAAGTTGTAACCTTCACTACGCCGGCAAGTGCACCCGCAACGGCGCTAAGGACACCAAATACAAAGATTCGTGTGCCTCTGGCGCCGTCGTAGTTAAGTGCTAGAACGACGAACATGAGGTAGGTCACCGCAAGACATATTGCCGTGGATTCGATCATGAAAGTGCGCGACCAGAAGATGTATTGCGGGCTGACTGCAAATAATGCCACCGTTGCTAGCGCAGTCAAGGTTCCCAACTTGAGTTCCCGCAATAGGACGAATAAAGGTGGGAAGGTCATGTAAAAAAAAGCGACTGCAGTCAATCGGCCTGCCTGATCGAGTTGCAACGGAAACAAATGCCAAATCGCAGCCACGATCGCCTGAAACAGCGGGAACTCAAAGGGTATCGACCACGGTGGCCCTAGCACAGGCGTTTTGTAATTCAGACATTCTGATCCCCATTTTGTGTAATATACGCTTATCGCAGTCTGACTTTGGCGAAATCCATGAGCATCAAAGATGGTATTGTTCCAGCCTACACGCACTGCCCATCCGCTGAACAGAATGGAAGCGAACGATAAGCACAGCACCGTAACGCTGCATGCACGAGGGCACTGCCAAAGTTTCACTGCGCCGAGGTACGACTTAGGATCGAAGGCTACGCGCGTTGAATTGCTCATTTCATTTCACCAGCTGATTTGAATTAGGTGCTGCTTATAGTACGGCCTGTCGGGCGGGTGCATTCCAGCTCTGAATCCGTCGAGATTATCTTGAGGCCACTTGGCTGAAGTTTGCAAGCATTATGTGCAAGAAAAGAGCGAAATCGTGGCATTCCCCGTGTGGGAATCGCCGCGTAGTGCTTGGGGCGATTCGAAGGCACGATGGCCGCACGCTGTGAGATTCGCGCAACGTTGAAGCGCGCGAACGGATCAGTTTGTCGTGCACGCACCAGGAAGACGGGGTCCGTAATAACACAGTCGCTCCAAAGTTGAAGCGACTTCGAGATCCAATATCCAGTGATCTAATATCCAGTTGACATCTGATAAGGCTTTAGTGAGTACTTGACAATCCAATTAGGATGACGTCATGCCAGAGCATCAAAGCCAAGGGTGCACAGAATTGGACGTCATCTACGGCAATCGATTTGATCATGCTGAAGTGTACCGAAACAACGTGTGGAAGATGCTAATTCAGAAAAGGTGGCCGGATTATTGCCATGGGTCCGAACATCCGATTTGTGGGAGGCGCATATTGGGATTTCGTCGACCATCACATAGCGCTCACTGAACTTTCGGTGAAGGAGTGTCTTGAGACGGCCGGATTTCGCTCTGAATACGTGCTGGACCGATTTCTTCCGTACACCATGGTCAATGCGCCCCAGTATCCGGTTGCTTTTTTGTGGTTCTATTTGAGGGCGCCTTTTGCGTGGAAATGGTTTGGCAAGCAGCTTCTTGTCATCGCGGCAAAACCCTGACCTCCGCGCTTCGATCCCGCCGTGGAACGAGCTACACCAACGCCAGGCACGACACGGGAAGGGTGCAGCCATAGATAAGAAACCATCATGACGAAAAGACTGTGTCTTGTGCGGGTACGATACATTGCCGGGGCAGCCATCTGAGTCATCCTCCCCGAAACATCGCGGTGCCTTAGGCTCCATCCGGGGGCCTGGCGCTGCGCTCGGGGTTGTCGTAATCTCCGCGGCTGAAATACTTCTCCAGCCAGCAATAGAGGGCGATGAACAGATAGCGGCTGCCCATCTC
>Ga0208191_1001563_pt1 | contig 11160 bp, 8 predicted proteins | sample June2015DPH_13_5_FD_184709 | JGI IMG/M metagenome (GOLD analysis project Ga0208191, IMG submission 184709) | Peatland microbial communities from SPRUCE experiment site at the Marcell Experimental Forest, Minnesota, USA - June2015DPH_13_40... | ecosystem: Environmental > Terrestrial > Soil >... | reverse complement strand
CGGAGGACTGTGATATCCCTTATCGTTTCTATCGAACCGATAATATTCCCATGCAAGTCGATTAAGGCACTTGCCTTCCCGAATAGATATGTTTCCTTCCCTCTGACGTTTTTAAAGTGAGCTACTGCCATAAGAGCACCATCTTCCCTCTTTACCTCTTCATATCTCTCAATCCCGTCGGGTTCGAGAACCAGATCAATCAGAATCGGTCTTCGTTCCCCGTAAACCCGCAAGGCATATTCGTAATTTTCCTTGCCCACCATATCCTTGGCTTTAACCCCAGTCATTTTTTGAATGGCCTTGTTCCAGGCCATTACCCTCCCTTTTGTATCAATTACAAAAGTTGCGTCTGGCAAAAAATCGATGATGTTGGCAAGTTTCTGTTCCACATCCAGCATTGCTTGGCGGTCTTGCTCATGTTGATAAATTTTATCTTCCAATTGCGCCATCACCTGCTTCATCTCACTAAGATCTTTGGCCCCTGTGATACTACCTATGATTTCATTATCACTGTTTCGCAAAACTCTAATGGAAAGGCTGGCTGGAAAAACGCTGCCGTCTTTTTTCTTCATGTTAATTTCATAATTTTTTATAAAGTCGTGCTGACGCAGTTGCTTCAACATCACATCGAGTTCTCCAGAATCCGCATATAAATCAAAGGCTAATCTTCCTTTAACCTCCTCAAACATATAGCCATATATCTCTTCTGCCGCTTTATTCCACTTGGTAAATTTGCCATGCCGATCCACAATACCAATACTATCGGCTGAATTGGCGAAGATATTTTCCAGGTAGGTGTTGGCGCTCTTGAGAGATATCAGGGTCTCATCAAGCTGTTTGGAAATATCTAAGAAGGCTTTGGCCAACGTGCCAATTTCATCACTGCCCCTTATCTTTTCTAATTCCTTAGCAACTTTTTCAGATTCCGCACTTTTTCCCTCGCCCCATAACATGACTGCCTGGCGCAGCTTTGTCAGGGGCAGGGTTATCCTGCGGATGGCCATTGCCACTGAGACAACTGCAACCACAACCATTAATATTATGCTGAGGATAAGCCCGTACCTTGCCTTGGCAATAGGGAGGTAGGCCTCCTCCTGCGGTTGTTGAGCGCCAATGATCCAGTCCGTTCCGGTGATGCGTTTAAAGGCTGTCAGCATCGGCACACCCCGTGAATTGACCGTCTCACCGACACCCTCAAAGCCCTCAATCGCGGCATCAAGAAGTTTATTTGCCCCCAAAGGTATATCCCATTTCAAAACCCTCTGATCCTCAGGATGAAGAATCATCAATCTTGAGGTATTAAAAACATATATGTATCCCGACTTGCCTATTTTGATCTTCCTGATCCCACCCAGGGCGTCTGGAGACAACAACTGAACCGAGCAACCCAGGACACCCAACACCTGGTTCTTGGACCCACGGAGTAATGCCGTGAAGGTAAGTACCGGCTTACCAGTTCGACCAGACACGTAGGGAACTCCTATGATCCCTTTACCCTCTTTAAGGGTTCTCTGGAAATACTCCCGATTGGAAACGTCCGCGCCAATTACCCTAGACTGCGGGTAATCCACCCAAAGAAAGCCATCTTTATCAAGAATAAATATCCCATTTTCAAACTTTGGAAAAAGATTTAAGAAAGATTTCAATCGGTCTCTTATTACCGGCGTATCCTTTTTTTCCAGGGCCTCAACCGGGAGGGCTAAGGCGACCGCCTGCGTTTCCTTCAAAGAATCAGCAAAAAACTTTGAGATGCCTTGGGAGGCAGCGTCCGATGTCCCTTGTATTCCAGCAAAAATTGAGTATTTAAGGGATCGTTGCATAAAATGCAGATAGTAAATACCAAATGCACCCATAACTATAATTATTATGAGTGAAATGAGAAGAGATGCTTTGGCTCGTAGTGTCATAGCGCACCTAAGAGGCTAATGTTATTGCTCTCAATTATTGGTTATCTTTTCAATGCGTTGAGAAAACGGAGTTGATAGTTCAATCAGTAATCTTTTCGTGGTCAATAACTATACCGGGCAGCCTCATAGATTTGAATATTGCCACCGAGATTATGCGGCCGCCTTGGCCACCGCAGTCAAAAATTGGTTTTGGAACCTGCCGTCCGGGGAGGATATCCCGAAGAAGTTCCCCTTTTTGTGGCCCAATCGTCTTATTGAAGGCAAGATAGCACAAGTTTTCCTCAAACTGAATCCTTTTTGTAGATTTTGAAGATACCACTCCCTTGGTTCGCAGATTCTTACGGGGTGACGGTCTAAGAAGCTCAGGCCAGCACCGCCCGGTAATGGTGCGCCAGGGGAAAAGCAGAGGCTACATTGACATTCCACCAATAGAAGATCAGCTTGCCAGGAACGAAGCCTATCAGTGGACCGGCAAAAATTCCAGATATAATTCGAATATCAGACCCGGGCTGGGGAAGGCCTGGGGACCATTAGCCGCCACCGGCTGCAAGGTAGCGCATGTAGGACCAGCCGACGATATTGCGCCGCACGTCCCGCACTCTCCCCCATCCGCCGGAGGTTTCCAGGAGCTCCACCTCGTCGTTGAAGTTGAGGGTGGCGATTTGGGGTGCAGACATAGTGGGGCCATCCCGGAGGGCCAGGCTGTGGACGTTGACAACGTATATGGGCGGCGATGGAGTTGGCGTCGTCACTTTCGGGGGAGAAGGGGTTGTTGGTTCTGATAGGACAGCGGGGGCCTGGGCCGCAGGAGCCGTGGGAGCCGATGGGGCTGGGGGGATAGGGGTGGCAGCAGGAGTTTGCTCTGAAGCGCCCTGAGGAGGCGGCGTCACCACCAGCTGAGGAGGTCCGGGACTTTTTTTGAAGAGGAATACCAAGAGCAGGACCGCGATGACCAAACCAGTGCCGATGAAAATGCCAAGGACTCTAAAAAGGAGCCTCCAGGCCCTGGCCGATGCCGCAGAGGGAGTCCCAGCAATCTCCGGCAAGGCGGCCTTGCACTTGTGGCAGATTTCCTGTTGGGGGGCCACCCGGATGCTGCATTGGGGACAAAAATGATCCTCCTCCTCCGGATGGGGGAGGTAGTTGTCACAGGTTGTGCAGTAGCGCTGTTCCACCCATGAGGCCGCGTTGCAGATAGGGCACTGAGGCATAAAGTACCTCGGGGTCAGGCAGCAACTTGCTGGTAGAACCGCATTGCAACGCCTTCAAGTTTCGATATTTCCAAGGGAATCTTTACCTGATGTTGGTGGATTTCTCCAGCCTTGTAAATCGGGGAATCCCTGTTTCTTAAAGGGAATTCCCCTACTTATTCGAGATTGTGCGGCAGACTTAGCCAGCGCGGTCAAAAGGCGGTTTTTGGAGCACTCTTACCGAGTTTAGCCCCGACAAATTTCCTCTTTGCTAGCCAAATTGACCGCCTCGGCTCTGGACCCATGGCGTCCACCGATGGTCAGCCGCTCGCCGCGGCGCCAGCGCCGCCCCACGCCTGGATAATTTTCAGCCCGGGAAGGCAAACCCCAGGATGGGTCCCATGATCCCCCCTGTCTAATAAGCACCGTCCATATATTTTTCCTAAAATTTCTTCGGCTTTTAATTAAAGGGGCATAGCCGTAAGCCCGCCTGGTGATGGGCCCCGGGGGAAAAATTTTAAAGGCAAAATTTGGTCTGCTGCCGGGAGAGTCTTGCGAAGGCAGAGGTTGTGGAAGAACTCTTGCAGGAGGACATGGGACAAACCACTTCCTTGCAACAGCAGGTCGTGAACAGTATCAAAGAGCACGAACCGCTCTCCCGCAATATTAACGGGCTTTTACTCAATAATAGATCTAGTGACGCTGCTTAATGGCTCTGAACTTGATGCTGCTCACTTTGCCCTGCACTACGATAAGATCCTCCTTGGCAGGAGGAGGCGTAAATTCTTCGCCGGGACAACTGGCCATGGCCTCCAATTCCACTGGAGTTAGGAGATGCCGGGCCACAATCTGGATCTCGGCAAAGCCCGCTTCCCTTATCATGTTAATGTATTCATCTTCAGGAATCGCCCCTCCCAAACATCCGGGCCAGGTTACTTGGAACCGCTCTTTGAGCTCAGAATCTATTTTCTCGGTAAGGACGATATCCGAAATGGCGACCCGGCCACCGGGTTTCAGGATGCGAAAGGCTTCTTGGTACACCGCGGCTTTATCGGGGATCAGATTAATGACGCAGTTGGAGATTAATACATCCACGCAGCCATCAGGGAGCTGGGTGCTATCCATATCCGCGACGCGAAGCTCGATATTCCCTTCTTGCAAGCGCGCCGCCTCGATGGCCTGCTTGGCCCGCTCGACCATCTCCGGAGCAAAATCTATTCCTATTACCCTCCCCGGTGGGCCTACTTTGTGAGCCGCCAGGATGACATCTATGCCACCTCCGCAGCCGAAATCTACCACCACCTCCCCGTACTGAATATCAGCGAAACCGGTGGGGTTACCACAACCCCGCGAAAGGTTGAGCGCCACCTCCGGCACCAGCGCAAGCTCTCCCTGGCTATAGAGATGCTGATCCACTGCATAGCCCGAACTGGGCTGCCCTTTGCTGGGTCAACAAGACTCCTTGCGGCCTCCTGTCTCGGCAAATTTACCGTATCTACTCTTGACCATCTGAAATATTTCTTCGGTCCTCATAATGTTCACCTCTATTTCTGGTATTTTCTTTAATCAGAGATTATGCAGCAACCTTGGCCTCCGCAGTCAAAAATGGTTTCGAGGACCTCCTTACCTGAGGAAGATTCCTCGCCTGATCCTTTTCCCGAAGCCAAATATTCTCTTCGGTGGCAGGATATCACAAATAAAACTACATTTTTTCTCGATAGAATTATTAGAGAAAGGCATAAAACCGGATTAAGCGACTGGTTTGCACTCTGCCTCAGGGGCTCTCCGCTCCTGTGGGATCACCGGGCATTTTTCTGATCTAAAGGAATAATGTCAAGGGATAGACTTATTTCTTGAAGCCGGGACTATTTCCCAGGCGGTCCCATCACCTGGACCAAAAAAAAGGCAGGGCCATGAGGTACCCTGCCGCAAAAGAATTTGCGGGGTGCGGCAACGGCTAACCCTGGGTCAGGCCTACTCGATATTGACTTGCCGTATCCCTGGGAAATTGAGTCTCGGGGTAGCCAAATAAGATTTCAGACGCTCCATGTTTCGCTCAATGGCCTGCCGGTACAAGTCCTGGTTAACCCCCTTCAGAACCCGGAAGTAATCGCGCAAATAAAGATCGACATGGTCTAATTCAACCATCAGCCGTTCTTTCACCATTTCCCAGAAGGCCGGGGTTTTCATCAAAAAATCAAATTCATTCTTATAACCCGGCACCCCGCCTTCTTTAAATTCGTGGTAGAGGAAAGGCAATTTTTCCAGATAATTCTCATCTGCCATTTGCCCAATAAGGTCGGCCGATCCCAAGATTTTACCTAAGATTTCATGTTCCCGGGTTTTAAATTTGATCTCGGCAATTTTGACACCAATTCCAGTGCATCTCAAAATATCACTACAGATAGGCGCATATTCCGCCGGCAACCCGTGATCATGAAAGTATTTCTTCATGAAGGTAATGCTGCGTTCGATATGGCAAACAGTATATTGGGCGCCGGTGCCCGTCTTATCGTCCACGGCCTGGATATAGCCCGTATCATGCATCAGGGCCGAAATCAATCCGAGGGTGACATCCCTTTTTTCGAACACAATTCCGTTAAGGGAGGCGCCATGGATAAGTTTCGCCATGACGAGCAGGCAGTCCATGGTGTGGTTTAAGTCATGGTAGTGGGTGTTGCAGCGGCGATAGCCAGGGTATTTCCCGTCGAAAAGTTTTAAAATATCCGCAAATACCCGATCAAACCGGGTAAAGTCAATTTTTTGGCTGAAGATTAATAAGATAATATTTTTTACTTCTGCCGCGACTTCTTGAGGATTATCAATAGAGATACGCTCGCCAAGGGGAGCTCGATTGGCCGATGCGTTAAACAGGCTGATCATTTTAAATTCCCCTCGCATGGCTTCCTCCTTCCCAATGCGATTTACAGGGTTTCCGAGTTGTAAAACTCGGACATACGTATCCCGATTGTGCAATAACAGTGCCAGATAATCGATAAACCGGCTAATTTATTTTTTTTAAAATTAATCAACTGGTTAGTCGTATCGGGCCAAATGGTTCGGTGGGTCTGATTCCTGGAGGAGATGTAAATTTTACACAGCTGCCTCTTTACAGTTGTGTAAATTTACACCTCGTCGTTGGGACGCAAATTATGGAAATGAATAAGTTGGTAAAGGGTCGGTCTGGAGATGCCCAGCAACCGGGCGGCCTTGGCTTTATTCCAGCCGGTTTGCACCAGGACCTGGAGAATGTCCGGCGGCTGCAGGGAAGATATTCTGTCCCGATCAGCCTGGGCCGGGGCTTCCTGGGGCGAGTAATCTTGAATTTCGGCGGGGAGATGCTCCAAAGTAATGGTCGGAGTATTGCACAACACGAAGGCATGTTCGATGGCATGCTGTAATTCCCTGACATTTCCCGGCCAGGGGTAACTCATGAAGACTTTCAAGGCGTCTTGGGAAATCTCCTCAATGTGTTTGTTATAATTTTTATTAAATAACGCCAGGAAGTGATTGATTAGCAAGGGGATATCCTCGCTCCGGTCCCGCAGGGGCGGCAAGGCGATCTCCAACACCTTCAGCCGATAGTAGAGGTCTTCCCGAAACTCTCCCAAACTGACCTTTTTTTTCAGGTCACGGTTCGTGGCGGCGATAATGCGGACGTCCGCATGGTAAGTGGTGGAATCGCCCAATCGCTCAAAGGTCTTTTCCTGGAGGGCCCGTAAGAGCTTTAGTTGTAAATTGGGAGGCATATCTCCCACTTCGTCCAAAAATAAGGTGCCCCCTTGGGCGGCCTGGAAGCGGCCCACCCGGCCCCTGGAGGCCCCGGTAAAAGCCCCTTTCACATGCCCAAACAGTTCGTCCTCCAGCAAATTCTCCGGCAAAGCGGAACAATTCACGGTTACCAGAGGTTTGGCGGCCCGGCCCCCGCCATAATGGAGCGCCTTGGCAACCAGTTCCTTGCCGGTGCCGGTTTCCCCCGTGATCAACACCGTGGTATCCGTATTCATCAGTTCGTCGAGAAGACGGAATATTCCCTGGAGTTTGTGGCTTTTGCCCACAATATTGTGCAGGTTATAACGCCCGCGCAATTCTCCTTCCATTTCGGCCACCCGGGTCAAATCTCTAATCACCAGGACCGTCCCGATATTTTTGTCGGCACGGTCTCTTAACGGGGAACTAGTTACCGTGACGATTTGGTGGGGCCGCGTCGGTTTCCGGCATTCCAACCGGTAATCCTTTATAGTTTTTTCCGTTCCCAGAATCTCCCGCAAGGCTTCATAACATGATTGACTACAATATCGGGTGACGCTCTTAAATTTCTGGCCCACTATCTCTTTCGGGTCAATGCCGCAAATTTCTCGGGTGGCATCATTAGCGGCAATAATTTGCATATGTTTGTCCACCGTGATGATGGCGTCATTGACGCTCCGGAATATGGCCTCCAAATTGCGGCGATTCTGTTCTTTCTCCGCTTCCAACAAGTCTTGAATAGTTTGAATCAAGCGCGCTTTATTAATAGCCACCGCCGCCAGGGAAGCAAGGGACAGAACCAGGTTTTCGTGGGCCTCGCTGAACGGCAGCGGTTGGCCGTTCTCGTCCATGGCGTTGATCAGTTCTAAAACGCCAATTACCTTCCCGGTATGATCTTTGAGGGGGACGGCCAGAATTGATTGGGTGTGATAATTATTGCGCACATCGAATTCGGGGTTGAATCGAAAAGGGAAATCGGCAGATAAGTCATAACAGTCCTGGATATTTAAAATGTTACCCGTGAGGGCGACATAACCAGCAATACTGCGGTTGCTGATAGGAATCTCAAATTTTTTGAAAAATTGGAAGTCTTCACCTTTTAAGAACATCAAGGTATCATTTTGCGCTACTTCAAAACGGAGATTGCCATTTTCTACCAGATAGAGACTGCCGCCATCCGCATTGGTCAAGAGGCGGAGTTCCTTGATAATCATTTTTAATAATCTGGATAGATCAGTTTCGCTGGAGAGAGCAATGCTAATTTCTATTAATTTTTGTTTAGTAATATCCAAGGAAGAAAGCATGATGTTACTGCTCCCGCGCTCTGAATAACAAACCAAGTCTATTGAAGATTATGTATGATTATTATAGCAGGGCACTTTACTTAACGCCAGGACATACTTCCCGTAACCCCCATGGGACGTTAGGCTTGTCGGTAACTATTGGTGGTCCTCCTCCATAAGCAAATCCAGGCCCGGCAATGAGCCCATATCCTTGCAGTAATTAATGGTCACCGTGAATTGCGCCCCGTTCAGGCTCGAAAGGTAACTTTCCTGGCTGTATTTGTCGTCCCACGGGTAGCCGTACATCAGGTTCTCAATGCTGATCTGGTGGAGAATTTGGGAATAGATATTGGTCCGATAATTGTTGGCGGGCAGGTCCGGAGACTGTTTGTAGTAATTGTCCTTCTTCCCCCATTCGGGGAAGGCCAGGTGCATGACGGTGCAGTTCAATGCCGAGGCCACCTCGTCTTTGATGTAGCCGTCCCGGTCCTGCTATCCCTGGCTGCCGGTGGTCGCCGGCCGGAAGATGCCATCGCCGCCGTAGCTAAACACGTTATCCGAGATTATGCGGCAGGCTTTGCCACCGCGGTTGAAAAAGGGTTTTAGACCCTTGAAACCGGGTTCGATCCCGAAGAAGTTCATCTTTTTGTAGCCCAACCGTCTTGTCTAAAGCAGGGTAGCACAAATTTCCCTCAAAATGTATCTTTTTCGCAGATTTTGGACATACCCCCCTCGGTTCGGAGATTCTCGCTGCGGCCTCGGCCTATGAACACCAGGCCAGCACCGCCCTGTAATGGTGAGCCAGAGGAAAAGCCGAGACCACATGCACATACCACCACCGAGCATGGAAATGGGCCAGCTGGCAAAAAAAGTAGGGTGGAAAGAGAAATGCATAGATAGCACGTCACTTGCCACTATACGCCCTTCCGCTAATCTTTCCATATGGTTCGTATATTGAAAAGCCTTTGCAGATCGAATTCGGGTTGGTAATCTTCTCGAAAAATTGAAAAATCTCAGGAGCGATCATATTTCACCGGGGAGAGGGAGTCCCGGCCCGAGGTTTCCGGATTCAGACCAAAGCTATAGGTGCGGGACCGGGCGATGCTGACGCCAAAAGCAGTAGGCATAAAGAAATCTACACAGGTTGCCGAGGCCCCTCTCCTGGCCGACCTCGCCCGCCGAGAGCACCGGCACCCCAGAAGCCTCCTCAGTTCTCTCTCCGGAAAGATTAATTCACAGCGCTGAGGGCCACTCACAGCCCCGCCACGGCCCGCAAAGGGAACATCCAAGGAAAGGGTCAGGGGGGCCTGTGAAATGCTTAAATCGCCCGCAGGAAGGTCTCGCCAACCGGCTATATTTTGCTAATAAAATTTGGGGGCGGACTCAGACCAGGGGGGCCTGCTATTTTCCCCTCGATAGATTTTGAGAATTTTGTCCGTGGGGGACATTCAAGCATAGGGGGGTAGGAGTCCCGTCGCCGGTATTGCCTTCGGGGGCCGAAAATCTGTGGGGCTGCGCCGGGGAGGGGCCGCGGGACGGCGCCGGGGTGATCGCCGTGGATCAGGCCCACGGTTCTACCGAAAATCCTGCAGGCTGCCGGTAGCCGGCGCCGGTGAGGGAGCCGCGGTGGCGTCGCCGGGGGGGGAGAGCCGCGGGTGGAGCTGCTGGAGGAGTGGCTGAAGGAGCTGCGGATGGAGCTGCTGGAGGGGCTGCTGGAGGGGCTGCTGGAGGGGCTGCTGGAGGAGCTGCGGGTGGTAGCGCCGGTGGGGGAGCCGCGGGACGGCGCCGGGGAGGCGCCGCTGATCAGACCCGCAGTTCTACCGAAAATCCTCAGGCTGTCGGTGGCGGCGCCCGAGGTGGGGCCCGAGGTGAGGCCCGGGGTGGCGCCGGGTAGGCGCCGGGGCGGATCCGCGGGACGGCGCCGGGGTGATCCGCGGCGTCGCCGGGGTGATCCGCGCGGCGTCGCCGGGGTGATCCGCCGCGAGCGGTTGGGGAATGATGGTCAACGGGCGCCGGAGCCGGACATGGGTACTGGCCAAGTAGCTGCGAGTCCCCTATCTGGAGTTACCCGAGACCCGGAGAATGCAGTCTAAATTAACTTCCGATGGAGGTGGCGACCGAATTGAACTTAGTTTTCAGGTTGGTGCCCAGGGTGGTCACCACGGTAATGATCACCATGGCGATCAGGGCCACCAACAGGCCATACTCCACGGCGGTGGCCCCGGATTCGTCCTTGAAGAAATTTCTGAGCTTTCCCATGGTTCTCTCCAACTTGGTGCTTCACAGTTGTTGCAAGTTAGCATGGCGAATGCAGTTCCGGTAGCCTCGGCTTCCGTTAGCGAATTGTTTGACCAAGCCCTCCATGGGCAAGTCAACTGAGATTATGCCCCAGCCTTGCCATCCGCGGTTGAAAATGGGTTTTTGAACCTTCCATCCGGGGTTTGACCTCGGAGAAGTTCCTCTTTTTATAGCCCAATCGTCTTGTTGAATGCAACCACAAATTTCCCACGCCAGGTTTTAACCAATCGTAGTAAAGTTACGCCCGGCTGCTTTGCTCAGATAAAGTAAGCTGTCGACCCGCCGGATTAAAGTCTCCAGGGTGTCTTGGGGCCGCGCCATGGTTGCCCCCAGGGAAATGGTCACCATAACTTCGTGGTCTGGCAGCGTCAACGAATAGTTCGCTACCAGGTTGCGCAACCGCTCCGCAGTGGTTTTGAGTTGTCCCTCATCCTGAAGGTTACCTAAAACCCAAAGGAATTCTTCCCCCCCCATCTGCCCGCCAAATCATGGGAGCGGCAGTTTTTAACCATGGTTTCCGCGACCATTTTCAGTATCGAGTCCCCGACTTGGTGGCCAAAGGTATCGTTTACCTGTTTAAAGTGATCCAGGTCCGCAAATATTACCCCGAAGGGCCGTCCGAAGCGCTCTAATTCGTTAAATCTCGCGGCGAGAAAAATTCCCAGATAACGGCGGTTGCCAATGCGGGTGAGCTCATCCAGATAGGCCTGGTCTTGCCACTCTCGGAGTCGC
>Ga0208191_1001557_pt1 | contig 11197 bp, 9 predicted proteins | sample June2015DPH_13_5_FD_184709 | JGI IMG/M metagenome (GOLD analysis project Ga0208191, IMG submission 184709) | Peatland microbial communities from SPRUCE experiment site at the Marcell Experimental Forest, Minnesota, USA - June2015DPH_13_40... | ecosystem: Environmental > Terrestrial > Soil >... | reverse complement strand
ACGCGATGGCCGAGCACTTCATGAAAGAAAACGGCGGCCGCGCGGCCGGAAAGCAACGCGGGACCACTGTAGGGTTCGGCGAGCGGAGCCGCGCGCAACGCGCTTAAATCGCTGGCCATTTTTTGCGCGCTCGCCGCCACTTCCGCTTCGGAGGGAACTCTTGACGGGTCGGAAAACTGGAAGGTTTCGACGCGCATCAGTTGCATGCCGTCATCAGCGCGAGTTTCGGCCTGGATCATGATGCGGAAGATGGCATCGGCGGTGACGATCTTCGTGCCTTCGGTCGAGACCAGGTAACTGTGGCTCCTCTCGGCAAAAAGAAAAACCATGGACTCTTCGACCTTGGGATACTGGCGGAAGGAAGCGGAATAGCGGCGTGCGAGTTCTTCCCAAACCTTTTGCTCGGGAAACGCAGGCGACGGAGTTTTCTCGATGTAAGTCGAGGGCTTCTCCTCGGAGAAGTCGGGCGAGTCGTCTTCGTCCTTGGCCCGGACGGCGGTCTTGGTCTTAACGTTGATATAGGCTTGGCGGGCCTTGCGGTACTGCTCGTAGGTCAGGCGCCAGAGGACGCGGGCGATGGCGTCGGGGTCGTCCCGCTGGGGAAGCTGGCCGGAAGTGATGCCGGAGGAGCGTTCCTTATCATGATCATGGGTGTTATCGAGAGCTGGGCTGCCGATGCGCATGCTGACGTCGGCGTCGCGGCGTCGCGCGCGAGTTGAGGTGAGGATGCCACCCTGCGCACTAAGGATGACCAGCGACTCGCCATCGGTCACATTGTAGCTGGTGAAGTAGGGGGCCGGATCCTGCTTGGCAAGCTCGGACTGGCCGCGATGCAGCTCCTTTTCCATGGTGGCGAGGAGGAGATCGTCGGGTGCGACGGGCGGCTCTTGAGCGTTCAGCAGTTTCTGCCCAAGGACGGCAGCCAGTAACAGAAGAATGCGGAGAGAAGCGGATCTTTTAGAATTCATTGGAAACCGCGAGTGTACAGGACCGGGAGAAACAAAAAAAGCGGCCCCTTTCGGGGCCACCTTTTTCAAAGAGGCTAAGTGGCGGGAATCAGAGGAAGCTTAATTTGACGCCGCTCCGGGGACCAGAAACGGACAGAGTGAGATGTCGAGAACATCGAGAGTGAAGTTGTTCCAACGGGTACGGCCTCTTCATCTACTCATGGAAATGAGCATTTGCGGAACCAAAATGGTTATTGGGGGTGAGACCGAGGCCCATTTTGGGAACATCTTCAAAATCAAGATTTTAGGGTGAATCCTTTAGGCGGCAGAACGGGTGGCGAATCATTGGACAATGTTGCGGCGGGATGCACAAAACTGCACATTGGCAGAAGTTCTGGCAGAAGTTCTGGGCGGAGCTGCGGGTAGGAATTCCAAGTTCCCCGGAAAAGGCAAAACCCCCTCGAAAGGGGGTTTGGGACAAATGGGCACAGATTTCTAGCTGTCACTGGCGACGGTGCGCACCTTCCCGGGCAGGAAATGGTAGGGTGGCCAGGGACCGGTCACGACCAGTTCGCAATTCTTGAGTTGCTTGGCGGCCGTGGGGTATCTGTTCTGATATTTCTCGATTGACTTGGTGTCGATGAGGTGAGCGATATCGAGCAGCATTCCGTCGGCATTGACCTTCTTGCAGCTGACTTCTTCCTCGAGGGGGTTGAAGAGCTTGTGCACCTGGACGGAGAGAGCGCGGGCTTTGGTCTGGCGTTCGCGCTCGCGAGACGCCTTTTCGCGGAGCTTGGTAAGGTACTCGCGGCCGACGGTATCGGGCAGGACAATCTCTTCCATCGCGCCGCGGAGAGAACCGTCGCGGACCATCAGCTTGATGCGCATTTCAGACTTGCCACGAAGCCGGGCCACGCTCTCGCAGAAAGTGCGGCGGTTGGATCGAACGGCCTGGCGGATGGCATCTTCGGTGTCGAAAATCGTTCCGAAGCGGAAGGGCAAGACGGTGGCGGTTCGGAAGCTCTGGCTTACCACGCGGGCATGCTCCAGGACGGCTTTTTCGTCGAGCTTGGAGGTCGCGCGATCATATTCACTGACGATCACCGCGAATTCTCCGCTCGGGTAGCTCATGACGGGAGCAGAGTTCACACCTTGAATTCCATCCAGCAGGAACGGACGACGGGCGCGAACACCGTTAGTAAGGGTCGGGTGTTCCGTGAGGCAGTACGCGTACCACGACATGCATTCTCTCCGAATTGCACCGGGGCCTTGGGCACCCCTTTAGATTTGCACTTAAGGCTAGGGCTGCGTTTCTACCTGGAAGATTTGGTTTTTGAGACAAGGTGAACGCGAAATGCTGCGTCCAAAGCGATATTACTGCGGGTCGGAGTTATTTGCAACCTTTCTTGTGATAATTGCATCATCGATTGTCTCAACTTGCTACGAAAGCGATTTTGGCGCGCTAGCAGAGCCTTTGCAGCAATCCGTCTCGCTGCCTCGTTGGCCAAGGAAATTGTGGAAAAACTGCCTTCGACAAGAAGAAGAATTCCGGTTTCATTGCAGCTTCGCGTGCTTCGCCTTGGCTTCTTTCAGGATGTGTCGGCGTCTTTCCGGTGCGTCGGGAAATCCTTAGGTGGCGAGCAGCTGGACTCTGGCTGGGAACGGATCGATCTCCTCTATTTGCCTAGTTGATAAAGTTTACTGGTTGGTTCCGGTATCCCCCACCCCCCCCTATTTTGTTAAAATACTCATTTCAAAGGAGATAACGTAAAATATTCAAAAATAAGGAGTTAGCGGTGGCTTCGTGATCGAAGTCGACCAGCAGCCTGATTTTTTTTATTTCTCTACCTTTTGGAATCAATGATTTAGTGGGGCACTAATATAGTTGGCTTACCCATTATAGAGAAATTACATGCTAATAATCAGAGTGCGTGAGTGTATCACCTGATAAACCCGACCAGAATATTTCAGAGGCTGAATCGCTCAAAGCGTTCCACGACTGCTGCAATGAGGCGAGAGAATATTTTGAGCGTGTCCACTACTCTAACCTCTTCTCCAAGGTCCCCGTATTGGATCATTACCGCGAAGGTCGGGCGTCCTGGATTTTTGATATGGATCCCTTGTTCAAACTCAAGGAAATGAGGAAAGGGAATATCTGTCCGCAAAGTGCCACCGGGCCAGATTTCTCCCTTGCTTTCTACGCGAATGCCTCCAATCGAGGAGTAATGCCCTATCGGGATAAGCAGCCTGTGCTTGTCTTCGATGTCGAGCTCGTGCACGGTCCTGATGGCGAAATTCCCACTACTGTAGGGCTGTATTTCGTTCAGCACAAAACGAAAGAGTTCAGGGGCCAACGTGGAGATATTTTTCTTGGGATTGGAGAGCGCTCTCTCCACTTCGTCACGAGTAGGGAAGACGGGGAATTTGGATGCACTCCAGTCCTCACTAGGAATGATACGGGTCAGCGTTTCAACCCAAACGTGATCGAGAGCACACTTGAGATTATGGATGGCATCCCCGATGCCTGTAGGCAGATCGTCAAAGGTCTCTCTGTGATCGATTTCTGCAAAGTCGCATTTGATGAATTCGCATCCAGTGTTCGGTTCTACGCCAATCGTGACCACCAGACCTTTTTCCAGCACCCCAATACTCGTTTCAATGTCCGCAATGTGCTTGTTGGCCCGTTTGATTTTGAGACGGGCACCTTTGCAGATCGGCATCTTACGACGCGCATTCTGGAACGAGTCTGACATAACTATTGCTTGAGGAGCATTATGGCAAGGCGGAATGTCTCACGTGCACCAACGATCCCAGATTCAACTTCTCGACCTACAGATAATCTGCCTTGCTCTAGAGGAACATCCGCAAAATCAAAACGGCAACCACTGAGCGGGAACTCGATAGCGTTTTTACGTTCCTCGCCTATCCAAAAGGCGACTCTTTCGTCTTTGACTTTGTACACTGTGCAGAAGGCCGAGAAAACCACTTCTGGAGACTCCACTACTACTCGCAATGGAGATTGTTTCTCGGCCCATCCGTTAAGGACTAGTGTTACTTCTGTAATGGAGATCACGGCATTGCCACCTGGCTTCCTTGAACTTCCACTCTGTATAAGGCGCAGGCTGAGAAATGTGCAGCGCAAATACGCTATGATTGACCGCATGAAGTCTAAACTCGATCCCCAGACAACGCCAGAGCAGAAGTTCGCCCGCTTCCAAGATGGTCTCCGTCAAGCTCTAGCAGTCTCGAAAGACGATCTTGACCAAAGGGTTGCCGATGCAGAGAAGATACGTCGCCAGACGAAAGGGAAACCGGGACCTAAGCCTTCGGCTTCGGGCCACGCTTCCGATACCGAAGTCTAGAACGGTATTTCTCCATTCTTACCCGTGAGTTCGGCGAACATGAGACGCTTCCCGGCAACCTGTGAAAGTGCCAGAAGAAAGCGGTCGGAGTCGGTTAGTGGATTGTCTTTTGTGGCGCGGTTGTTGTAGCGGAATACCTGCTCGTCAACGTAACGCTCAAGGTGAAATGGTTCCACGGCAACGTAAGTCCCTTTCAGATTGCGTTTCAGTAATGACCAAAAGTTTTCCAGACCGTTCGTGTGAACCTGCCCACGCACGTATTCCTCAGCATGATTCACAACTTCGTGAACGTAGCGCGAATGCAGTTTGTCGTAAGGCACGGCGTCATCGGTATAGACCTTCGTTCCGTATTTCACGTTCTCCAAGACTTCACTCTGCAATGTCTCGCGCTTTACGTTCGGTACTACCGTTGCCCGAACTTGCCGCAGATCGCGGTCAAGGATGCCATGCACAATAGCCTTACCAGTGGGGCCGCCAGTGTGACCGCTTTGCGCGGCAAATCGTTCCCTGCGATCACGGTGCATGTTGCGAAGTTTGCCACCAACGAAAGTCTCATCGACTTCGACTTCGCTCTCAGGGCCTCCAAGTTTGGTTCCCATTGTTCCGGTCTTAACGACCAGTCTCAGGCGATGCAGCATGAACCAAGCAGACTTCTGCGATACTCCGAGATCACGGTGAATCTCGTAAGAGGAAATGCCATTCTTGCAGTTGACCAGCATCCAAAGGGCAGGAAGCCATTTCTGCAAGGGAATGGGCGAATCCTCGAAGATCGTGAACTTCTTGACGGAGAACTGATTCCGGCAAGATCGGCATTTCCAGCGCTTCGCGGTCTTGAGGTAGTAGGGATTGTTGGCATCTTCGCCAATGCAGTAGGGGCAACGCGGGCCATCGGGCCAGCGCATGAAGGCTACCGCGTCAATACAGACCTGTTCGTCGCTAAAGTATTGAATCGCTTGCTGTAATGTCTGTGGGATGTCCATGCCCAAACTATAGCAAATTGGCGTGGGTATGTCAAGTATATTGTTGCCTTTAGTGGGAAATTCCCGCAAAATCTTTGAGTTTAAAGGACTTATATGCAAAATATTCCGGAATAAGGACTTAACTCCTCAAAGCGCTTTAAAAATGGATTTGGGGCAGCTTCGAGGTCCGTCTTCGGAGACGAGAACACTCAGAACTGCCCCAATCAGACTCCATCATCGCGCGCTACGGGTCTTATGTCAATGATTTTCGATCACGGAGGGGTGTGATCGGGGGATTGCACCCTCGTTTTCTCGTCTGCCAACGGTCAGCAACCCGCGTTCTACCTACGCGCCGGAACGACGGGGGCCACCCGCCGGTGAGATGAAGCGTCGGGGTCAATGGCACTACCTTTTCAACCGCGCAGATGCTTCCAGAATTCCTTGAGGGATTCTGGGGCCGCTGAGGTCGGATCTTCAGCTCGAAGAATGAGCTCTAGCGGGTTAGTCAATTCCCAGCGTTCCTGCTGTCCCCCACCCATGTACTCCGTCGCGCGAACGACATTGTGCTTCAGCATCTGAGGAAGCAACTCCTTTCGAAAAAGGCTATATCGGCTAGCGCCAAGCTTCAATTTCGCAACGTTTTCAGTCACGCCCGAATTTCGGTTGAATATCCTAAAGAAGATATCCAAGGCTTGCTTCTTTTCTTTAGGAACGGGCTTTACCTGCTGGACCTGAAGTTCGATGGGCTCAGCTGATTCAAACTGGGCACCGAGTTCCTCCAGGTAGTGCCGACACTCCTCAAATACGAAGTTCTTTAGGCCTTGCTCCCCACCGGTACGGCGCTTCAGAACGCCAAGCACCGAGCAGTCGCCGGCGAACCGGCATCCCTCCAATCGTGTCTTTTCGTTGAATATTAGACCGTCGAAGTTGCAGCTCTCGAAGCTGCAATCCTCCCAATGTGCATTGGAGAGGTCGATTCCGATGAAGGTGCACTTCTTGAAACGACTTCTTTTTAGCACAGAGTCGGACCACAGGTCCCCTTCGAAGTACATCGAGTCAAACTCGAATGCACCGACTTCATCGCTGCCTTGCCGGGTCGCGAGGTGAGCGGCGATTGTCCCGGCGTTTTGCTTGAGGTATGTCGAGCGCAGCTCGGAGGTGGTGAGCTTGCCAAGGCGAGCCACTATGTCCTCCGCCTGGTGCCGCGACCACTCCTCCGCGTTAGCTGCCCACAGCCCTGAGGCGCTTGGAAGGGGGTGTAATTCACAAAAACGTTGCAGGCCGAAATTGTCCCGCGCCTTCATCAGCTGGGTTAGCCTTGCGGCTAGGAAATAGTTTAGGAACTCTTCATGATCGAAGGAGAGGTCGCCGCCGGGTTCGGGTGGTAACAGCGCGTGCGCGCCGACGCGCTGGATGATTTGTACTCGGTGTGCTGGAGGAATCTTGAGATCCTCGATGACCGTCTCGCAGACCACCTGTACAACTTCGACGGACAGGGCATTCTTGCCTTGTGTCCACATCTCGTCAGCGATGGCGGAGAGCAGGGTAAGATGCTGATCGACAGTTAGGTAAGGTTCCCCGTTCGGATCGCGCCACTTTTCCTCGACCTCGCGCTTCAGCAGTGCTTGGATAACCTTTGGCACGACCTGGAGGCTCGACTGCCCTGATTCGAGGGCCAGTTCGCCGGGGGTGTACGCGTTTGAAGCGACGAGTGCTGCCATCCGGTACACAAGAAACGGTCGACGCAGCACCGGGTGGTCTGGTCCAAGGTTGGCACACAGCCCGTCGTAAAGGCCCTCTGGATCGCTGATCAGGCCCCCGTCCTCTCCTCGGTAGAGGCGGAAATACTCTATTGTTTGATCCTTGGTCCAGGGCTGAAGACGCATGTGTTCTACCGTCACGTGCGTGTCGGGTAGCGATGTGAGGAGCCGCGTCTGTGCTGCGTAGTTCTCGATCAAGAAGTAGGCGCTCCGGGCCGACGCAATCACAACCCCTTTGCCTTCGAGTTGACGAAGGAGGGCGCCTAGGCCGCTATATGCTTCGCCGACGCCTATTTCCGCCAGGAGTTCGTCGAACCCATCAATCGCGAGCGCTAAAAGCCCGCTGCGAACCAGCCGCAAAACTCCGGGATAGAACAGACCGAACATGCGCAACTGACCCAGGTCGCGGGCGACGGCTTCCTCCAAGCGAACAAAACTACGCCCCTGGGTATCGATATGAAAGAGGATCATGTCCGATTTGCGGGCCAAATAGTCCTCGGCGAGCCCCCTCGTCAGCTGGCGCAGGAGAGCGGTCTTGCCGTGCCCGGCGTCCGCCGTCAGGAATATGAGCCTCGTCTCGCCGAAGGGCCGCAGCTTACACGCTTCTCCGAGCGCGGTTAGCGCCGATTGCGAGTTAGACGGTACGTCCAGCGAATCAGTCATGTCAGCCTTGACGTCGATAAATGGCGAGAGCGCTTTGCGCTTGTCCCTCAACGCGCCAGCAAGTATTGACATTCGTCCGAGCTCTTCAGCGAGGAATCGTCGATAAGAGAGGCGCCGCCCGTCAAAGTCGACCTCCACTCCGGAGGCGGTTTCCACCAGCCTACACTCGTAGGTCTTTCGGTCGCGCTGGAATACAGCCAACCCCTTGTCTATTTGTACGGCGTCCTCGCTGTCGGCAAATGCTGCTATGTCAGCCAAAATCTCTTTCAGGTCCATTTGCGCCCTCGACTACCATGCTACAAATTAACTACCTTCACCTTATAACGACCAAATAGGTTCCCGTACACTCTCCCTTTGGTTGCTCGCATTTCTACGAGATGTACCGTGGCGCCTAACCTTGCCGCCATGAGAAGCGCCGGCGCAAAATCGTCGTCGTCCGATACGACAGAGACGGGCGGGGCCGGGCTCCGTCCCGCCAGGCTGAGCAGATCGCAGCAAAGCAGTGTGTCGACTAGTTTCTGCTCGTGATAAGTAAATGCGTCGTGCTGAGTTGCCGGGCACCCGGGCTCAGGACAACCGCGTCGGGACCATCGCGCTACAGCCGACACCGTGCAGTTCTGCGCGCTCACACAATTTTGAGGCTTCGCGGATATGAGCGGTGATCGCATTCCGCTTCTCTTACGGAACGTAAATTGGAAAATGTCGATGGGGCAATCGATTAGGGCGCTGGCTATCTCGCAGCTCGTCCGGGAATGGATACGACCGTTCTTGAGCTCGATCAGGGGGAAATTTTTACCGATCTCTTGCGTGATACGAGTACCCTCCCTCGTCAGGCCGGAGGAGTCGTACCAGCCCCCGTAGAGGCGGATGATTATACTGTCGGATCCGGGGACTAGCGGCGCGAGAATTGCGTTAACTCTCCTCGCCAGATCAGCTAGACCGCCTCTTCTAAACTGGTATGGCACGTTGTCGTAGTCAATCAATACGAATGAGTCCATTAGCAGCGTTCCCGAAAAACCAAAATCCCCAGCCCTACTGGCCAAAAAGAAAAAAGGGTCACGGGTATGGAAATCCCCATGACCCCCTCGGTCGGGATCATTATCTATCAGTCTCGACTAAAGATACATAGACCAATTTGGGGCTGGTTGGGTTGGGGGGTGGAGAGCGGGGTGAAAGAGTTCGAGGTGATCGCTGCGGCCGGGCACCCGACGCGATCGTGTAGAGCGGACACTCCCTTCGACTTCGCTCAGGGCAGGCTCTGTCCGCTGCATTTGAGGTTGTTGTTGGTCTTGCTTTTTTCAGGCGCTGTGAAGATCAGAACCAACACCAAGATCAAGAGCGGCGGACAGGAGTGTCCGCCCTACACTTGGGCTTGCTTTTTTCAGGGGCTGGAAGATCAGAACCAACACCAAGATCAAGAGCGGCGGACAGGAGTGTCCGCCCTACACAGTCAACATCCCCGCCACCCGTGGCCCTCAGGGCTAAAGCCCGTGTCTTGATTGTTCTTGCGGCACGGCTAAAGCCGTGCCCTTCCACGAATCTCTACTGCTACACCCTCCAACAAAAAAGGGCCACGGGCGTGAAATTCCCCGTGACCCGCTCGGTCGGGATCATTATCTACCAGTCTCGACTAAAGATACATAGACCAATTCGGGGCTGGTTGGGTTGGGGGGTGGAGAGCGGGGTGAAAGAGTCCGAGGTGATCGCTGCGGCCGGGCACCCGACGCGATCGTGTAGAGCGGACACTCCCTTCGACTTCGCTCAGGGCAGGCTCTGTCCGCTGCATTTGAGGTTGTTGTTGGGCTTGCTTTTTTCAGGCGCTGGGAAGATCAAAATCAACGCCAAAATCAAGAGCGGCGGACAGGAGTGTCCGCCCTACACTTGGGCTTGCTTTTTTCAGGCGCTGGGAAGATCAAGATCGACACCAAGATCAGGATCAAGATCGACACCAAGATCAGGATCAAGATCGACACCAAGATCAGGATCAAGATCAACACCAAGGTCAAGGGCGGCGGACAGGAGTGTCCGCCCTACACCAGAGCCAGCGATAATCTTCTGGCTTGGCTACCAAGCCCCTGCGCACTGGATTCTGGCGGATGTACTCCAGTTTGTCTTTGAAACTTTCATCGCTGCGCAGCGTGTGCTCGAAGGACTCTTCCTGCCAGACCGGGCCCGATGTTCCCAGCAACTGGTTCACGCTATGTGCCGAGATGCCTTTGATCAGCTTTAGAATCGCCGGCAGCGGGTGCGGCCAGCCGTGCTCGTCCGGCAGAGGAGTGAGCAGGAGATGCACGTGATCGGGCATAACCACTGCCGCATGGAGATCGATTCGCTTTCCGTGATCGTGTAAGCAATGCGCGAGAACGAGATCGCTTGCCGCTTCGGGGAAGGGATCGCGGATGAGTTTACAGAACGTCACGAAGACGGGATGGCCCGGCTTTTGGTAGTGAGGCATGCGCCGCCGATATTCGTATTTGCGGGCGAGGATGGAAGAGTCGGCCATGATCGATGGAAAGCCCGGACCAGGCCCGCTGTCAGTGACGCCCGAACCAACAAAGTGTTCGTTTTCCATGTGGGGCGGATACGCCTGTCCGCTGCCCTTGGCGTTGCTCTTGCCCTTGGCCTTGCTCTTGCCTTTGCTTTTTTCAGGCGCCGGGAAGATCAAGATCAACACCGAAGATCAAGATCAACACCAAGATCAAGGGCGGCTGACAGGAGTGTCCGCCCTACACTCATTCCTGCCGCCCAGTTGCCTCAGGATTTCTGTTGCTTTTGGGCGGCGGCGCGGGCTTGCAGAGTAATCGTAACCGCGCGCAGCATATCGCCGGCGGGAGCGGGTTTGCCGGTCCAGATTTCAAACTGGCGGGCGGCTTGTTGCACGAACATTTCGACTCCGGGGATGACGGCGATTCCCTTGGCGCGCGCGACCTGCAGCAGGTGGGTCTCGACCGGGTCGTACACCATGTCGAAGACGACGCGGGCCTGAATCTCCTCGTCTTTTAGCGGGCAAGCGAGCGGGCGGTCGCGCGTGTTCCCCATGCCAACCGGAGTGGCGTTGATGATGACGTCGAAGGCGATCTTGCGGAGGTCGGCGCGTTTGATGGCGTGCGCTTTGGCCTGGCGGGCTAGCTTCTGAGCTTTGACCGCAGTGCGATTGAGTATCCAGAGTTCAGCGCCGCGCTCTTTGAGTCCGAAGACTGCGGCACGGGCCGCGCCCCCGGCGCCGAGCACGAGGACCTTGGCGTTCTCGATGGAGAGGCGTTGCTCGAGGGGACGGACGACGCCGGCGGCATCGGTATTGAAACCGTAAAGCTTGCCCTCCTGTCCGCGGACGACGGTGTTGCAGGCGCCGATCCTGGTAGTGTACGCGTCGGTGTTATCGAGATACGGAAGGATGGCCTGCTTGTATGGCATGGTGATGCTGAGGCCGTGGAGGGGAATCCCGCGCACGCAGTCGATGAGATCCTTGAGCGTTTTGGCGTGGAGCGGAAGATAAACGCCGTTCA
>Ga0208191_1001554_pt1 | contig 11210 bp, 12 predicted proteins | sample June2015DPH_13_5_FD_184709 | JGI IMG/M metagenome (GOLD analysis project Ga0208191, IMG submission 184709) | Peatland microbial communities from SPRUCE experiment site at the Marcell Experimental Forest, Minnesota, USA - June2015DPH_13_40... | ecosystem: Environmental > Terrestrial > Soil >... | reverse complement strand
AGCCCTCGGATGGGTTGCCGTATCTCACCAGCACTATTTTCAGTCTGTCTATTATATGACCGCGATCACACTCGTGATCTTCGGAGGGATCATCTTTCTTAATCGTATCGTCCCGCGGTTTTGGTGCCGCTACCTTTGTCCATTGGGGGCTTTATTAAGTTTCATCTCTCCTCTTGGACTTTTTAAACGTCGGGTCAGTGAGGATTGCAACGAATGTCTGAAATGCCAGAAGGCCTGTCCCATGGGAGCTATCGCTGAAGATCCAAGAGGAACTCGTCTTCCAGAATGCATTCAATGCCGGACGTGCGCCAAAGTTTGTCCACAGAAAGCGATCACTTTCTCCGCCTCTCTTTCTATAGGTGGAGAATATTCAAAAGTGGATTTTTCCCGGAGGGGATTCCTCTATTCTCTGGCCGGTGGGCTGGGTGTTGGGTTTCTGGCCATGCGGACTCCTTTCGCCTTCAAGCAGGGCAAACATCCACTCATCCGGCCACCCGGGGCCATTCCCGAGACTGAGTTTTTGCGCACCTGCATCCGCTGCGGGGAGTGCATGAAGTCTTGTTTGACAAATACCTTGCAACCCTGTCTTTGGGAGTCTGGATTCTCAGGTCTGTGGACGCCAAAGATGGACCCGCGTTTGGCTCCATGCGATCAGAATTGCAATGTCTGTGGAAGAGTCTGCCCCACACAAGCCATCCGATCACTGCCTTTAGAGGAAAAGACCCACGCCAAAGTGGGTACGTCTGTTTTACGGAAAGAGATGTGCCTGGTCTGGGCTCAGAATAAGATCTGTTTGATCTGTGCTGAAATCTGTCCATATCACGCCATTGTCTTTCGCCCCGTGGAAGGGTACCGGCGCCCAGTTGTCATTGCATCGAAATGCAACGGTTGCGGATTCTGTGAACAGAGATGTCCTGTCCAAGGAGAATCAGCCATCGTCGTTGTGCCGAACGGAGAGATCCGCCTGAAAGACGGGTCGTATATAAAGGAAGCGAAGAAGCTTCAGTTAGAGTTTAAACCCGATCCTGGCGACGATAAATTTATCATAGAGGAGTCCGGATTTAAGGTCGAAGAGAAGAAAGAAAAGAGCACCTTACCAGCCGAAAAACCCCAGCCAAAGAAACCAAAGGGATTTCTGTAAAATACTCCTGTTCGCTTCGGATTCAAGTTACGCAGTAAGTAAGGGATAATGTTGGTGCCTTGTTTGTCAAAATATCCCGCTTCTCTTTCATTAAATTCAATTCGACCCAAAGCGAGTTCCTATTATTTGTCTGTCGATAACCGAGACGGGACTCGCCTCCACCTCATATAGAGAGTGAACTGGCAGTTTCAGAGTTGACCTTCGGTGGTTCACCCAATATTTCCGGACGTAATCGTTGATGCTCATCTCAACGTTGGATTACGGACTTGCAGGTGTACCAAACAGCCCACTTCTTTAACCTTTTCTTTCTGAAAGTTTCGGTTGACCAATTCTCACAGAATTTGTATATTTCGATCAGCAATCATCAGTCAGCAATCAGCAATCGTCAATGAAATGGGTGGCGGTGCGGATATTTCTTCATTTTTCCAGGGGGAGAAATGGGGTCAGAAGGAGGCCCTCAGGAAATGTAGACAGGATAAAAATTCGCCAACGAGCCCCTAGTCGGAATTTTACGCGGCCCGACGAGGCTTCACGACACGATCTATTGTCTCACCTGCGACCAACTCGGCCACGCGGAGATCGTATGCGGTTTGAAGATTAACCCATGACTGTGCATCTGTGCCGAAGTACCGCGCCAGACGTAACGCTGTATCAGCTGTGATGCCGCGGCGCTGTCGCACAATATCATTGATGCGGGCGGGCGTCACGCCCAATGCGTGGGCCAAAGCGGTGGCTGACAGCCCCAGCGGCACCATGTAATCCTCACGCAATATCTCACCCGGATGAATAGGGCGCATACCGTTCTTGATCATGATCACGCCTCCTCAATGGTAATCTACAATCTCAACATCAAAGACATCTCCCGCTGCCCACGTAAAACACACACGCCACTGTTCGTTGATACGGATGCTGTGCTGACCTGCACGGTCTCCTTTCAGTGCCTCCAGACGGTTGCCTGGCGGCGCCCTCAAAAAGTCAAGAGTCGCCGCAGCATTCAACTGAGCCAGCTTCCGCTCAGCCACCTTGCGGACGGCCTGCCAGCGGCGTGGACACCGTCCCTCGAACAGGGCTTGGGTGTCTTTATCACGAAAACTCTTGATCATCAGTTTTATTATATATCGATATCCGATATATTACAAGTCCGATGGTGATTTGATTCCACGACCGCGCCAGTTAGGCTTCTTCCCACAGCCTCTTTCTGAGAGTTTCTGAAAGTTTCGGTTGACCAATTTTTATAAAATCTGTATATTCCACTCACAGGGTGGCGGTGCAGATATCTCTTCGTTTCCAGGGAAGGAAAGCCTGGGATCAGAAAGATACTTTTGTAGAATATAGGCAAATTTGAAGGATAAAGATTTGACCCCATGGTGCCTGGGCCATGCCGTCGTTACGGCATGAAAAGAAGAAAGGGGGAGAAACATGCCTCAAAGGAGATTTACCCGGAGGGACTTCTTAAAGACGACCGGAACCGTTGTCGCGATGAGCGCTCTTGGAGATATGCCGCACACACTTTTTGCCGATGAAGGGAAACTCGTCAAGTTTCCTGAAAAGACAGATTTAATTCTCCATACCTCCAGACCGCCCCAGCTTGAAACCCCGCTTCATTATTTCAAGCAACTCATTACCCCTAACGATGCGCTTTTTGTTAGATGGCATATCGCCAATATCCCGACATCGGTGGATTTACATGAGTGGCGGCTCAAGGTGGGCGGAAATACAAAAAAGGAACTTCACCTTTCCATGGAAGATATAAAAAGGTTTGAGAAGGTCACCTATACAGCGGTGATCCAGTGTTCAGGGAACGGCAGGAGCTTCTCTGAGCCCAGGGTTGCCGGCGGGCAGTGGAAGGATGGTGCTATGGGAAATGTCACCTGGACAGGGGTACGCCTGAAGGATATCCTAAATGCGGCAGGCATCAACGCAGGCTCAGCGGATGTCTCGTTTAACGGACTAGATGAGCCCCCCTTGCCCACTGTTCCTGATTTCGTAAAGAGTCTCCCGATTGACAAGGCAATGGAGGACGACATCATTGTTGCCTATGAAATGAACGGATCGCCTATGCCCCTGTTGAACGGTTTTCCGGCAAGGCTCATTGTCCCCGGTTGGTATGCGACTTACTGGGTGAAGTCCCTAGCCGAAATTACTGTTCTCCCGAAAGCATTCGAAGGGTTCTGGGTGAAGGATGCATACAGGATTCCTGATACCCCTTGCGGCTGCACTCCGCCCGGCTCAGCTCCAAAGAAGACAATCCCCATCACCCGGATGACAACACGGTCCCTCATCATCGAACCTGCTGAGAATGCACGGATACCCAGGAATAAACCTGCGGAGATTATGGGGATAGCATTCTCGGGTGGCTATAGCATCAAGGAAGTGATCGTATCCGTTGATGGCGGCAAGACGTGGAATGAGGCAGAGCTTGGCAAGGACATGGCCAGATATGCATGGATCCAGTGGAAGTATCCCTGGAGGCCTTACAAGCCTCAGAAATACACGCTGATGGCAAAAGCGACAAATAGTGTCGGCGAGTCCCAGCCGTTTGAGGGCCTTTGGAATCCCGGAGGATATCTCTGGAATAAGGTGGAAAAGACGGAAGTGGTGGTTATATAGGAGGACCCTATGAAAAAAACACTCTTGGCGATACCGCTCTTGCTCATTGCGGGGCTTGCTTCCGCTGGCCCTCAGAACTCGATACATTCCATCGTTCTTCCCAACATCCAGACTGAACTGAAGGCGGGTGAGGGCAGAGAAAAGACACAGACGCTTTGCGCCATCTGCCACAGCCTCGATTACATAACCATGCAGCCGAGATTGATGAGGACTCAATGGACTGCAACGGTGAATAAAATGATGAAGTTCGCCGGGGCAGTGATTAATGAAAATGATGCACAGAAGATAATCGGCTATCTTACCATGCAATACGGGAGCAAGAAATAAAAGCAGGGCCCCGAGCCCTCCTTGCGATTATTCTGATACTTATTCTGATCACTCTTGCTGCTTCGATCATGGTTTTATACACGCGCTGGACTGAACGCAAGCCTCCCGGAAATGTCCTGATGAATTACGGCAATATCGAAGCCCACGAAAACACCGCGGGGTTCAAGGTCCACAGTCGTCTTTCTAAAAGCTTCGGTTGACCAATTTTCATAAAATAGATATATTCCAATCGTCGATCATCAATTAACAATCCACACGGTGGCGGTGCAGATATTTCTCCGTTTTCAACAAAAGTACGGGGGTCAGAAAGAAACTTTCGTGGAATATAGGCAAAGTCAAGAGAACGATTTGATACCACCTACCCCTTTCTCAAGATGTGTGTTCCTTCCTGTAACCCTCAAGAGTAGATTTCCATGCCATTACGAAGATAACAATTGATAATCAGCAATTTCCTAAGATAAAAAACAGAGCCATTTTGGGCTCTCCTGAGGTGGCAGGGAGGGCAGAGGTGCTGCGGCGAACCTAAACAAGCAGAAAACTGGAAACCGTAGATACAGCCAAGGGAATTCCTAAGGTAACTTACTATTCCCTAGCCCTAAGATTGCATTGGATAATCAAAAAACGTCATAAATCTCATTGCTGTGAAATTCTATTTTTATAAAAGCCATTTAATATCAGATTGTTATATCAATTAATTGTCCTTGGCATTGAAATTGCTCATATCAGGGCAATAGAAAAAACCCTGATTCATATTTAGCGATAAAGCCAAACCACGAGTAATCGTGGGACGGAAAGCCATGGGTCCCAGATTTATGGAATAGCCAGGTTGCCGAGATCAAATCAAAGGAACCGGGTTACCGTGGCTTCATTCAAAATGGTAATCCGGTTTCTAATATCTATACGAATCATATTTGTGGGTCGAGGTTCTGGTGGTTTGAGTCTTCAGTCAAGTCGCATGGGCTGAGGGTGCTCGCAAGCGTTGACATTGGTTGGGATGCGGGTGCGGCCACAAGACAAGGGAGGCAATAATGGAACAATTAAAACAATTCGTTCTGCGACATTTTGAAAAGATTTTGGTTGTTACTATTCTTATCGTTGCCTTCATTGGTACATACCTCGTTGAAGAAAAGTTTATCATTCTGAACTTTTATTATCTTCCGGTGCTGACGGCAGGGTATTTTCTTGGGCGCCGGATGGGGGTCCTTGCCGCCGTCTTCTCCGTTCTTGCGGTGCTGATCTGCGTCTTGGCCTTTCCCGGACGTTTTCTTGATGGTAAGGAAATACTAACAGGAGTGGCGCAGCTTTCCTCATGGGGGGGGTTTCTCATTTTGGTCAGTTTCACCGTTGGGACTCTGTATGAAAAAAATGAGCAACGGGTCAAAGAATTGAAAGGTGCGTATATCGGTGTCTTGGAAATCCTCTCGAAGTACCTCGAATCGACGGATCGCTACACAAAGGGTCATTCCGTCCGGGTCTCGGAATTGGCGACAGAGATTGCGATCGCCATGGGGTTGCCCCGGGGGGAGGTTGAAAACATCAGGGTCTCGGGTTTGCTGCATGACATTGGAAAAATCGAAATCAGCAGCGAGATCTTAAGCAAGGCTGCCGACTTGAGCACGGAGGAAAAGGAGCTGATGGATTTGCATACGGTGAAGGGCGCCAATATCCTTTCTGCCGTAGGGGGTGTGCTTAAAGAGGTAGTGCCAATTGTGGTCGCTCACCACAAGTATTTTGCCGAAACGCTTGAGAACAATAATGGGGGCACCAATAAGATACCCTTGGGGGCTCGAGTGATCGCCGTAGCGGATTCTTATGATGCGATGACAACCGATCGCCCCTACCGCAAAGGCATGCCGCCCTGGGAGGCATTTCAGGAGATCGTAGCCAAAACAGGCAAACAATTCGATCCCGAAGTGGTGGATGCGTTTAAGCGGGTCGTAAGCGAAAAATTAGAGAAGGGATAAAGTAGTTCCGGGATAAAAAGAAAGGAATAGAGATCATCAAGACGCATCGTATTGAAAGAGGAAATTTGAACAGACATATCTGGAGGTAAACCGTGGAGAGGGGGAGTTTTCAAGCCTATGTGGTAAGTTTAGAACGAATCATGCAGAATACCTATTTTGACCTTAGGGAGGCGATGGATCAATTTCGGGAGTTATGCTTGATGATTTCCGAGGAGAGGATTGTTCCAATGGAAATCATTACCGATATTCGCCAAATCTATAAACAAATTCAAGACCAACTCACAAAGGTCATGGGAGTCAAACAACTCCTGGAAGGCAAATACAGGCAGTATTATCATCGGGACTCTCGCCGTGATAGAGATATCACGGAATTTGCATTCTGGGCCAAGAGTTTGTACTCGAAATTCGAATACACATTGCAGGAGATCGAAGCGAAGAGAAAGCTAAAAGACAGCGCAGAATATTTTAAGGCATACCGTGAGCGTATGCCGTTTCCATGGTTTCAATCTAAAGGGAATCAGATCACTCTTTTAAGAAATCTGCGGAATCTAAGCGAGCTGGACTATAAAACCCTATCTGATTTGGAGTGCGAGCAGAAGCGAGAGGTCATTTGGAATGGGATGCGGAGTGTCTCCCTCTTTGTCTTGTCAGGCGAGGTCACATTGATTGACAGCCTCCAATCCCGCATGCAATTGCGAGAACATGATATCACGGAGCGATATAAGGAAGATGAGTTCCGTGGGGCTTTAACCCATTTAAGGGAAATATCTCCTTCAGAAGTAGAGAGGGTAGTTAGACGTTTCATGGACAGCAGCGAATTTTTGAAACTGAAATGTTTGCTTCTTAGGATTCAATCTCAAAAGGATCTCAAAAAAGAAATAGTAGGTTCAACAGAAAATATTTTAGGGGTGATGGGGGCGGGAGAAGTAAAAACACTTTCAATATGAAAACCGCTTCCTGGAAGAAGTGCTACGTACAATCTTTAATTTGAGGATTTTATGGCTGAAATACTCCTAGGCGATCTTTCCCAAGTAGAACTTCTTGACATTCTCAAACCCTTATTGATGGGAAAGAAGACCGGGAAATTATCTTTCAAAGGCAAAGAGAACGGAGAAATGTATTTAGAAATAGGTAATATTGTTCACGCGAAGACCCCCAATTCTTTCGGAGAATATGGATTTTTTACCATGATGGAATGGAAAATGGGCAGAATTACGTTTGAGCCAGATGAACCCCCTCCCGAAAGAACCATTCCTATTCCTTACGAGCAGTTACTGTCAAATTGGTCCTCGAAAAAAATGGAGTGGGAGAGAATCCGCGAGGTGATCCCTTCTAACAGCGCCATTTTCTGTTCTTCCTCTCTGAACGATGGAGAAAACAAAACCCTCAGTGGAGATCAATGGAATGTATTGGCTTTGTCAAATGGGGTGAGAAACGTATCAGAAATTGCGAGCCTTCTTAATTGGGATGAGTTTAGAGTTATCAAGACGATTTATCAACTCGTCCAAGCAAGGTTAATGAAAGAAGTGGGTGAACAAAAACCTGTTAAGAAAAAATCGATACAAGAGAATTTCTTCTCTGTGGCTGAGAATGAGTTAAGGAAGATTATGGGAGCAGTTTCTCCTTTTGTCATCGATCATGAACTTGCTGAATTCGGGGAAAAAAGAGATTCTTTTCCACAGGATAAATTATTATCATTCGTCGAGGCACTGGGGGAAGAGATTCCTCATGACGAAAAGAGGAAAGAGTTTAAAAAAACCATAATGGAGTTTTTCTCACTCAAGAAATAAAAAACAATCCTAAAACCCTGTGCTCTGAGCAGGGCACTTTAAAAGGAGGGGCCTTATGGCAGTGAAAAAGAGAAGCGGGTTAGGTCTGTTACCAAAATTATTGATTGGGACTTTAATCCCTATTTTTGTGGCCTTTTTAATCATCGGGGTCATCGTATTCTTCAGTGTGGATTTGGGTAAATTTCGGATGACCAGTGTTAAAGACATTGGATCCGAAAGTCTGAAGGAATTAACCTCTGCCTCCTTAAATGAGTCCAAGTCCTCGCTGGGTCAAATGGGAGAGAGGATGATCAAGGAGAAAGCAATCGATGTAGCTACGGAGATTGAGCTTTTTATTAAAACGCATCCCACGGTTAAAAGGGAGGGATTACTGAGAGATCCATGGCTTAAATCGATTGCTGTCCAGAAAGTCGGAGAGACAGGTTACACAGCCGTCCACGATAATATGGGTATTAACTACTTCCATGTCAATCCCCAAATCGTCGGGTCAGACTTGCACGATCTTTCGACTAAGCTCCCTGCCTTCTGGAGGATTCTGGAGGCCAGCCTGAAAGGGCCAGCCTATGGTTATTATGATTGGATGGATGCAGACGGTAGAATACGTTCCAAATATATGTATTTAGCCCATGTAAAAGATACAGACCTCATTGTCGCAGCAACCACTTATATCGATGAATTTTCTAGACCCACAAAAAGCATTGAAGGGAGAATGAACCAGATCGAGAAAAGTTCTTTGGAAGGGTATGAGGATAAAATCAAAATATTTTATGTAGTTATTCTGTGTGTTGTCCTTGTTTTGTTGATAAGGATCTATTTTTACGCCCGTTCCTTGATTCGCCCCATTCGTTACCTTTCAGAAGTTGCTGACAAAATTAGCATGGGTCAATGGGATACCCCCATCCAGATCAAGGAGAAAGGGGAGGTTGGCGCTCTAGCTGAATCTATTGAACGGATGCAGACAGGTGTGAAGGTTGCAATTGAGCAGTTGCAGGCGAGAAAAGAAGGAAAATAAAACATTTTCTTCTAACCACGATTTCTTAAAGGACTTTTTATAAAAAGAAAGGGGAGAGGGGAAGCGTGATATTTCCTAGAGGAGAGGTGGTATATAGAAATTTATCGACGGCCTATATGGATTTCCCTGCCCTTTTATCAACCTTGAAGACAGGAGATTTTAGCGGGATCATCGAAATTGAATTCCCTGAAAAAGGGGTCATTTTTGTTGACTCTGGGGAGAAAGGAAGGATTCATTGATGGTTCTGGAAGCAGAGCTCTTTTTATCGAGTTTCCTCCGCCCTCCAAGAAATTACGATCTGACAATCAAATCAACATCCGGATTCGTTCCGGTTGTTACTGGTTTAGGATGGGGTACCCTCTCATGGTAGAAACTATCAGAATGCAACCTTCCAAATATACAATTCTTGTGGTGGATGATGAAGAGTTATTAAGAAACTTAATCGTTACTTTTCTATCCAAACTGGGACATTCATGCGTCACAGCAATTGATGGAGTTGATGCTTTGGATAAAATGGAGGGAAATAAAATCGATGCTGTAGTGACAGATATAAAGATGCCCCACATGGATGGAATTACTCTTACAAGTAAGATTTCAATACGATACCCTGAACTCGCGATCATGATAATGACAGCGTTTGAGGAAGAAGACACTGCCGGATTAGCAGTTTGTGCTGGTGCTCGAGATTTTATAAGAAAGCCATTCTCTCTCAATGAGTTTTCCGTTAGATTACATAAGATGATCAATGACTCGGAAGCCCAAAGGCGAATGAAGAGGGAAAAGGACGTAGATAAGACTATCCAAGAATTTACAAATGAGTTAGAGCCTCCGAAGCAAATGAAGAGGGAAAGGGCTATAGATGATGGCATGAGAGAACTTTTAGATGAGTTACAGGCAAGCTTAAAGAAGACTTAGAATCCCCCTAAAAACAAATAATTTCTTCACACCAGAAAATTAGGAATTTCAGCCATCCCAAAAGCGTTATTTGAGGGTGAAGGGGTTAATCCTAACCCACTCTGTATCACTTCTCTTAATCATGCATATTTCTACGAGTAATCGTTACCTTTGGGGATTATCCTAGACCGAATAGTTGTAGGTGCAACGTTGAATGAGCAGGGAGGGTTTCAATACTCACCTATCTGAAAACCCTTAGTGACCCTTTCCTTAATTTTTACTTTTAAGGTAGGAGCTTGCGAGCAGGGTTTCTAATCTTGCCTTTCGCCATTCCATCAGCCAATCAGCTTGACTCTCAAAGTAAGGATTCTTCGATTTTCCGAGGAGCATCTGCTGATTACGGAGTCAAGTCTTCAGGGGATCTTCTCGGAAGAGGCGTCTACACGGAAGGAAGAGGTAATAACGCTGCACCTTTTGAAAAGAAATCTTCAGTCTTTCGGGTAATCACCGTTAATCCATGGTGGGCCTGCCTGCCTATTTATTAGGCAAACAAAGGGTCTATGATGCAAGGTTGCTTCCTGAAGTCCTCAAAAGCGTATAGACCTTATCCATGCAATGTTTTAGGTGGAAATCCTCGACCTCGAATTTCCATTGACAAAAAGTAGCTGAATGGTAGAATTTTTACAAATTACAAATTGCAGTACAATAATTGTTAGGCCCCAGCACGAAAGGCAAAGTGCATGGTTAGCGCGCTTGAGATCATAGCAACTTTGAGCTGCACGTTTTTCGCGGGCGCGGCAATCTACATCAACCTCGTCGAGCACCCTGCTCGAATGGGTTGCGACACCAAAATTGCCGCAACGGTCTGGGGGCCGAGCTACAAGCGCGCCACGGTAATGCAAGCGTCGTTGGCGGTGGTGAGTTTGGCCGCGGGGATCACGGTTTGGCTCCTCGGCGGTGGCGCAATGTGGCTGGTGGGCGCTATCCTGATCGGTCTCGTCGTACCGTTCACCTTGGTCGTGATCAAGCCCACGAACAATCAGCTGCTCGCGCCGGGTCGCGACCTTGGCTCAACCGAGACACGTGCGCTTCTCGCGCGATGGGGTAGGCTTCACGCAGTGCGCAGTTTGCTCAGCTTTGCCGCCTCAGTGGTATATATATGGTCGCTGCTGCGGGCCTAACCTCTCGCTCAACCGGACGCCCTTCGGCGGCACTGCTCGCGCCGTCCTTCGGGTCGCCGGTTAGCTCTGTTCATTATACTTTCTTTCTCCCCGTTATCATCAAGGTTGAAGGTTAGCTCCCATCGAAGATAAGTAGGTGAACTAAACAACCTATTTCTCGAATCTTCCTTCCTCCTACCAGTAATTGTGTTATAGAGAGAATAAAATAAGGAGAGAGTGAAAGGCAGGAGAACGAACTTCTTCCTGGGTCAAGAGCCCTTACTTCAGTGTGTTCCCTGCCTCCCATAGCCC
>Ga0208191_1001552_pt1 | contig 11230 bp, 7 predicted proteins | sample June2015DPH_13_5_FD_184709 | JGI IMG/M metagenome (GOLD analysis project Ga0208191, IMG submission 184709) | Peatland microbial communities from SPRUCE experiment site at the Marcell Experimental Forest, Minnesota, USA - June2015DPH_13_40... | ecosystem: Environmental > Terrestrial > Soil >... | reverse complement strand
GTACAGACAAGATGATCCAGCGGTTGAAGGACCCCGCTCAGCGCGCACGCGCCCAGAAGGAGATGGACGAGCCGAGTGCGACGTGGCAGAACCAGTGGCGTGGATCCGGAGGCAGCCAGGGAGTGACGTTAATTCAGGTGCTGAACCCCGAACTGCACAAATATGAAGGTATGAACTTCGAAGAAATCGGACGCCAGATGAGCAAAGATCCGAAGGACGCAGCCATGGACATCGCCATCGCCGATCGTGGGCAGAGCCAGGTCGTCATTGCCATCATGCAAGAGGCTGATGTCCGCGCTGCAGTCTCGAATCCGTTGGTGACCTACGGTTCGGATTCTCCCGCGCAGGCGGAGGATGGACCGTTGAGCACGACCAAAGCCCATCCCAGAGCATTCGGAACATTCCCACGCATCGTGGCTGAGTATGTGCGCACCGAGCACACCATGCGCCTGGAAGAAGCCGTGCGCAAGATGACCTCGCTGGCCGCCAGCAGAGTCGGAATCATGGATCGCGGAATCCTGCGGCCGGGAATGATGGCTGATATTGCGCTCTTTGACCCCGCGGCGATTCAAGACCTTTCCACTTACCAAGATCCTCTTCGTTACTCGGTAAGAGTTAAAGATGTTTTCGTCAATGGCCGGCCGGTTGTGCTCGACGGCAAGATCACCGAGGAGCGTCCCGGAAGAGCCTTGCGCGGGCCGGGCTACAAGCCGGCTCAATAGTTCCGATGCAAATAGCGGACGATTAGTCGCCCGTACTCGGTCCCCAGTGCACGAACAACTTTCGCCAAGAATTGTTTTCTGCAGAGGAAAGGAAGAGAGATAATACCGCAGCGAGAGGGAAGACTTCGCAGGAGGTCTGCATGGCAATCCAGTTTACGTTGAACGGGAAAGCGCAGAGCGTGGACGTTGATCCGAAGATGCCCCTGCTCTGGGTTTTGCGCGACACGTTGAATCTGACGGGAACGAAATTTGGGTGCGGGATGGCGCTGTGTGGCGCGTGCACAGTGCATATTGACGGCGAAGCGGCGCGGTCGTGCGTCACGCCGGTTTCAGAAGTGGCTCGGAAGAAGGTGACCACGATCGAGGGACTCTCAGCAGACCTGAGCCATCCAGTGCAGAAGGCGTGGATCGAACTAGACGTGCCGCAGTGCGGCTACTGCCAGTCCGGGCAAATCATGTCTGCGGCGGCGCTGCTGGCGAAAAAGCCCCGGCCCACCGATGCGGAGGTTGACGACGCAATGAGCGGGAACATCTGCCGGTGCGGTACTTATCAACGGATTCGCGAGGCGATTCACCGCGCAGCACAGATGCATGCGGCGCCCCGGCGGCAGAAAGGGTTGCCGGAGACGAAGGCGAAAAAGCCGGGAGAGACAGCAGCGATGACGCCGCATGAGCCGGCCACGGTGGGCACGGCTGCAGGAGGTGCGGAATGAGCAGCGCGACGATGAAAGTGGAGCGCCGGGAATTTTTGAAGGGCGCAGCGGCGGGAGCGACCGGGCTGGTGATTGGATTCTATCTGCCGAACCCGCTCGAGGCCCGCGCTTCGGCGGCGGCGGTGCCATTTGCACCAAACGCGTGGATCCGGATCGGCACGGACGATACGGTCACGCTGGTGATTGACAAATCGGAGATGGGGCAAGGAGTGATGACGTCGCTTTCGATGCTGATCGCCGAAGATCTGGAGTGCGATTGGAAAAAGATTCGCACTGTGTTTGCGCCGGCGGCGAAGGAATACGCGAACCCCGTCTTTGGAATGCAGGGAACGGGCGGGAGCACGAGCGTGAGAGGGATGTGGACGCCGCTGCGGACGGCCGGAGCGCAGGCGCGAGAGATGTTGATCGCAGCGGCTGCGGGAAAGTGGGGCGTGGATAAAGGGGTGTGCCGCGCGGAAGACAGCCAGGTGATCCACACCCAGACGAAGGAGCGCCTGAGTTACGGAAGCCTTGCGGAAGCGGCGCGAAAACTGCCGGTGCCGAGCGATGTAAAGCTCAAGGACCCGAAGCAATTCCGGATCGTGGGTAAGGCGATGAAGCGGCTGGATGCGGCGGACAAAACTTGCGGGCGCGCGGAGTTTGGCATTGACGTGCGCCAGCCGGGAATGCTGCACGCGGTGGTGGCGCGGTGTCCGGTGATCGGCGGGAAAGTGGCGAGCTTCAATGCGGACAAGGCGAGGGCCGTGCGCGGTGTGAAGCACGCAGTGCAGATTTCGAGCGGAGTGGCCGTCGTGGCGGACAACACTTGGTCGGCGATGCAGGGGCGGGACGCGCTCGAAATCAAGTGGGAAGAAGGGCCGAACGCTGCGCTGACCAGCGCGGCAATCGGCAAGATGCTCGAGGAGGGGGCGGGCAAGCCGGGCGGGGCCGTGGCGCGAAAGGAAGGCGACGTGACGGCGGGATTTGCAAGCGCGGCGAAGAAAATCGAGGCGGTGTACCAAGCACCGTTCCTGGCGCACGCGACGCTGGAGCCGATGAACTGCGCGGCGCAGGTGCGTGCGGACGGGTGCGATGTCTGGGCGCCGACGCAATTTCAAGGCGTCAACCAGATGACGGCGGCCAAGATCGCCGGGTTGAAGCCCGAACAGGTAAATATTCACACGACATATCTCGGCGGAGGATTCGGACGGAGAGCGGAGCAGGATTTTGTGATCGAGGCAGTGGAGATTTCGCGAGCTACGGGCGCGCCGGTGCAGGTGACGTGGTCGCGCGAGGACGACATGCAACATGATTTCTACCGGCCAGCGTCGTACAGCCGATTCGAGGCCGGGCTGGATGCTGAAGGTTGGCCGGTGGTGTGGTCGAACCGGATCGCCTGCCCTTCGATCATGTCGCGGTTCTTTCCCGGTTCGGTGAAGAACGGGCTGGATGAATCGAGCGTGGAGGGAGCGGCGGACTTGCCGTATGCAATTCCGAATATTCTCGTGGACTACCAACTGACGGAGACGGGGATTCCTGTGGGGTTCTGGCGGTCAGTGGGAAATTCGCAAAACGGGTTTTTCAGCGAGTGCTTCGTGGATGAACTGGCGGCGGCAAGCGGAAAAGATCCGTATGAGTTCCGGCGGCGGCTGCTCCAGAAAGCGCCGCGGCATTTGGCCGTGCTCGAACTGGCGGCAACGAAAGCCGGCTGGGGTGAAGCGTTGCCGGCCGGGCAATACCGCGGGATCGCAGTGCTGAGTTCGTTTGGGAGCTACGTAGCGGAAGTGGCCGAAGTGTCGGTGGACAAGAAAAGTGGCGAGGTGCGGGTGCATCGCGTGGTTTGCGCGGTGGATTGCGGGAGGACGGTGAATCCGCTGACGATTGAGGCGCAAATGCAGGGCGCAATCGTTTTCGGGCTGACGGCCGCGCTCAAAGGCGCAATCACAATCAACAAGGGGCGTGTGGAGCAAGGGAACTTCGACGATTACCAAATGCTACGCATGACTGAGATGCCGAAGATCGAGGTGCACATCGTGCCGAGCGATCAGCCTTCGAGCGGGATCGGAGAGCCCGGAACGCCGCCGATTGCACCGGCGGTGTGCAACGCGATTTTTGCAGCGACCAGAAAGCGCATCCGACGGCTGCCGATCCGGTCGGAAGATCTTGTGTGATGGGTGTGAGCTACCAGGAGTAGTGGTAGGCGGCGACCGTCCGGGCTTGCCCGTCATCCCATCACGAGCAAGGAGTCATGCGAAAGACCCGTTGGGCCTGAACAGCTTGCCACGTTGTCCGAGCATCTCACAAGGACCCCTGTGGCGTTTTGCATGGCGTGGGGGATGCACTTTCAAGCGAAGAATCTGCTACCATGACCGTTCGGTGAGGTTGTCATGCCCCAATACGTGATCGAGCGGGAAATCCCGGGCGCGGGTAAATTATCGGATGAGGAACTGCAGGCAGTCGCCAGAAAGTCGGTAGGAGTGTTGAAGGATATGGGACCGGAAATCAAGTGGCTCCACTCCTACGTCACCGGCGATAAAGTCTATTGTGTGTACCTTGCGCCAGACGAGGAAACGATTCGCGAACACGCACGCCGCGGAGGTTTTCCGGCAAATCGTATCTCGGCAGTGCGCCGCATGATCGATCCCGACACCGCGAACTGACTTAAGCAGAGTTTCAAGTCCGAAGACCTGATTCCGCGTCGCAGTTAAGCGCCTCATGGACGGCTTGCTCGACCGGCATCGCCCAACCTTCCATCCACGCCGTCAGACCCGCAGCATTGCCGAGCGTTCGGCGCGCAAATTCCAGGGCCTTCTCGAGTCTGGGTTGCTCGGCGGGCGTGAGCGGAGCGCCCAATCTTTGGCGAAGCGCGGCGGCGGCTCCTGCCAGGTGCAGCGATTGCTCGGCGTTCGATTGTGCTGCGGCACTTGCGGCGAGACATTCGAGCGCCCTCGCGATGCCGCGTTTGTGACCCAACTCTTGGAACATCTTGATGCTTTCGCCGTACAGGCGACGAGCCTCGGCGTTGTTACCCTGATCGCAGCTTAGACTTGCCAAATCGGATAGGGTGCTCGCAATTCCCCAGCTATCATGCAGTTGGCGAAACTCCAGCAGGCTCTGTTCACAAAAGGAACGCGCCGCCACCAAGTCCGCCTTCTCCCGGGCGACATCGCCCAGATAGTTCAACGTCCAGGCGACACCTGCCCCATCTCCGACGTCACGGAACATCGTCAGACACTCATCGTAAAGGGAAGATGCGCGCTCATATTCGCCCTGCAATTTCATCACGCTGGCGAGATTGCTGAGGGCTCTGGCGATGTTTGCGGGATCGCCAAGGTCCTTCCATATGGCGACACATCGATCAAATAGCGAGGATGCAACGGCGAATTCGCCACGATCGCGAACGTTGACAGCCATCGCGTTCAGGGCGACGGCAACGCCACGGTTGTCATTTAGCTTCACACAGGTCTCGAGGCTTTCTTCGAACAGTGGCCGCCCAGAATCGTAATCGCCCTGCGCCGCCGCCAGGACTGCGCCAGCAAATAGCAGACGCGCGCGAAGCTTCGGACGCGCCGAGGCTCCTTCCAACGCCAGGAGTCTGGCGATGGCGTCACGGCCCTCCGTAAGATGCTCCCTTGTTTCCCAGAAGCGAAACAGGGCGGCACCCATGCGTAGGCCCCACTCTGCATCCCCAGTTTTGATCAGATAATCAATCGCCAAGCGGAAGTTCTCGTGCTCGACCTCAAAACGATCGAGCCATTCGGTTTGAGCAATGTCTTCTGCACCTTCTTCGGCAAGCACGAGGTAATAAGCAGCATGGGCTCGGCGAGTCGCAGATTCATCGTCGCTCTCGGCGAGGCGTTCGAGAGCGTACTCCCGGATGGTAGAGAGCATAAAGAAGCGCGTTTCTTTATCGACCTGCTCCACCTGCTGCACCAAGCTCTTGTCCACCATGGAAGCCATGCCGTCGAGCACGTCGAGGCCCAGGTTGCCTTTGGTGTCGCACACGGCTTCCACGCCTTCCAACGTGCAGCCGCCGGTAAACACGGAAAGCCTCCGAAAGAGAGTTTGTTCCGCGCCATTGAGCAGGCCGTAACTCCAGTCCACGGTGTTACGCAGAGTTTGCTGCCGAGTTGGCAAATCGCGGGCGCCGCCGGTCAACAGGTTCAAGCGGCTTTCGAGGCGTGCCAGCATGGCGGAGGGCGAGAGCAGCTTGACGCGCGCCGCAGCCAGTTCGATGGCGAGAGGCAGGCCGTCAAGGCGAGAGCAGACGGCCGCCACCGCGTGTGCGTTTTCCTTCGTCAGCGTGAATTCGTGCTTCACAGCCTTTGCGCGCTCCACAAAGAGCGCGACTGCTGGAAGACGTGAAAGCACTTCCAGAGGCGGAGTGGATTTGGGGTCGGGTAGCGCAAGCGGTGGCACCGGAAATTCATGTTCGCCGTAGACGTGAAGCGGCGCTTGGCTGGTGACCACGACCTTGAGTTTTGGGCCAGCAGTGAGCAACTGCGCTATGACCGGCGCGGCGGAGACGAGGTGCTCGAAGTTGTCGAGCAGGAGGAGCATAGGCTGGCTCAGGCCGGCCGCGTACTCGATCAAGCTTTCCTGCGGCGACGTATTTCCGGTTTCGCGCACGCCCACTGCTTGCGCGATCGTGGAAGCGATCAAGCCACGTTCGCCAATCGCTGACAGAGCGACAAACCACACACCGCCTGGAAACTGACCGGCGATTTCGCCCGCCACCTGCAAGGCGAGCCGCGTCTTCCCGATGCCGCCCGGACCGGTGAGGGTCACGAGCTGTACGTCCACGCGGCTCAAGAGCTGACGGAGACCAGCCGCTTCGTGTTCCCGTCCAATGAATGCGGTGCGCTGCACCGGCAGGTTGTTGGGGCGAGGCTCGGATTCCCGGGCGGGCGCATCGGCGAGGCGGTCGCGCACCGCGGCGAGGTCGCGAGCCAAATCCCGGGTGGAGTCGTAACGCTGCTTCGGATCCTTGGCGAGGCAGCGCTCCACGATCCAAATGAAAGGAGCGGGCGCCTGAAGCATTCTGGCACCGAGGTACTCGGGCTCATCGCGAAGGATTGCGGCCGTCGTTTCTGCATGGGTCTTTTTCCGGAACGCGGGAAAGCCGGTGACCATCTCGTAGAGGACCGATCCGAAGGAAAACTGGTCAGAACGAAAATCAACTTCGCCACCGATCGCTTGCTCCGGCGACATGTAGCCGACGGTGCCCACCACCGTTCCGTGCTCGGTGATGGTGGTAATCGCATCCGAACTCCGGGCCTGGTCGAGCTTACGAAGTTTCGCCAGACCGAAATCCAGCACCTTGACCGTACCGTCGCCAGAAACCATCAGGTTCTCCGGCTTCAGATCGCGATGAACGATGCCAATCTCGTGCGCTTTGGCGAGACCGTCGGCAATCTGCGCGGCGATTGCGACAGACTTCCGAAATGGAATAGGGCCAGAGGCGAGCAGCGCACGCACCGTTTCTCCATCCACCAGTTCCATCGCGATGTAGCGCGTGCCGTTCACGTGCCCGAGTTCATAAATCGTGACGATGTTTGGGTGATTAAGCGCGCAGGCGGAACGGGCTTCCTGCTCGAAGCGCGATAAGGCTTCCGGTTGAGAACAGCTGCCCAGCAAAAGGGTCTTGATTGCGACCTCACGGTCGAGGCGGGTGTCCTTAGCGCGATAGACCTCACCCATGCCGCCGGCGCCCAGTCGCTGAAGAATCTCGTAACTGCCGAAGCGCGCCCCCGGCGACAGAGTGGATGGCGCCGAACCTGACGTTTGAGCTGGGTTCATGGACCTCACTGCCGCAGCTCTCGGCATGTCAAAAGCTGACTGCTCGCCGCTGCCAATTACAGTTGAATCTTAAGTCGCTGCCACGACAGGACCCTCGGGCAGCACCCCTGGATGCGTTTATAATACCCCAGATTTCGGAGGGGATTCATGGATATTTGATCATTGCTGCGGCCTCTGAAAGACCGGTACCGGCCCGCCTCGGATCGAGAACAAATGGAAGGAAAGGGATATAGTCAAAGGTTCAGAGTGGATGCCAGGCAGTTCTTAGGACACCACTAATTCGAGCTCGCGGACCCCGCCCAGAATTCCGCGACAAGAACATCGCTGAGGTCCCTCGCACGTGTAGTCGGCGTATCAGGAGTTTGATCTCAGGTCCTTCTTTTTTCACGCCGGCTTGATGTTCTGATTTACGCGGAACAGGTTCGCCGGATCGTAACGCTTCTTGATCTTCGCCAGACGGTCGTAATTCTTGCCGTATGTCGCCCGGATGCGATCTTCGCCCTCTTCCATCATGAAGTTGATGTACGCGCCGCCGGTGGAGTATGGATGAAGCGCGCTCCAATACTCCTTCGCCCACGCGCAGATTCTTTCCTTGTTCGCGGGGTCCGGATCGACCCCGACTATCACGGCGGCCCACATCGCGTCGCGGTAACACCACGGTGTTGCGCTGTTCTTGACGCGGCTTGCCGCACCGTTGACCGGGTACAGGTGCATGGTCGATTGCATCGTCGGCAACTTCGCCGCGCGCTTCAGATGCAACCCGATGGCTTCGTCAGGGAGTGTGCGCACGAAATCGGCCTTCCAATACCATTGCAGGCCCGGCGGATAGAGACCATCGTGCATACTTTGGAGCGCCGGATGCGGAATTGGGCCGACCATGTCGAGCGCCGGTGTCTTGAAACTCCGGATCGGCTTGAACACCTTCTCTGCCCTCTTGATCGGTCCGGTGTAGCACCACACGATGCCGCACATCTTCCGCTTGTGCAGATGGTCGGGGAACGGTGGCCCCGGCGGCACGGTGAGGAAAGCAAAGAACCCATAGACGTCATCGGGCGCCTTCGCGATGAAGCTGCGGTACCAGCGCATCATCTCCGCCGCATCTTCCATCGGCCACAGCATCGGGCCGCCGTAGTCGGTGTGCACGCGTTGCCCCTTAAACAGGAACGATGTCACGACGCCGAAGTTGCCGCCCCCGCCACGCACCGCCCAGAACAGGTCAGCATTTTCCTTAGCGCTGGCGGTAACGAACCGTCCGTCGGCGAGCACCATTTCGACAGCCAGCAGATTGTCGATAGTCAAGCCATACCGCCGCGTCAAGTAACCAATCCCACCGCCCAACGTCAGTCCGGCCACGCCGGTAGTCGAAATGATGCCGGCAGGAACCGCGAGACCGAACGCATGCGTTGCGTGGTCCACGTCGCGCCACAGCGCGCCGCCGCCGACCCGCACGGTCCTCTTCTTCGGGTCCACGCGAACATAGTTCATCGGCGAAAGATCGATCACCAACCCGTCATCGCATACTCCCAACCCACCCGCGTTGTGCCCGCCGCCGCGGATGGCCACCAGCATTTTCTGCTCGCGGCCGAACTTCACCGCCGTCATTACGTCAGCCACGTCGGCGCAGCGCGCAATCAGTCGTGGGCGCCGGTCGATCATCCCGTTGTACACCTTACGAGCAGCGTCGTAACTCGGATCGCCAGGCTCGATAAGCCCTCCGTGCAATCTGGTTCTGAAATCTGCAATCGTCGCTTCGTTCAGCATAGTTACTTTCGACCTCCGAAACATTTCACCTGTGCTGCCTGCCATAGCTGCGTGCATGGCCGCCATACGGCGTCAAAGAGAAAACCCTGCGCCATCCGCTAAATTCAGCCAGAAACTGGCCCCAAGAGCAGGCGCCAGCGAGATGGGACCCCCAATGCCTGATTAGCGCGCAAACCGTAGAAATGACTGTACTCGGCATTTCAATCCGTGCCACCACGCGATAATTCCCGGATTGTCGGTCACCCTTACCTTACCGGATTATGGAAGGATTGTCCGTGATCGGCGAACAGTCGGCCAATGCGGCACCATTCCCGCCCGGCGTGCAATAAGCACTGCGGGTTCGACCCCGGTGCTTGTCCGTCGGGCCTGCTTCGGTACAATAGCCGCCGTGGCGGAAATCAAGATTGACCACGCTCTGACACTGGCGAAAGTCCAGATCTTCTCTGGGCTCACGGAATCTGAAGTCGCTTTCCTAGCCCAGCGAGCCGCGCCTCGCCATTTCTCTCCGGGCGAGACCGTTTTCAGCGAGGGCGAGCCGTGCGCGGGACTCTACGTGGTTGAGTCCGGACACCTCCGCATCTTCAAGAGTTCCACCAGCGGACGTGAACAGGTTCTCAGTATCGATGGACCAGGCAGCTCCGTCGCAGAACTACCAGTTTTCGATGGGGGGAACTACCCGGCCTCGGTGACCGCCATCGACGACACCAGGCTGCTGTTTGTCAGCAAGCAGGACTTTCAGGCACTCTGCCTGGCTCATCCTCAAGTTGCGCTCAAGGTGCTGCGCGTGGTCGGTGCCCGGCTGCGACGGCTCGTGGGAATCATCGAGGAACTCTCGTTCACAACAGTGCGGCACCGGCTGGCGTCGTTCCTCTTGCGTCTTGCCCGAACCGAAGGCAAGCGCACGGCTGACGGAGTGGAAGTCACTTTGCCGGTCAGCAACCAGGAATTGGCGTCGCAGATCGGAACGGTCCGCGAGCTGGTTTCCCGGAATCTCTCCCGTTTTCAATCCGAAGGATTGGTGAAGATCCTTGGACGCAGCGTAATCATCCACGATCTGACGGCTTTAGAAGCCGAACTCCGATCTGCCGAGTAGCTCTTTCGAGACCTTCCAACCCCGCATCTGACGGCTTCTTGCGGTCGCTGTGACAAAAGTCATTGGCACGCCGCTGTTGTTGCACTAACCTCAGAACATCAAGCGCGCCCCAAGAAGAAAGAGATGGAGAGGCCGTGCCGAGGAGGATGCGATGAGCGTGATCACCCAGAAAACTGTGCGGGAATTAGCCCTGGAAAATCCTGCTGCAACCCGGGTTCTTGAGAAGCTGGGCATCGACTATTGCTGTGGCGGCAATCAATCTTTGGAACAAGCGTGCCGCGAGGCCAATCTACCGGTGGATCAGGTACTGGATTCCCTCGAAATGGCGGAACAGGCACCGCGGGCGGCGCAGAAGATCCATGACTGGCAAAGGGAGCCGCTGGGCGATCTGGTCGCGCACATCAAGAGTACTCATCACAAATACACGCGCGAGGAGATTGCCCGACTCGGTCCTTTACTTGAGAAAGTGTGCTCAGTCCATGGCAAGAACCATCCCGAACTGCTGCACGTTCGCGCGAGCTTCACCGGGCTGGCGCAGGAACTGACGATGCATATGATGAAGGAGGAAATGGTGTTGTTTCCCTATATCGTCAGGATGGAGGAAGCGGTCCTGCAGCATGACCCGGTGCTGCCGCCGCCGTTCGGAAGTGTGCAAAATCCAGTTTCGATGATGGAACAGGAACACGAATCCGCTGGGGCTGCATTGCGTGCGATGCGCCAGGCCAGCCGCGCGTACACGCCTCCGACCGATGCGTGCGTCAGTTACCAGACGCTCTACAGGGTGTTGTCTGAGTTCGAGGCGGACCTGCATGAGCACATTCACCTGGAAAACAACATCCTGTTCCCGCGAGCGATTGCGACGGAACAGGCGCAGTAACAAGCTCGAAACCGTGACTCTCGTCACAGACTTATCGCCGCCGCTTTGCATAGAGTTGGTCTGACTCGCCTGCATCAGCAAAACGAGGGCCGCAAGCAGATGCCAACGGCCCCAATGTGATCGTCGATCCACGACGGAGTTCTAGGCCGCGCCTGGCCGCGGCGCCGGTAATTGAGGCAGCGCTACTCCCAACCACTGCCCCAACCCACGAAAATGGCTGAGCCAGGCCTCATTCACGATTCCGGCTCCGTTCCCCGCGACCGCCTGCGAAAGCTCGTAATACGCG
>Ga0208191_1001551_pt1 | contig 11231 bp, 7 predicted proteins | sample June2015DPH_13_5_FD_184709 | JGI IMG/M metagenome (GOLD analysis project Ga0208191, IMG submission 184709) | Peatland microbial communities from SPRUCE experiment site at the Marcell Experimental Forest, Minnesota, USA - June2015DPH_13_40... | ecosystem: Environmental > Terrestrial > Soil >... | reverse complement strand
ATGCCGAGCAGATTCACGCTCTCATCGCGGCCTACTCCGGCGATGGCACTCTCCTGCCTCGCACGCTGGCGGAGATCTGCGAGAACGTCCGCGATTTTGTCGTCCTTGAGCATGACGGACGCATCATAGGATGCGGCGCTCTGCACCTCTATGGCGTGCACCTGGCCGAGATTCGTTCGATTACCGTCGATCCCGCGAGCCAAAGCAGTGGTGGCGGCAGACGCCTGGTCAAGGCTCTTCTGGCGCAGGCGGAAAAACACAAAGTCACCTGCGTGTGCCTGTTCACGCGTATTCCAGAATTCTTCTCGCGCATGGGATTCACTCTCGCCGCTCACCAGGATCTTCCCGACAAGATCCACAAAGACTGTTATAAGTGCCCCAGGCTCTATCGCTGCGACGAAGTGGCGATGATCCGCGGCAATCTGCCCAGGTTTGCAATTTTGCCGCCGCCCAAAAACTGGTTGAAGATTCAGGCATGACCGCGCTGCGCCGTTCTCCCGAGAAGATTCGTTTGCCCCTGGGGTTCTCTTTCTCTGCGGTCGCCGCCGGCATTAAAGTCAGTGGCCGGCCGGACCTCGCGCTGGTGGAAGTGTGGGAACGGGCGCCCTCGCGAGCCTGCCCTGAGCGCAGTCGAAGGTTCCAAGCCGAGCGCAGCTCGGCAGCCGCGGGTAGCGCGACCGCTGCCGCGTTGTTCACGCAGAACCGGGTCGTGGCCGCTCCCGTGGAAGTTGGCCGCGCAGCGTTGCTTTCGACCGGCGGGCGCGTTCGAGCCGTCGTCGTCAATTCCGGGAACGCCAACTGCGCCACCGGACGCGCCGGCATTCAGGCCTGCGAACGGGTTTGTCGCGAAGCTGGAAGCCTGTTCGGCGTACCCGCTGCCGAGATATTTCCTTCCTCGACCGGCATCATAGGAGTTCGACTGCCGGTGGAAAAAATCCGCGCCAAGTTGCCGGAGCTGATCGCAGCGCGATCGTCCACCCAGCGTGGCGTCTTCGCCTTCGCCCACGCCATCATGACCACCGACACCCGGCCCAAGCTGGCATCCGTGCGCTTCCGCGCTTCGTCGACAGGGGGCTCGAAAGAAGTCACCGTCTTGGGTATCGCGAAGGGCGCCGGCATGATCCATCCGCAGCTAGCGACCCTGCTGGTGTATTTGTTCACCGATGTGGGCGCGACTTCGCGCGAACTGCAGCCTCTTCTGCGCGAGGCGTGCGACGATTCGTTAAATTGCATGTCCATTGACGGCGATACCTCCACCAACGACACCGTGCTGCTGCTCGCCAGCGGCGCCAGCGGTGTTCGGGTGCGGACCAAAGATGTTCGCACCCGCAGGAAGTTGTCGGCGGCGCTGACCGCAGTATGCCAGTCCCTCGCCGAGCAGATCGTCAGTGACGGTGAAGGCGTTCAGCACGTGATCCGCTTGTTTGTCGAACGGGCGCGCAGCCGCGAAGAGGCTTTACTGGTGGCGCGGACGATTGCTCACTCAATGCTCGTCAAAACCGCATGGGCTGGGGCCGATCCGAATTGGGGGCGCATTCTCGCGGCCGTGGGAAGGTGCGGCGCGCCCATCGATCCATCTCGCGTCCAGATTTTCATTGGCAGTCAGAAGGTATGCCGAAACGGAATTGCCTGCGCGTTTAACGAGCGTCAAGCTCACCGCACGCTCGCGCAGCCAGTATGCGATATTCGTGTGCAGCTGGGGCGCGGCCAGCACGCGGTGCGATTTCTTACCACCGACCTGACCGCCGAGTATGTGCGGATCAACGCCGACTATTCCACTTAGCGCAGACCCTCAGTACCGAGGCCGAGGGGAACTGCACGATGCTGTGTCGCCTTCGCCTTGCTAGCCTTTAGAAGCTGAACAGCGCCTGCAATTCAATTTTCCGATTTGCCGCCGGGCTTGAGAACGGCCCACCAGCCAGAGTAATCGACTTTCCGAAATCTGGTGAGCCTAGAACCCCGATGGGCGGTGCCGGATTCACCCGGTTCAGAACGTTCCGCGCATTCACGCTGAACGTCAAGTTGTAGCGTCGATTGGAACCCGGTCCGAGGTTAAAAGGGCTGCCGCCGCCGCCGGGGCGTCCCAAGCCTCCGCCGCCACCACCGCCGCCGCGTGGACCGCCACCGCCGCCGCCAGGAGGGCCACCGCCCGGCTGCGCCCCGCTCTTTCCAGTCTCCGGCCCGAAGCCGAACGTTTTCGCGAGGCGCAGGTTCAGGGTGAACAGCGACGGGCCGGTCAGGTAGTTGATGGGAATCGGAGTGTAGGGACCGGTCGGAACCATGAATTGGCAAGCGGCTTTCGTCGGAAACGGGCACGGGCCTGAAGGGTTGGTGTTGAATGCGGGGCGGTCATTGAGGAGGGAGTCGTTGCTCAAGTCCTGGCCCACGGTGACGTTGTAGGGCGAGCCGGAATTGAAAACCATAAACGGACTTAGGCGAAAACCCCGCGGCAGCCCGATCGTACCCCCCACGAACACCCGATCGTGGATAGCAAAGGAAGCGCGCCCATAGTCCACTTTCAAATTGTACTGATTCGACGGAAAGTTGGTTGCAAACGCTCCTGAGCTTGCGCCGCCGATCGGGTCGCTGTTGGCATAGTTCAGCGAGTAATAACCGAACAGGGAGAGCTTCGCTCCTGCCCGGATGTTGAAGTTCGCGATCAACTGGTTCTGCCAGAAAACACCATCCGAAGCGTACTGGTAGATTGGGCCAAACGCCGGGTTTGGAATCTTCGACGTCGGCGAGTACGGTGTGCCCGGCGGTGGGGCGTTGACGTTCAGGGACATCAACTGGTGGACGCCGCGTGAATTCAGATAGGTAAGCGTAGCGTTAGCGATCTTTGTAACCTGTCGCTCCATGCTGAACGCACTCTGTACGATGTAGGGCGCGTGCAGAGTCGGATTGATCTGGTAGATCGTCTGAGGCTCTGTGCTCAGCTGCGGTGGTGTCGGGTAGCTCGGACTGTCCACAATGTACTGTTGCTGCGTCACGCCGTTCAAACGGTCCGCATTGAGCACCATATCCTGGGTGACGCGATTGTAAAAAAGGCCAAAACCGCCGCGCAGTACCGTTTTCGGAGCGCTCTTGCCTCCTCCGCCAATGCCCCACGCAAAACTGAGGCGAGGCGCCCAGTCCGCGTGATCGTGGATTGCGTTCTGGGTCTCAAAGCGCAGCCCGCCACTCACGGTGATGTTAGGACGCACCTTCCAGTCATCCTGTACGTACAGTCCGGCATCCACTACGGTGACGGGCACGGTGGGCACCACGCCACTGTGGGTTGCATCGATGGAATACTGAATCGGGTTGGAAAGCTGGGTCGGGCTGCAACTTACGGGACTCGGCGGGCACAAAAAGGTGTAGGTGCCATTGAATCCGGCACCGGACGTGCTGACCTCGTGAACTGCGCGCAATCGCCCTCCGAATTTCACGAAGTGATTGCCCTGCGATATCGAGGTGTAATTCTGCAGTTCGTAATGATCCTGGTGATCGAGCTGGGTTCCCGAGGCGGCGCCTCCAGTCGTGTACGCTCCCTGCACATTGATGCCTACCGCCGTACTCACTGGATTCTGATTGCTGTTGTCGCGCAGGTATTGAAAGCGGGTTTCATTTATGGCCTTCGTACTTAGGACTTGCGTATCGGTGATCTGCACGGTGTGTTCGGTGGACAAGGTGTTGTAGCCCGCATCCGGCAGCACGAACCCGCCGACGCCGTTGTTCTCCCATGTATCACGGTAATACTGGTAGCGGGCGGTGAGCGTGTTATTGGTGCTGACTTGGTAGTCGATACGTGGAGCGATGTTGGTGCGGGTGCGCGGATTGGAAACGCTTTCGCTCAGGTCCAGCGTGGGCGCGTTTACGACTGCGATTTCGTCGATGTTGCGCCGCTGCACGTCGAAGAAGAATGACGCCTTCTTGTTGATGGGGCCGCCGACGTTTCCCATATAGATCACGGAGTCGTATGGCTCCTGCGTCGCATCGCCGAGGAAAGGATTGCGCGTGTTTAATCCCGAGTCGTTCCCGACGACTGAAAGCTGTCCATGGAACTTGTCGGTGCCGGGCTTGGTGAAGATTTCGATGCGTCCGTAGCCCAGCTTGTCATATTCGGCCGAAAACGGATTCTGATTGATGCGAATCTCGCGGATCGACGATTTCGGCGGAAGCTGTCCCGCAGTGAATCCATCGATGTAAAGCTGACCGCCATTGGGACCAGCCGAAGGTCCAGCCAGCGCTTCCAGGTCAGACTGCAATTCATCGGGATCGTCGGGCAGCGCTTCCAGATCCTTGCCGCTAAGCACGATCGCACTCGCATTATTCGCAGGGTTGACGTCGACTTGAGGAGTCTCTTCCTGGACATTGACCTTTTCCTGCTTGACGCTGATGTCGAGCGCAATGTTGAATTGCGCGACCTGGCCCGCCGCGACGTCCACGTCGTTCTGCACAAAAACGGCGAATCCTTGTGCATTCGCGGTAACTGTGTACTTGCCCGGCGCCAGATTTCCGATTTCGTAACTGCCGGTGCGGTTGGTCGTGGCCGAATGCGTTTGTCCTCCGGACACCAGGACGGCCACCGTCGCGTTCGCAACCACCGCCCCAGAAGGATCCGTCACTTGCCCGCGCAGGGTTCCTGTCGTTGCTGATGACTGGGCTGATGACTGGGCCGGCGACTGCGCCGATGCCGGCGCAGCCAGCCCGATCAACGTCGCCGGAATCAGAATTGCCAAAACCAGATTTGCCAGAATCACGGCTGATAAATACTTCAACACGCACCTTATTCTTTCCAGGCAGATCACATCATCTAAGAACTTGGATTGAGGTTTGTTCACTGCTGCGCGGCTTCACCTTCTCCGCCGGGCGCGCCCAGCGACCACGGCGAAAGCAGTGTGGATGCGCTTCGATTGGGCGCCGCCGTCAGGATGGCGTCCACTCCCGCCAGCAGCGTGATCGCCGTTACCGCGTCCGAATTTCCGCCCTCGGTCGAGACGATCATCACGGCATCGCCCTTCTGCAGGTCCGCCAGGGTGCTGTTGGGCAAGCGGCTCAGCATGCGCTGCAAATCTGGAGGACCATTCCCGCCCGGCCCGCCGCCCGCCCCGCCCGCCGCTTGCGATTCCGTCGACGTCGATGGTCGCGCCCCGCCAGCCACCGGCGTAGCACCCTGCCCGCCCATTTCTTGGCCTTGGCTGTTGGCGCCCGGTTGATCTCCGCTCCCGCCGCCCGCCGCGCCTTTCAATCGCATCGCGATGCGTTGCGCCATCTCTGCCGGCAGTTTCTTCATTTGCGAGTCGGGTGACACCTTCACCACCACCGCGCTCTTGCGGATCGCATCCTGCACCGTCATCGTATTGTTCGCCGCGTCGATCGCCTTGATGGTTCCCGCAATATTCCGAAATGCGCCGGAGACAACTTCTTCCGCGTTCACCTCGCTGCCATCCGGGTTGCGAGTCCCGCGCGCGCGCAATTGATCGCCTGCCTTGATTTGCGCCCAGAATTGGTTGGCGGGTGCCGGTTTCGCATCGTCGAACTTCACCGAATCGGGCGCGTAGCGGCGCAGGATCGTATCCTTCGCGATGTGGACGGCGATGCTCCGGTTCGTGCCCATTCCACCGGAGGAAATTGTGACGATGCCTGTCGCAGCATCCACGTTCGTGACGAGCCCGCCCACTCCTCGCTTCTGCCAGTCGTCACGGTCGTGCTGCTGCTTCGCCGCCACATCGGCCTGCTTCATCACAATCACCGCCAGCGCAGTGATGACGATCGTGTGCCCGTCCCCATTCGTTGATGCCTGACCGCGAACCAGCACCCGATCCCCGGGCTGCAAGTCTTGCGCCTGCAGAGCAATCGCGTTCTTCAGATCCTTCTCTCCCGGCGGCACGCGCAGGATCTTGGTCGAGCCCGTCAGCTTCGCAATGATGTCGCCCTCGCCGCCGGATTCCGCCGCGACCGTGATCGAATCCGCCTGAATGCTCTTGATGACCCCTACGGCCTTGGAAACCTGCGCGCCTCCCGAACTGTCGGCTGGCTTGCCTTGCGCGCAAACAGAGCCCGGTCTCGCGAAAATGAGTGTGATCATCGCCGTGATTAGGCACGTCGTAAGAAGGCACACTCCCGCGGGTCTCTGCCAGAAGCATCGCATAATCTCACTTTAGCATCGCCAAATGCACCATATCTAGCCTTTACGAAGTTTTACCCGGCATTGACGTTGCTTTTACAGGATGCTGGCAACTTCAAGTCCGTCGCCGCGCATCCAGTCTTCAGTATCCAGCTCATGTTGATGTGTGTGTTAAGCGCGGATCGATTCGTTCCAGCGCAGGACAGTAACTAGGACAGTAACCCGGTCACCGGGAAAACGATGCTTGCGTGGATGCCCATGTCCGCTGACGAATCCGGTCCCGAAAAGCAGGTTCCGGTCGCGGCAGGCCTCCTGTACCGGCTGACGGTTGCCTTCCCCAGTTGGGCGGGTGCGATCCTGGCCGTGTATTCTATTGTCCTGTGCAGATTCGGCGCGCTTAAGATTCGGCCGCGATAAACGGAGTATGGAAACGGAGGATGTGCGGTGAATGAGTCCCGGCTCGATAATCCCCGGCCCAGTAGAGATAAAGCCAAAGAGACGATTGCCGGCTGTTCATTCTTGTGGAAGCCGGTTGCCTATGTGCTGCTCTTCGTGCTGAACTTTGCGCTGGTCGCTCTACCCGGCGTCGGCCCATCAATGCGGGCTCAGGAACCCGCTGCCACCATTGCCGTCGATGTCAAAGTAGTCACGCTGCCTGTCACCGTTCGCGACAAACATGGCAAAATCGTCCGCGACCTCACCAAAGACGATTTCACACTTCAGGAAGACGGCCGCCCGCAGACAATTAAGTATTTTTCTCAGGAAGCGAATCTCCCGCTCACGCTCGGTCTGCTCGTCGACACCAGTCGCAGTCAAACCAACGTCCTCGATGCGGAGCGCAACGCGAGCCGCAGTTTTTTCGATCAAATGCTGGTGCAGCCCAAGGACAAAGCCTTTCTCATTCACTTTGATCGTGAAGTGGAACTGCTGCAGGACTTAACTTCATCCCGCGAAAAGCTGCAATCGGCGCTCGATTTGCTCAAGACGTCATCGGACCGCGAGCGCTCGAACGATCCCAACGATCCCTCTAATTCCCCCTCCGGCTCAGGCTCGCATCGTGGCGGCGGTACTCAGCTTTACGACGCCGTGTATCTGGCATCGAACGAATTAATGAAAAAGCAGCAGGGCCGGAAGGCTCTCGTCATTCTCACGGACGGGGTCGACCACGGCAGCAAGACTTACCTGGAGAGTGCGATCGAGGCCGCCCAGCGTGCCGACACAGTTGTCTATTCCATCTATTTCGCGGAGCCACACCGCAGCGAAGGGCAACAACCGGGTCGCGGAATGGGCCGGGGCGGCGGCGGTTGGCCCGGCGGTGGTGGCGGCTGGCCCGGTGGCGGAGGTGGATATCCGGGCGGTGGTGGTGGTCGCGGCGGAGGCCAGCGTCATCCCGAAGAACCGCGCACGGACGGCAAGAAAATTCTGGAGAGGGTTTCCAAGGAAACAGGGGGACGTTTTTTTGAAGTCACAAAGAAACAAACCGTCGGCGAGATCTATGACAGCATCGTCGAGGAACTGCGAACCCAGTACAGCATGGGCTATACGCCCGACAAAGACAGCTCAGCCTCCGGTTATCACCACGTCACATTGGCGGTGAAGAAGAAAGACCTGACCGTGCAAACTCGAGAAGGATATTACGCAGATCGCGAGGTTGCGGCGACCTCGCGATGAGTCAGATAGTGGAGGGACGGGCGGGGCGCCCGTCTCTCCACTATCTTTGCGTAAAAGGAAGAATCATTTTGCCGCGAGTTCCTCGCGCAGTGCTTGCCCCAGCGCCGCCTGCCGGTCCGCACTCAACTTGGCCCCGCCTGAGGTCAGATACAGGACATCAATTGCCATCTGCCCCTCGGTCTCGATCAGCGCAATTTCAATGTTGCACTCATGCTTCGAGACCAGCGAACACATCCGGTAAAGCAGTCCCGGACGATCCTGGGTCAGAACCTGCACCAGCGTGCTGTGGGCCGAGCAGCTATCGTCAAATTCAATCAGCGTGGCGATCTTGACCTTCGTGCCGTTCTCTGATTTCAAGCGGTCGCGCAGCATGCGCGCCAAGTCAGCTTCTCCTTTAACCACGGCCGCGATACTCTTTTTTAAGCGCTCCCATTCCTGCAGATTCATCTCCAGCGTTCGAAAGCGATCGGTGAAATAGAAAGTGTCCACCACCATGCCTGCGGCATTCGAGAACGCGTTCGCTTTCACGATGTTCATTCCCCACGCGGCCAGCGCCCCGGAAACCGAAGCGAACAGGAAGGGCCGGTCGGTGGTAATCAGCGTCAGTTCATACCAGTGACGAACTTGCTTCAAATTTAATTGGACGCTGTCCTGCCCCAGCCGAGCGGCCATTTCGGCATGCGCCAGAACGTCGCTCGCGCCATGAATACGCAGATACCGTTGCGGCAATCCTTCCAGAAAGACGTTGATCTTTTTCCCCGCCACCGGCGCCAGCGACCGCAGGTGCGCAAGACTTCCACCATCGTCGGTGTGCACGCGCTCATCCGCGCTGCGGCTCAAGTAATTCGCGCACGCAATGTACAGTTGCCATAGGTTGTCCGCTTTCCACGGCGTCATGGCTTCCGGGTTCACGGCTTTGATATCGGCATACGTCAGCAGGCACAGCATCTTCAGCCGCTCGGGCACTCCGACTTTTTCCGCGAACGACTTCACATTGGCTGGATCGAACACGTCCCGCCGCATCGCCGCCGACATTTCCAGATGGCTCGCCACCAGATATCGCACCGTCTCGCGATCCACCGGATCAAGGTCCAGCCGCTCCGCGCAACTGTCGGTGAGTTGCAGGCTGAGCTCAACGTGATTCTCGCTCGGCACGGCTTTGCCGGAATCATGCAGCAGCAACGCCAGGTAAAGCAGTTCCGGCTGTTCGAGTTCACTCTGCAACTCGGCAAAGCGCTGGTCCCATTCCGATTTCGATTCTTTCAGACGATGCAGATGTTCGATCGCCAAAAACGAGTGCTCATCCACCGTGTAGCGATGGTAAAAATCCCGTACCACCAGCGCCTCAATCCCCTTCAATTCCGGCAACAGAAGCGCCAGGAGTCGAAGCGCGTTCATCGAGCGCAGAGCGTCGGCCGCGTGTGGCTGCACCAGCGTTTCCTGCAGGTAAAGCCACAACTCGGCTCCCCGCGGAGGCGTCGCCGCTAGCGCCGGCAGCGCCTGCTCGACTTTATATTCGGTGGTCGTACTCAGCTTCAGGCCATGTTCCGCCATGAAATGAAAAAGCCGCAACAGCAATTCCGGATCCCGCAGGCCGCCCGGTTGCTGCGGTTGTTGCGGTTGTCGTAAAAAGATCAGTCCGTCCACCACCGAAAAGTCGGCGCTTGCAACCTTCGACCGCCAGCCCTGGACTTGCCGGTACAACGACGACCAGGCAGCGGGAATCTCCTCCAGCAATTGGTTGCAGACCCGGTGCACGCTGCGCACGTGGCCAAAGTAGACGCGCATCCAATCCGCTGCGTTCACGATTTCCGCATCGTTCGCTCCAATGCTGGCACCGATCTTTCTCGCCGCCGCTTCGTCCTGCGCCTCCCAAAAGAGCGTGTTGTCGTGACGCCCGTGCCGGAAGTGCAGAAAGCAACGCACGGACATTTGAAAATCCAGCGCCGCGTCGAACGCCCTCCGCGAAGAAACTGGCAGCAGCGTGCTCATGTCCGGCCACACCTTCAACTTTTCCATCGCCGAAATCAGCGCCAGCCAGTTGACGACGTTGTAGTCGCGCAAACCGCCGGGCCCATCCTTCACGTTCGGTTCCAGGTGAAAGACGGTATTGCCAAATTTATGATGACGAGCGCGTGTGATCTCGGCCAGGTTCTGGATCAGGTTCTGGCACTCCCGCCCGACCAGACGAGGCACAACCTTTTCGCGCAGCCGTAAAAAAAGCCCGCGATCGCCCGCCAGGTATCGGCAGTCGAGCAGCGAGATGGCAAACTCAACATTGTTTGGATCCAACCGTTCGCACTCCGCCAAATTTCGCGTGGCGGGACTGAGCTTCAGCCGCAGATCCCACAATTCCTGCGAAAAGCGCCGGATGGGATCTTTGAATTCGCTCTCGGAGCTACTCCCGGCGTGCAGAAACAGCAGATCAATATCGGAGTGGGGGAAAAGCCAGCCACGCCCGAATCCGCCGGTTGCCACCAGCGCGAAATCTTTCGGGCTGTCTGGATCGGCAGGGGTAGAGCCTGAGTGAGAACGGACGATGATTTCGTTCCAGAGCCGCTGAACGATCGAATCGACCAGCGCCGTGCGCCTGGCGAGCGCCGCGCGTCCTTCACCCGTGACGAAAAATTCCCGCTCGATGGCAGCGGATTCGCGCACATACAAGTCCAGTAACTCACTGCGGACGGTGGGCACGCTGGTCATTTCGATGACAGTCTCCCCGAAGTGTTTAGCTCCTGCTCCAGCCTTTATTCCGGTCTGCTCATAAATAAGCAGACCGGGGGGGAGGTCGAGTCGAAATTCGGGTGCTTACAGCACGCTATCGCCACGTTCGTCGTTGCGAATCCGAATCGCTTCGTCAATGCGCGAAAGAAAAATCTTCCCGTCACCGATCTTGCCCGTGCGCGCCGCGGTGGTGATCGCCTGCACGACTTTCTCGACCATTTCATCGGCCAGCACGATCTCGAGTTTCGCCTTTGGGATCAAGTCCACGGTGTACTCGCGTCCCCGATAAAACTCGGTGTGTCCTTTTTGCCGGCCATGTCCTCTGGCTTCAAAAACGGTCATGCCTTCGACGCCCACTTCGTGCAATGCGTCTTTCACGGCATCCAGCTTTGAGACCTGAATAATCGCTTCGACCTTTGTCATGATTCTCCGTCCCATTGATTCCATCGCCCCGTTTCGGTTTCTCGTTATGCGGGCGAATCCCAAGAATATCCCTCTTCGCCGTGCTGTGAAAGATCAAGACCTTGCATCTCGTGGTCCTCCGAAACGCGCAGGCCGATGGTGATATCCACCAGCTTCAGGATAACCACCGTTCCCACGATCGCCAATCCCCAGGCTATCGCTACCCCGACCAACTGATTGAGGAACTGGTGGGCATTGCCCTCAAGCAATCCCGAAGCCAGCGTGCTTCCCTGAGCGTTCTTAAAGATAGGATTCACGGCGCTCG
>Ga0208191_1001546_pt1 | contig 11264 bp, 8 predicted proteins | sample June2015DPH_13_5_FD_184709 | JGI IMG/M metagenome (GOLD analysis project Ga0208191, IMG submission 184709) | Peatland microbial communities from SPRUCE experiment site at the Marcell Experimental Forest, Minnesota, USA - June2015DPH_13_40... | ecosystem: Environmental > Terrestrial > Soil >... | reverse complement strand
ATGTAGGACAATACCAAACCCCCGAAAGGAGGGTGTTAAAAGAGGCGGCATAAGGGATGATCCTACAGGCGGGGAGATCATCGTTTTCTTCCATTGAGGCGCTTAAGCGACCTCCTGTTTCAGAATATATGACTCCCCGCCAACATCCTAACTCCAATTGAGCAAGGTAAAAGCGTCTCTCGGACGACTTTCTAATGACAAGGGTTGGGTAGGATGTCACAGAACGACGGGGAACCCGCCTGCCAGGGTTAAACCTATAATGCCTTAGAAGATAAAAAATACTTGACTGGAATAAACAAGGAAGGAAGAGGGGAGAGTGGGCGATAGAGAGACGAAAAACGGATACGTGACGCAGCACATCCGTGGGGCTTTTCCTCCTGATCCTGGCGGCTTACAAATCTTCGCGGTCTCGATTAGCAATTAAAATCTTCGATATTAGACGGAAGTCGTCAAACATTGAATTCAGAAGGAAGTGAGTGAATATTGTCCGCCGGTTCACTAACACGGGGGCTTAGAAATACATAAATTGGTCTCCGGTAGTTCCACCTACCACTCATCAGAATCAGCTGGTAAAAGCTGCACCCGCTGCGAAGATCTGAGCCTAAAAACCTATACGGTGGGATCGCCGTGTGTTCTTGTCCGGAACCAAGCCCTTGATCCGCACGACCCCATTGGTTCTTCTTCGGAACCGGTCCACCTCTCCGCCGAGTACCGAAAGAGTACGATCCGGCTCAACCACGATGGCCGTCCCCGAGGGGATGCCGTAGCCGACCGCGTCCGTCGGAGACAGCGTCAGCAGTGTCTTCAGCTCCACCCAGCCCTCACCCTCGCCGTGTGTATCGCATAGAATAGGGGCCAATCCGAGGCAGGAGAAGATTTCGGCGCTTTCATCATTGTGCGGATCCTTCCAGCAGACCCATTTCCGGGCAAGCATGATGCTACCGGCGGAAACCCCCAGGAAAAGCTTTCCGGACCAGTGCAGACGGCGTAGGAAGCCGGTCATCTTTTTCTCCACGAGAACTCTCATGCCCTTCTTAACGTCTCCGCCGCTGACGAACACAAGGTCAGAGGCCTCGAGTATAGCCTTCGCCCTTTCCGGGTCTCCACGCCTACCACACAAGGGGACGAGAGTTACTTCACCCGCCCCCGCCGTCTGGAGCAGTCTTGTAAACCATAACCGGAACGTATCGTCATCCCCTGAAGCGGTCCCCAGATAGGAGATCATCGGTCGCCGGACGCCTGTGCGGCGGATAACCACCTGAAGGAGCGGATCAGGACCTTCCCGCTTTCTCATCGTTTGACCGCCAGAGATAAGGAAAATCGGTCCGCGAACGTCAGCCATGGAATGCCTCCGTTCTAACGGTCGCCATGTCCAGGTCGAGTGGAAAGTCCCGTTTAGCGAGAAGGAATTTGCCCGACTTCTCAGGCTGAATCACAGGGACATTGGCCACCGTAATGGTTACGCCGATTCCGAATAAACCCTGGAGAAGATCTTTGGCATGCCTTGCCACTTTGATACCGTGGCCATCTTCCCCGATCACGTCGAGCCGCACACGCTTCGGGAGTTCCTGTACGAGTCGGTACTGTTCCAGGCCTTCCACGTTGGCCAAGGTATCGTCCAGTTCCCGATGTGTCAAGAGCCTCCCGCCCTCTGCAACGCAAAGGCTTTTCAGTCTGCCCTCGATCGCGGAGAGGGTCATGCCGAAGTTTCTGCCGCATGGGCAGGGCCCGGATGCGAGGCGGACGATGTCACCGATGTCGAATCGCAGAAGGGGGAACCATGGATTTCTGAAGGTAGTGACAAAGATGCGGCCTACGCCGGCGTGAGTCTCTACCCTGTCCCCAAGAGGAGCAAAATCAACACGGCAGAACTCCGTATTTTGGTGAAACATGCCATGCTCGCACTCCATGAACACGTAACCAGCCTCTGTAGAACCATACGAGCTGGCTATCGGCGAGCAAAATACCTGCCGGATGGTTCGCAACTGGAGTGCAGAGGGGAACTCGTAGGTAAGGATAATGAGTGGCGGCTGGTAGACCGCCGCCCCTGTCTTCCAGACGACCCGGGCCAAACGGGCTAGCAGCGAAGGATTAGCCTCTAGGACCACTGGCTGGTAGTCCGCGAGTTCGGCAAGAATCCGGCGCTCGTGATCCTCTGGCCATTCTGCTGTGGTCCCGAACTCGTTGAGGAAGAGGAATCTACCGAGCATCCGGCGCTCTCGGTCGATAGGCCCACCTTCCGACTGGGGGCCGACGGACAGGGCGCTCGCGAGGATTGCTTCAGGGTGTGTCCCCGTTGCCACCCGAGCAGCGATCATGTTCAGCTTCCACGATGCACGCTCTGAATCGTTCCACCACTGCTGGTTCCAGATATTTTCCAACGCTTCGTCTGCGGTACCGCTGGTGCTTACGATGCTTACCTCGCCGCGTAAGATTGCGCCATCAAGGTCGAGTCCCAAAGGCACAACGCCGTGGGGAAAATGAGCCCGGATATCATCCTTGGTGAGCAAGGGAAGAGAATTGTAGCGGGTGTCGACATCATGGCCTACGCCCGGATCGAGCGCCTTCCAGGATTCGTATATCGGGGTGCGGCCCAGAGCCGTCTCAAGTGTTTCAAGGCACCGGTTCTCGTAGTCGAACCGTGCACCCGCAGTTGTCTTCGAATAGAGTTCCTCAGTTGAAAGTTTGTCCATGGTTTCCATAGATGATAAAGGCAAACGGGTCACATCAGCGAGTTTGGTTACGTGCGACGTAGTTCGCGTGTGACCCTGACCACCAGAGTGCCAAGTATTGGGTAGCACAAAGCGGTTGTCGCTCAGAGCGTCACTTCCCGTTTAGCTGGATTCGACCCACCGGACATGCGGCCCAATCCACCGTCAATCTCGAAACAGTTTAGCTTCACGGTATCCGTCCTTTTATGAGTTTTGTGTGATAAACTCAAAGGATGTCATTAAAAATCATAAAACACGCTTCCTAAAACCACAAATGAGTTGTTCACCAACTGAAATGTTGGCACTGTATTGCAAGATCAAAAAATCACGACTTCTGGAAGATGTCGGTAAGTAATCAACCCAATATGTTCGAGGTACTTTGGATCTTCATTGTTGTGGATATCTTGCTACTATCTGCACTTACCCCAATTGAAGACATCTGATTGTAATCTTCAATCCTATGACAAATTTCGATTTTGAGTGTTACATTAGAAATATTGTATCGCCTGACGAGATTCAGAAACAATGTTACAGGAAGGAAGTTTGCGGAGCACAGAGGCCTTGAGGATGCGGAAAGGATTGACAATGAACCCCCTTCATTCTATTTCGGCAGAAAGAATCTTTTTTTCTTTGATCCCGAACAATTGCCAAATCTCCCGCAGATCCAGAAAGTCTCCTTCCAAGGCTTCTGCAATCCTCTTCCTCAAGGTTGACATCTCAATTTCTCACCTTGCCCACAGCCCCGCCTTTGATATTTGACATGCGAATCAGGTATCAAACGCTATCCAAGTCAAAAGTGGTTTTTTCAGATGGCAAGGGTACGACAAAAACTGGTTTTCGAGTTCGATGCAACATCGCGTTCGAGACACTCCCAAGAAAGGTATGGGCCAAAAATCCCTTTCCGTGGGTTCCAAGGACAATCACGTCGCAACCTTCTTCATTTGCAGCATTCAAGATTTCCTCTGGGGGATGGCCACGGGGGACGAGAACTTTGGATACAAGTTCAACGCATGGAGAGCCAATTTGGGCCTCTGCTTTTTTACAAAATCCCTGTAGGTGTTTCTTGATCTCTTCAACAGTCTCCTCCTGCTGTTTCCGTTCCATCTTAACCGTCATGCCCGTATAAACTTCGGCATAGGAAGGAATGGGTTCAATGACATGTAAGATGACAATTTTTGCGTCATGCCTTCTTGCCATATCGGTTGCAAATAGAAATGCGTAAGAAGAGTTTTTAATGAGTTTACGGACACGGAAGTAATCAGGGAGTTGAGATTAGGCTGTTTTACGATGTTGCGAAAGCGACGGTTGAAGTCTCCGCGATGATACCGAACTCCGAAGCGACTGAGTGGCTTGAGGAAATGGGAGCCGGCCGGTGTATGAATTGGGTTCGGGTCCGAAGAGGACTGGTTTGATCACAGGTTACCAAGTTGTCTTCGGAGTTCCACCAGGTCCTGCTCATCGATTGACCTAATTGCTCAATGACTTAATAACTCACTGGCCTGATGGTTGCGCTAACTTTTTTATGGATGACACCGGAATTTTTGGATAATTAGTTTGTATCTATCTGTTAATTAAAAAGAATATAAGAACCGTCTCAAAAGTTTCTACGCCTATCGGGTTGATACAGAAAGGGAAGAGAATATCATATGATTCCTTGGGGAGAGGAGTTGATGATGAGTATGAAATTGTTTAGGTTCCCTATTCTGATTGGGTATATCAATTCATAATATATCTCAGTGGGTTGACCGGAATGCCGTTGACCCTGACTTCGTAATGAAGATGGGGACCCGTTGACATACCGGTTGTCCCGACCTCGGCAATTTTGTCCCCCCGCTTCACCTTTTGGCCCGCTCTTGCAAGAATTTTACTGAGGTGAATGAAGCGGCTGTTTATCCCGACCCCATGGGAGATCACGATGAAATTCCCGTAGGCTGAATTCTTCCCCGTGTCCGAAACGATCCCATCTCCCGGAGCAATGACAGGGGTTCCAATCCGATTCGCAATATCAAGGCCTTCATGCATCTGGTTCAACCCCGTAAAGGGATTGGTTCGAAAACCGAAACCCGACGTCACCCATCCGTGGACCGGCCAGATCGAGGGGGTGTGGGCTAACATCTCTTTCTTACCCTGTAACAGTCTTTCGAGTTCGGAAAGGCTCTGTTCCTGAGACGTTGTCTCCGACTCAAGGCGTTCGATGTCGCTTCTCATCTGCTGGGCCAGCCCCATCTCGTCTTTCTCCGCCTTTAACTTTTCTCGGACATCCGAGGACGAGGGCCCCCCCATTCCCATGAACAACGTCGTTTCCTGGCCCTTCTCCAAATTGGCGATGATGCGAATCCTCTTGTCAAAATCCTTCAGTCTGGAGAGCTGCTTCTCCAGATCTTCGATCTTGGATGCGAAGAAATGAATCTTGGATTTCTGCTCTTGAGTCTGCTGCCGCAATTGATTCAGCTCGAAGGTTTTCTTTCTGACCTGAATATAGTCACAGAGAAAGAAAATGGTGCAGAGGAGACCGAACGTTAAAATATAAAGTCCGACCTTAAAGGTCTTCTTATGTATTCTGAGGTGGCGAGTCCTGGAAGTTTTTTGGCCAAAGATAAGAACGTTGAAGTGGTCTTTATCCAAAATAAACTCCTTATTTCATTCATTTTTTTGGTTAAACCGCTTTTTGAAAACCCTTTTCAAATACCAGACTAAGCATTTTCCTGCCAGGGGTTTTTTTTAGTGACGCACGCGTGTGCCATCCTTGATTCAAACTTGGATGCCACTAATTATGATATTCCAACAGCAAGATTCATACCCAAATGGTATCAGGTTGCAATTGCCTGTAAGCGTTAGGCATTTTAAAACCTATGTCTATATCAGAACAGGAAACATAGTAAAGATTTCCCACCTCATGTTCCATTTTGTCACTCTCCCTTGGAAGGATTCTCCGCCAATTTCTGAAACTTTCGAATTTTAGGAGATAACGATTACCAAATGGAACCTTGCATCATAATCGAAATCTGTCAGCAAACGGCTTCAGGAGGGAAGGGTTAAGAAAAAGAATTATCTGTAAAACCTTGGTAGCAGGAAGGGAAGAAAGGCCCCATTAGAATCCAGATCTTTCTATTGAGCTTGAGATTTCGCTATGCTCTATGCGCCAAGCTCTTAGCGGTCTTTCATCTCAACGGCCAGCTTTTTTATGGATGACACCGGAGATCCGTATCTGATAACTTAACTTGTTGATTGTTGCGACCTGACCCTGGAGGCACTTCCGAAAATGGGCGGGCCTGGGAGAGCTTCTCGATTTGAAAAGTGTGTTGCCCGGGAAATTTACCCCGGGCATCATGGGTTTTATTTCTTTACCGTCAATGCAATGCTTTCATAGGATTCATCAACGGTGGGCATTTTTACGAAATCTTTCTGCAGCGGAAGCTTTCCGTAGATGGGATCGTCCTGCCACCCGTCGATTCGGGCCGCTCTTTTCGCTGCCGACTGGAGTTTTTTCCAGTCAGCGCTGGCATACAGAAACATTTCCTGAGCGGCCATGGAGCCTTCGCCGTGAATGGTGTCAACCTCCCAGTGATTCCCGGTTATGTCCTTGATGAGCCGCAATATGCGAATCCGGTCCTCCGTTGACACACCGTCTTTCGCCGCCAAATATTTTTCGATGTAGGGCTTTATGTCCGGATTTTTCCAATCCCGAAAGGCCGGTACCGTGGTGGTCAATCCACCGCCGATATCCTGCATGTGCTGAACCATCTGGTGAAAATTGCTTGCGTACGTGAATTTCGACGCGTTAATGGCCATCCTGTTGGGCATCATCACATCCATTCCGAATTCAGTTATCGGTTCGAGGCAGGCCTGTTTGCCCAACATTTGCACCGTTTCGGTGATCATTGCCATCCAGGCCAGCTTTTTCCGAACGTGCGGGACATTCTGGACACCGTTATATTCAGCGATCAGACTCGCTGCCCCAGTCATAACTTCGAGGGTTCCAGTCATCTTGCAGGTGCCGAAGAGGCGGTGATAACTGGCGAAGGCATAAGCCAGGATTTGGGAAAACTGCCACTCACCGCACATAAAGACCCGTTCCCACGGGACAAATACGTTGTCGAAGATGATCAGAGATTCTGAGGGCTGCATATGGTTCGACATGGGATAGTCGAATTCACATTCCTTCCCGTAGAGCCGCACATTCGGTTCAACACCCAAAAGCTTGACCCCCGGCGTATTCACCGGCACCGCAAAAGCGAGCGCATTGTCCTTGTCGGCTTCCCCGTGAGTTCGGCAGGGCAGGCAGAGCAACTCATTGGCGCAGGGAGAAGCACTGATATGCACCTTGGCTCCCCGAACCACGATCCCGTCCTTCTGCCGGTCCACGACCCTCAGATAAAAGTCTTGGTGCTGCTTCTGCTTTGAGGGGTGGAGGCTTCTGTCCCCCTTCACATCCGTAATCGCGCCGGTGATGGCGAGGTCGTTCTTTTGGAGATGCCTGCGGTACTGCTCTACGCGCTCCATATACCTCGTCCCCAGCTTGCTGTCCATGACCTGGGCGGCGACGGTAAAAGCGGCCAGTGCATCGGCACCCATGCAATGCACAATCACGCCACCGCCGGATCTGATGCCGACCGTATAGCATTCCCGCCTGCGAAGAAGGTCTGCAGGCGTTTTCGGAGAGGTGAGCAAAAAATTAATATCCTCGCCGTCCTCGTCCTGGGTTACAAAGAGGTTTCGGTAAGCGGGATGGTTTGGCAGGACATAGTCCATGCTCGCCGTCCTTATAATGGTGCTCACCGTCGGGTGGGTCCGGACATCGGCGACTTTTTCTCCCAGGCACCAGACCTCCCGTCCGTCATTCAAACTCTCAAGGTACTGTTCTACTGTTTTTATCATCCTGATTTCTCCTTTTTTGATTCAACGAAAATGCCACGTAGCGTGCCTCTTTATGCACTTCGAAAGAATTGCATAAGTGAAACGCATATCCAAATCTGCGATCATTACCGGAAGAATTTTACCTCTTTCCGAAAAATATGTCAAAGAATAACTGAAAACCCTCGCGAAATTCAATTAAAGAATCTGAGCAGTCTATTTGAAGTTCAAGGGCTTTGGTTTTGGGGTTTCTGCTTGGTTTGCCAATGGTTCAAATCTCTTTCCGACTTTATAACCGTTATCGTTTGAAGTCTTGCGTTTTTCCAGAAATGGAAGTTTGAGGACTTCAGGAAGGAGGGGCTAAGAAAGAGAATTATCTGTAAAACCTTGGTACCAGGAAGGGAAGAGGAAATATATATGGGCCTTCGTATTCAAAATTGATTCAAAAGGCCAACTTTTTTATGGATGACACGACTCTTGTTTTATGAAATGTGTGATTGCAACACCTGGCCCCCGAGCATTCTTAATGATCCCTGGAGGACATTCAAGTTTGGTAAACATCGTTATGAACAAGGAAGACCCATTGAATCTCAACCCTGGAAACCGGACATTTCTACTTTGGTAAGAATAGGACATTTCTAAATTGGCTTGACACGAGCATTCTTAATGATTGACATGTTTCACTGATGAGTATAAATTTCAACTGTTATCATGGAGAACCATGACAAAGCGGCATGATAAGGATAGCGATCCAAACGATCCCATTCAGGATCTTATAGATTGGGGGGAACATCGGTTTGATCCTGGTTTCTGGCCATCTCAGTGGTGGAAAAAAGGCAGATTTGATCCACAAATCCTGGTTTGGAAGCGAGCTAATCTATCGAGCTTCTGGCGTACACTTCTCATCTATCCATTCCTTGCCTTTGTGCTTACGGGACCGATTATGTATATTCGCGAGGAAATTCCCCATGCGGGAATTATTATGATTACAACCAATGTTTTCATTTTCCTTGGCACTTGGTTTCTGATTCATAAATGGATGATTAAAACCGCCAAGAAAAAACAAGGTCCTCGGGAAGGTTCTATTCACCACAAAAAAGGTAATTAATATCCTCCTCGCGTATTCGTTTCACCGCGTCTCCGTGTCTTGTCTTTCCACTCCGCAATCCGCAATCATCATTCCGCAATCCAAGATGTCTCCCCCCTTTCTTCTCGTTTCCACCCAAAAAATAATTACGGCCTCTTCACCTTTCAAGTCCTCCATTACAGGAAGGAAGAGTTAAGAATGAGGATTAGGTAGACTTCATCTGTTCATTTCGTGCGGAGGCAGTTTTGCCTCCATTTTCTCTGGAAACTGCAGATTTAAGAAAGGTATTAGGCTTAAAATCACAATGAGAAGGAGGCTTGCAAAAGTAGCCTGATAAGCAAACGCCTTCCATGCCGAGAAACAGTCCAGAAGGGAACCGACTGCCAGCGGCAGCCCGGCCGAGACCGGTAGCATGAGGAAGGGCGAAATGGCATAGTAGGGACTGGCATCCTCCAGCCCTGACAATCCCTTCACAACCGGCGCATAAAGCTGGTTCCTGCCGGAGCGGGAAAAGCCCAGGAGGAAGCTGACGGCAAAAAACAAGATGGTGCTTTTTAAGAAGACCAGGAGTGCAATGGCAAGGATGGTGCTGGCCTTGATAAGGGCATAGCGTACTTTGATTTTTAAGGGCCTGGCAAATCCCAGGAGGAGGTTGGCTGAAACCGCCCCAATAAAAAGGAAAATGATAAAGGCCCCGCCGGCAACAGGAGCAGGAACCGAGCGCCAATCGATCGCATAGCGCGCGTAAAACGTAACGGAGACAACAACTGCGGAAAATTCTATATCCTGTAACAGGTATAAAATCATGCTCCGGTTCTTCAGGACATGCCTGAAATAATGACCGAAATACCCGACCGGGCTTTCATAAGCAGTCTTATCGATCTCATCCCGGTTTTCGATCGCAAAGGCATATCCGAAAGAACCGATGAGAAATACAACCCCGGCTAAAAAGAAAACCATGCCTGCGGAGGCCAGGCTCATCCCCGCCGCCCCGATGGCAAAGGTGAGGACGAAGCCACTCAGGAGCTTAGCGAAATTCTGGGCGGACATCAAGATGGAAATGCCCCGGACGCTGTCCCGCGGCACGAAAATCTTCACCACAAAATTTTGCCAGACGGGGATCGTAGCCGCCAGACCCACTGCAAACCAGGAATAAAAGAAGATAAAAATGGGATAAGCGAACCTGGGTGTGCCGAAGAAGAGGTAATAAAGCCCCAGCAGGATGATGCTGACGGACGGGATAACCTGAAGCCACACGGTCGGCCATTTCTTATAAGGAATCCGGGAAGTCAGGTAAACCGCCAGAAAGGGAATGAAGGCCATCGAGAAACTAAAGATAGTGCCCGTCATTCCGATTTGTGAATTGGATGCCCCGACGGAACTTAAAAATACCGGCACAAACGTGGATTCGAGAATGATGGGAAGTCCCAGTCCCCATAAAAATTCGCCCGCGGAGGTGGAGACTGCATTCCGTAAGAAATACTTGCCAAGGTCCGTCGATTGAGCCATCATACCCCCGCTTACAAAACACCGGTCAAAGGTGATTATTATACGGATATTCCTGAAAGGCGTCAAAAAAATCCGAGAGAAACCATTTGACCGCAATTCGTTAAAGGAGGAAATCCCATAGTGCTCCTGTCCTCCAAAGTCCTGCAAGCCGAGACGAAGGATGGATGCACTCTGCGCTTCGCACCATGTGCTCCTTTGAAAATGGTCAACTTTTTTATGGATGAGCCCGCTTTAGTTCTGCATTCGTCCCGTGTCAAGGGCTGACCCCGAGCCCTGACGTAGCTGTTCGGGATTAGAAAAAACGCAACCCTCGCATCAGATTGAGCAATCCATTGCAATATTGGCAGGGCAAAGGAGGAATTGGGATATCATCCTGACTTTTTCGTTAGTGGAAGTTACTATAAGAAACTTGGCTCTTTGATATAGGACCGACTTTTAAGTCTTCGCTTCTCGGCGCCGGAGCCTGTAAATGAGGTAGGCTACGATTGCGAGGTTCAGGAGAAGCGCCGAGAGCCTTCGGGGACTTACTCGGTGAGTGAGTTCGTAAATCTCCAAAGGCACGAACGACGCTGTCGCAATCGCGGTCAAATATTCGGCCCAGCGCTTCCCCCGCCAGAGGCCGATTCCCTCGACCGTGAATAGAACAGTGTACAGAAAGGCGCCGACCCCAAGCGCCTCCAGGTGGCCGGGGTCCATTTGGCTCACCCGGGCTAGGAGTTGCTCGACGGTGCGGCGACCAACGTTGGAGGCCAATGCCGATACCCAGTGCTGGGGCCATGCGGTCAGGTCGGTCCGGACCAGCTCCAGTGTGCCGATACCTACAGCGAGAAGGAGCGCGGCCTTACAGAATTTGAATAGTGCGATCAGCCCGAGGATTCGATCGCGCCCGCCCTTGGGCCGACCCGGAGAAGCGGGCTGGGAGGTCGCTTTTTTATTCCCGTTAGAAATTAACAGGATTGCTGTCAGAAGTGTGAATTCTATTATTTCCACCTCCCATTTTCTTCCGTTTCTGTCGAATATTTCTATTATATAAAAAAAGATGTCCCGAGATTTCGTTTTTTCTGTGCGTGGCAGTAGTATCTGAAAATTGAACATATCTTGCC
>Ga0208191_1001530_pt1 | contig 11333 bp, 9 predicted proteins | sample June2015DPH_13_5_FD_184709 | JGI IMG/M metagenome (GOLD analysis project Ga0208191, IMG submission 184709) | Peatland microbial communities from SPRUCE experiment site at the Marcell Experimental Forest, Minnesota, USA - June2015DPH_13_40... | ecosystem: Environmental > Terrestrial > Soil >... | reverse complement strand
AAACTTACCTTGGCGTGGGCCTCGGTGGCATGACCAACGTAGCGGTCGTCGATTCCTATTTCAGCGATTTCCATTGCATCGCAGTGAGTGGGACTTGCACCGACGCTCATGCGGTCGCCGGAGGCGTCAGCAACACCCAGGATGGTCCCTTCAAGATCCAGGACAATTTCCTGGAAGCCTCGGGCGAGGCCATCCTGTTTGGCGGCGGACCGGCCACCTTGTCCCCCACCGACATCGAAATCCTGAACAATCACTTCTGGAAACCGTGGCAGTGGATGCCTGGCAACCCGAACTTCATCGGCGGACCGGACGGCCATCCCTTCATCGTCAAGAATCACTTTGAACTCAAGAATGCGGTTCGCGTGCTTGTCGAGGCGAATCTTATGGAAAACAGCTGGGGAGGCTTCAGCCAAACCGGCTTCGGCATTCTGCTCACCCCCAAGAATCAAGCCACCACGAGCACTCACGTTTGTCCGCTGTGCCAGGTGACCGACGTCACGATCCGGTATGTACACGTCTCGCATGCCGGGGGCGGAATCCAGATGGCAACCGCCCTCTCGGATCCTACGACGAATGGCCCCGGTGCTCCAGCGCTGGCGGGAGAACGCTGGAGCATTCATGACGTGGTCATCGACGACCTCAGCAAAAACTACGTGGGCGGCGGCGGCCTGTTCGAGATTTCGAACGGATGGCCCAAGAACCCGCTCAACACCGTCACCATCAATCACGTCACCGGGTTCCCGGATCCCACCAGCCACATGATCGTCACGGGGAACCTCCCCCAAAATGCGCCAATGTATGGATTGGTCTTCACCAACAACCTGATCGCAACCGGCCAATACCCGGTGTGGAACACGGGGGGCGGCTCCACAAGCTGCGCCTTTAAGGACGTGCCGATAACAAGCATCACCAACTGTTTCACTACTCTTACGTTCGCCAACAACGGCCTGATTGCGCCTCCACCGGCATTTCCGCCGTCGAAGTGGCCAGCGAACAATATGTTCCCGCAAACCATCGATGATGTCGGGTTCGTCAACTACAATAACGGCAATGGCGGAAACTACGAGCTTCAGCCGAGCAGCCCTTACAAGAACATGGGCACGGATGGCAAGGATCTCGGAGCCGACATTGTTGGGCTCAACGCAGCGCTGGCTAACGTCGAATAACTCGTGTTCCTCTTCCAGACGGTTCAGCCATTCCGCCGGTTGCGCGCCTTGCAAATGCGGCTCGGCTTCTTCGGCGAACGCGAGAAAGTAAGCGGCGTGATGACGTCGCATCTCTTCGGCCTCACCGCTTACCTCCAAACGATCGAGCGCGTATTCACGGACGACTTCCAGCATCCGAAAGCGCACGTCGCCGCGCGACCTCACGCCCTGATAACGTTCCTCTTTGTCCTTTTCGAGAGCCTTGCCGACAATCTCTTGCAAAGGGATCGGGCGAGGTTTACGAGTACACCTCGTAGTGCCGGACGCGGACCTCCATTTCGATCAGGTAGTCGGAGTCGAAGTCGTAGTACTTGGCCATGCTGTAGTCGTCCCCAGCGAAACGCTTGATAGCGTCCGTGTCGTCCCAGAACGTCAGCATCTCGAAATGCGTTACATCTGCTTCTGTGCGGTACAAACACCACGCACCACGATTTCCGCGCGTTGCCAGATACTCGGGAAGCGCAATCCTCCGCATGAGGTCTAGGTACTCATCACCCTTCGAAACGGGAACCATTCCGTGCCATATTCGAGCGATCATGAGGTCCTCTCATCAACCGAGCAGGTGCCAAGGAGAAGGTTCTCCAGCGAGGTGACAAGCCTGGTGGCGCATGATCGGTCAGGGTCGAGCCAACAGCACCGCAGCGAGACTATCTTTGACGCGTGTTCAGTTTATCGAGTGCGCGCTTCAACTCTTCAAGCTTCTGCCCAGCCTCGCCGAGCTTGCCTTCCGCCGTCAGGCGCTGGTAGTCGGCAAGGTCCTTGGCGGCTTCCGCGATGAGCGCGTTGAGATCCGCTGCCGATTGGGGCGACGACTGGGGCGACGCGGCGGATGCCCCTGCGCCTCGCACCGGCTCGGGGACTGCCGCGGCGCTCATCGTCGGGGCGGTCAGGGACGAAACCGCTCCGCCAAAAAGGGCCGCCATCGCCGACTCGAAGGTTGGTCCGTACGCAAGCTTGTCTTGCAGCGCGAGCACGACCAGACGCAACTCCGGCATCGGACTGCGCTCGGCCTGCAGGTAAATCGGCTCCGCATACAACAGCGCGCGCCCGGACGGAATCACCAGCAGGGCCCCGCGCCGCACGTGCGAGCCTTGCTGGTTCCACAGCGTCAGTTGTCCGGAAAGCTGCGCGTTCTGATCGATTCGCGCCTCGATTTGCAGCGGTCCGTCGACCAGCTTCGTTTTGGGAAAGTTGTAGACCACCGACGTTCCGTATTGTGCACCGTCGCTGCGCCCGGCAATCCAGCCAATCAGATTATTCCGGTTGGCCGGCGTGAATGGCAGAATCTCCACGAACTCGACGTCGGTTTCGCCCGGCAGTTTCATCAGCACGAAGTTTGGCTGCATCGCTTGCGTTATTTGCTGACCTCCCTCGCCCATGCCGACTTCGGTGGCGACCGTCCACAGATCCTCACGGTTGTAGAACGCTTCCGGATCCGTCATGTGATACAGACCGTACACTTCCGCCTGCAGTTTGAGCAGCAACTCGGGGTAGCGCACGTGTTTGCGCAGCCCGGACGGCATCATGGCCGCATCCTTGAACAGACTCGGAAAGATGCGGCGGTAGGCTGCGATGATCGGATCCTCCGTATCGAACACGTAAAACGTTGCCGTACCATCGTAGGCGTCAATGACCACCTTAACGCTGTTCCGCATGTAGTTAATGAGATCGTTGCCGAGACGGTAGTGGCTCGAGTACGGATAGCTGTCTGAAACCGTGAACGCATCCATGATCCACGACAGTCGGCCATCGTCGCCGAGCACGATGTACGGATCCGGATCGTAGGTGAGGAACGGCGCTAATGTCGATACGCGATCGCGCAGGGTGCGGCGCATCAGCAGCCGGCTATCCTTGTTCACGTCATCGCTGAACGGTAGCTTGGCGAGGTCGTCGCGGTCGAGCGCGATAATGATGCGGCGCAGAAAACCGCCGAGCACGATGCCGCCGTTGCCTTCGTACGACGTGAGGCTGTTGCTCGCGCCTTGCGGGTAGTTGAATTCCTTCTGCCGTGTCTTCACGTAGACGTCGGTATTGGTCATCTCGCCGAAATAAATCTCCGGGCGCGTCACGGTTAGACTACGCACCGTGCTCTGGACCGGCATGTTGCTCAGAATCAGCGTGGGCAGCCCTTCCGGCGTGAACCCATTGACCGGGTTCATCGTGATGCCGTAGCCGTGGGTGTAGATCAGCTTGTCGTTAATCCAGTTGCGGCTGCTCTCCGGGAGCTTATCGACGTTCAGTTCGCGCGCGGCGAGCATCACCTCGCGAGTCGTGCCGTCAATGTCATATCGATCGATATCGATGTCGGGGAAGTCGTAGTAAGTGCGGATTTCCTGAATCTGACGCAGCGTGTCCTGGAGGGCGCGCCAGTCCCACAGCCGGATGTTCTGCAGCGTAGCCTGATTGTTCGCCGGCTCGGCCGCGTCGACGGTCGTCTCCGCGGGAAACTCGCGCTGCGAGACCCGGTTCAATCCGTAGGCCTGCCGCGTCAAGTCGGTGTTGTAGACAATGTAGGGCTTCTCGCGAACCAGTTCGTTCGGTTTGACGATAAAGCTGCTGACGTACCAGGCGACTGCTTGAACCGCGACATAACAGACCGCGGCCGGAAGGATCGCCGCAACCAGCCAGCGCCCGCGTGGCACCCGCACGGCGTTGACGGCTGCGATCGCCGCGCCGAGAACCAGCGTCGCGCAGACGACGAGCATCCCTGTGAGCGTAATGTGCGCGTCGGTGTAGGTCACACCCCCGAAGATCGTATGATCATCGAGCAATAACTCGAACCGGCCGATATACACACGCATCGCGAGGATCAGCAACAGGAACGCAAACGTGATGGAGAGCCCGCGCCAAGGTAATGCAACGTAGCGGCTGAGACGCCCGGTGAGCACACGGCTTCCGCCCGTGATGAGGATGAAGAAAACGGCGAGTATACAGGTAATCACGGCCAGCGTAAGCAGCCATCCGGCGATGAGCTGCCAGGCGGGCAGGGCGAACAGAAAGAAGTTCAACGGCTTGCCAAAAATCGGGTCGACGACGCCAGTGGTGCGGGGTGCGTACCAAAAGAGCGCGAGCGTCGGCCACTCCACCATCATGCCCGCGCCGGTGGCAGCGGCAATGACGAGCGAAACGCCGAGCGCGATAAGGCGCAGCACAGGCTCAACCGGCAGCTTCAGCGGCTGTCCGCCAATGTAAATCGTGTGACCGCTCGGCAAATCGGGGAGATGCGCCCGCTTCAGCGCCACGAACGATCCATACAGAATGAGGAATGTGGCCGCAGTAAAAGCCGCGAAGATTCCCCACTGAAGGCTCAGTGTTTTCCAGAACACGTCCCCGTAGCTGAGCGACTTGAACCAGAGCACGTCCACGTAATACGACAACGCGGTCCGACCGCCGAAGAAGATGGCGGCAAGGACCGCGAGAATGAGAAGGAAGCGTCGGCGGCGCCGCGGCGGATGCGGCGGCGGCCAGTCAATGGACTCAGGCATTGCTCTACTCCGTTTTCATTAACTCTTTTATTCATCCGCATGATACTCCCTTCGCTTCCGCAAGTTGCCTCATGGCTCGACCTCACCGCACCGTTGGACGACGAGAGCATTGTCGCTGTCGAAGGAGTCTTTACGCGTACAAGTGACCTCCTTCGCAGCCGGGTACTGGCGCCTCTAGCGATTGAGCCTGGATCACGGGCAACCCGTCAATTGGTGCACATCGATGGTGAAGGCGTGAGGAGTGCGAATTGAGCCCTGGTGGACGGTCTCGACCTCCAAATCCGAGCAGATTTGCCACCTTCGGGGATCCCCAGCGTGAATCTGGGAATGAGTGAGTAGTGTGGTCGGAGCAGTGTCGTCTTATAATTCGGCCGCAGGCGATTCCGTCGGTAGAAGGAATCGAACAGTATGGCGGCCGTCATTTCTCTCCGCGAAGTCGTCGAGGCCATGGACATCTCCAGCGACTACTCCATTTCCTACCTGGATCCGGATACGGGTGAGGTCATCACGGTAATGTGTCGGTTCAAACGACCGAACGCTACCTTGGCTGCAAACAGCGGATTCGATCAGCCGTCAATGATCGCATTGGCATCGAGCCGAATCCTTGAGCCGGGTGCGCGGCTGTGGAAGGGCTGCCGACAAACGGTGGATTATGCGCGCAACGACTCACGACCCTCACACGCTCAGAACTGGAATCGGCACCGCGCAAATGATTGCGTAGCCATGGATCCGCAAGTTACCACCATAAGGGTAGCACACGGTAACCAGCAAATCCGCCTTCGTCTGCTTCGCAGCTTGGCTCAGCACCTTAGGCACGTCACCACTGCCGATGAATACGTCCGCCTTGATGCCCATATCTTGCTGAAGCTCTGCGAGATGCTGAGAAGCGTCGCCGACAAGCGCCTCTTTCGACTTCGGAACGACGTAACTGCCGCCGGGTCCCCAAAGCTCCACCGAGGCAGTGACGTGGGCGAGCGTAAGACGGGCACCGAATTCGGCGGCCATTTGCGCGGCCCACGACACAGTTTTGTGACTACGGAGGCCGAGATCGACCGCGCACAGGACGTTGCGGATCGCAAACTCCTGCATTGGCGATTCTTCCACGTGGGCGCCGGTCCAAACCGGGCACTCGGTCCCGTATAGTACTTTCGCTGTCACGGAGCCCAGCAGAAACTGGTTGAACGTGTAGCCATGGGACGGCATCATGATCAGGTCGGCTTTTTCCACCTGAGCCGTCTGCACAATTGCCTGGGCCGGGTCGCCTTTGACCAACACGCGTCGGATGGCAAGGCCTTCCAGCTCCGGCCCGAGAGACTGGTCCAGGTTTTTCTGCGCCCCTCTAACCATCTCAGCGAGCATATCCCAACCAGCGAGCTCGGGGCCGTCCTGCGGCACACCGGCGGCATGGCTCTGCGCTGTCACGACGTGCAGCATCACGATCTCAGAATGGAAATGGTGGGCCAATGTCGCAGCCTGATGAACCACACGCAGCGAGGCGTTCGGGAAATCAACCGGCAGAAGAATCTTCTTAATATTCAGCATCGCGCACCAGCCGGAGAGTCAAAATGCCCCTGACCATCTCCCTTAGGATGTTCCCAGCCTAGTTTGGAGTGTAACGCAATCTTCCTCGAACGCCGTTTCTGGATCTCGCAGTTGATCTGCTGCCACTCGAGGTCGTGGCTCGATCGACAATTCGCCAACAACCGGCTCGGTTTTGTGAGCGTAATGAGGCGATTTTTCGCCAACAACGGGGAGATCAAAATCTCGGGAAGATACTGCTCCAGCCTTTTGTCATAACCATGCTACAAGAGGTATCGCGAAGAGAACGGCCGCGAAGGCAGGACCCTTGATGTACCAGTTCAGGCCGAGGCGGGACATGGCGGTCTCTCCTGTTTTCTTTGTACGCGCGGGTCTGCCCCACTACACTTAAGCAGATAGAGCCATGAGGAAGAGCCTTTGAGCAGATCCGCATGTATTCGAAGACGGACGTGGCCGTCAGCTTGCGGTTGCTGCGAGCCCTCGGTGACATCGCCGCCTCGACGCCCGATCCGGAGTTCCGCCGGATACTCGTCGAGCACAGAATGCGGACCCTGGCAGGCTGCGTCGAAAAGCTCGGCGAAGAAGAGCTGAGAGAGTTGCGCGCTCGCCAGGCCGCGCTAGAGAGCTTCACCGCGATTTCGCAGTCGTAGATTACGGCTCTCTGGTGGAGGTGAGGCGGCTAACAGATTCGCACACGCTCTATCTTCCGAAAAGCAATCTTTCCAGTAGAGGACCGAGCGCCAAGGCAGGAAGATAGCTCAGAGCCACCATCGTTACCAAACAGGTTGTGAGTAGGACCCCGAACGAGAAAGAATGGGTCGGAAGAGTTCCCGACGAAGAAGGGGTACTTCTCTGACGGCCAAACAGATCTGCCAATGCCAATGCAGGAATCGCCAAGCCGAACCTACCCACCATCATCGCTAATGCTGTGGTGAGGTTGTAAAACGGAGTGTTCGCACTCAGACCGGCAAAGCTTTGGCCATTGTTGGCGAAGCAGGAAGTATAAGCAAACAGAATCCCCGTGAAACCATGCGGGCCGCCGTTGACCGTCAACCCGGACAGTCCCACCCGGGTGCTCACCGCAATCGCGGTGAGCGGAAGGACGACGAGCGGCGCGGCCAAAGCGTACAGCATGATCATTTTGTTCTCCGCGGGCCCTATTTTCTTTCCCAGGTATTCAGGCGTGCGCCCAACCATAAGTCCCGCTAGAAACACAGCGATCGCAGCCGCCATGACCATGCTGTAAAGACCAGTCCCCAGACCTCCGAATATGAGCTCTCCGAGCAGCATGTTTACCAGCAGAACCATGCCACCGAGCGAGGTGTAGCTGTCGTGCATTGAGTTATATGATCCCGTGGCCGTGTTTGACGTAACGACAGCCGTGAGGGTCGAAGCGCCGATGCCGAAGCGCACCTCCTTCCCTTCCATGTTTCCACCAGAGACGTTCCCACCAGACTGGACGCGACTGTTTCGGAAATCCACATCCCCGAGGCGGGGATCCCCCCGCTGTTCAAAGAGATGTACGAAGACCAGTCCGCAGCCGAACAGAAGCACCATCACGCAGTAGAAAAGCCATCCTTGTCGAGGCTGGCCAACCATCCTGCCGAAGGTGTTCGTCAATGCCGCAGGCAGGAGCACGATCGCCAACATTTCGAGAAAGTTTGTGAGCGGCGTGGGGTTCTCATACGGATGAGCCCCATTCGCGTTGAAGAAGCCGCCGCCATTCGTGCCGAGATTCTTGATGATCTCCAGTGCGGCTACCGGACCTTGCGGTATGACCTGGTGGGCGCCCTCGAGGGTCGTGGCCACCGCATAGGGGCGGAAGTTCATCGGAACGCCCTGCCAGACGAGCAGCAAGGCGCCTAGCAATGCTCCCGGCAACAGGATCCAGAGCAGGGCGCGTGTCAGATCAACCCAAAAGTTGCCGAGCGTGTCGGACAACTTCCTGGCAAGACCGCGGATAAAGGCAACACCCACGGCTAACCCCGCCGCGCCAGCCAGGAAGTTCTGTGCGCAGAGTCCCACCATCTGGCTGAAATAGCTCATCGTGTTCTCGCCAGCGTAGGCCTGCCAAGTCGTGGTCGTCGAGAAGCTGATCGCCGTATTCAGAGCCAGGTCAGGGGATAACGGCGTCGTGTGGTACTGCGGGAAGAACCAGGGAAGAAACTGCTGCACTCTGAGAATGGCATACAACAGGAGCGTGCCCGCAAAGCCAAAGAGCACGAAACACGTCGCATACTCCTTGCCGGTCATCTCCAAATTAGGATCAACCGCGGTAATGCGATAGATAAGCCGCTCAACCGGAAGACATAAACAGTCAAGCCCGGTCCGTTTCCTGGAAAAGACCTGTTCCATGTACCCGCCCAGAGGCTTCACCAGGATGGTGACGATGGCCACAAACAACACGTATTGAATTGCGCTGTAGAAATCCACCAGCCCTACTCAGGAGCAGCCCGACCGAGGTGTCGTCACATGCTTAGAAAACATTCTCGATTCGGCTTTTACCTTGATTCGTCATTTGAAGGTCTTCATTTGAAATATTCGAAATCGTTTATCAAAGCGCGAGATTTGTTGAGCCCCCGAACGCACGAGGCGCTCCATTGCACCGCCTAAAGCATTCTAGTTCCGCGTCGGTGTGTTTGAAAGGGAACGCACCAGCCCACCCTAGCGACGGATCGCGTGAATGCGGAACGAATAGCCGATCCCGATGAGATGATCCCCTGCGGCCGACGATAGGCCCACGCCAACATGGAAGTCAATCTGGTGGCGCTTGGCGAGCTTTAGTGCTGTTCCGAGTGCAGCAAGTGCCGCGGCCCACCAAGTTCCGGAAAGTCACCCGCGTACTCGACAAACGCATCCCATGGTTTCGTCAATTGCCGATCTACCAGGAACGTCGACTCGCCGGTCACATTTCGCGTGCGGCCCTGAGTGGGCCAGTACACCGAGAACATTCCGGCCGCCGTCCAGTTGGCGGACAGCGCGCGCGACCAGGGCACCTGCAATCCCGGATCGTACCCGCCGCTGGACACGGTGTCGGCGCCGGTCGGGAAACTGAGGAACAGGATCACGGATACATCGAATGCACCCCGCGTGGGGCCAAGCTGTTCTTTTACTCCGACGGCAAAGTCGCCGAATCCCGAGCCGGGGCCGTCGCCAGTGTTCAGGTTGTGGAAGTAGTCCGGCACCGTGAAGCGCAACTCAGTCCTTTTGGCGACACCAAGGCGCACCAAGGTCTCTGGACCGTCTAACACGCTCCGCCCTTGGCTGCGAGTTTCAAGGAAGCCGTTCTCCGCCTGAAGGCTGCCGGCCGGGACGACCACGCTGGAGTTTGTAACTGCCGGCCGATCCGTCGAGATCGGTCCCGCAGCGTCAACAGTCGGGGGCTGATCTTGACAATGTAATGGCACCATTGCGACCAAAATGAATGCCGGTAGTGCAGTGGAAATACGAGCGCGCATTGGCCGAGTGGACAGTCCCGTGTTGTCCTAGCGAGCACAGTAGCACAGAGCGTTTACTTACCCACACCTACGAAGTGGCTTACACGCAATTTCGATTGCGTTAGTTCCTTGGCGTCCAACTGCCCGTTCTTGCCCTTATCCAGTCTGTCGAACTCCGCTTCCATAAACTTCATCCACTCTTGTTTGGAGATCTTGCCGTTCTTGTCGGTATCCATCAGGAGCAGCAATTGCTTGACCTCGCCCTCTCCGAGTGTCAGTTTATCCTGCGGCTTCGGAGCCGCTGCCTTTTGTGCGACCGCAGTTCCTAGCATGGCCCAGGTCGCGACCAACGCTGCGATGCCACGATGACCAAAACGATGTTCGTTCGCCTCAACATAATTGACTCCTACGATGTTTTGTTTCAACCCGTTCTCACGCGGCGCGAGTCACTGGTTTCTTACGCTCCGGCAGTTCTGCAATCGTGTCTTCACCAGAGCCGAGTCGCAGACGCACCCAATAACCGATCAAACGAGGCTTGCGCTCCTTTTGTAGCGCCACCAGGAATCGCACATAAAATGCGATACCTGCCGTGCACAGCACCGTCCATACCGCTATCACGAACATTTCGGCCTCAAGGTTCGGATCCCAGCGTCTGAAACGTTGCCTGGAATCACTCGACCCAGATCATTGGATACGAAAATCCGTAAATATCGAATAAAAGATTCATAAATTATTGGTAAAGGTGCGCACCCACCACTTACGAAGTTTCTACGCAATCTCCCGAAGTCTGGTTGTAGGAGGTTGGAACCGACATTGGCGTGACCTGCCCCCCAGAAATTAGTCCAGCGGAAATGTGACTTCTCCATGTAGGATGGCCCGCTCAGGGCCAGAGAGGAGGAGTCGTGCGCAAGAGTCGATTCAACGAAGAACAGATCATCGCCATCCTGAAGGAGGCGGAGGCTGGGACAGCACCCGACGAGCTGTGCCGGCGGCACGGGATCACACGCGGGAGCCTGTACCGCTGGAAGGCGAAGTACGGCGGGATGGAAGTGAGCGAGGCGCGGCGACTGCGGCAACTGGAGGAGGAGAACCGGCAGCTGAAGCACGCCGTGGCCGAGCTGCTGCTGGACAAACGAGCGTTACAGGCGGTGGTCACAAAAAAGTGGTAGGCCCGCAGATGCAGAGGCAGGCGGTGGAAATGATGCGCTCGGAAGCCGCGGTTTCGGAGCGACGCGCCTGCGGGCTAGTAAAGCTACATCGGGCGACATGCCGGTATCGGCGGTGCAGGGTCGAAGATCCACGTTTGCGGGAGCGCCTGCGCGAACTGGCTGCGACCCGGCGACGGTTCGGCTACCGGCGGCTGAAGATCCTGCTGCAACGCGAGGGCTTCGCGGTGAACCATAAACGGGTGTACCGACTGTACGTGGAGGAGAAGCTGGGACTGCGGCGGAAGCGAGGACGGCGGAGGATGCCGACGACCGCCGCACGCGTGCCCCTGAAGCTACCGGTGCGCCCCGACGAGGTCTGGACCATGGACTTCACGCAGGATGCGTTCGCCAGTGGGCGCAAGTTCCGAACTCTGAACCTGATGGACGGCTTCACGCGCTACGCGCCGCGCATCGAGGTGGACACCTCGTTGCCGGGTCCGCGCGTGGTGCGGGTGCTGG